>ENA-OQAN01000350-OQAN01000350.1-human-gut-metagenome-genome-assembly--contig:-NODE-350-length-24932-cov-6.748317_pt1 | contig 24932 bp, 33 predicted proteins | sample MGYA00242735_ERZ504527 | MGnify/ENA primary metagenome ERZ504527 (study PRJEB26092, sample SAMD00036230) | human gut metagenome | host: Homo sapiens | study: EMG produced TPA metagenomics assembly of... | reverse complement strand
AAGCAGCTTGCGGATTAGAGGGCTTTTGTTCCTGCGCAGCTTCTTTGCGGAAAACTCCTTGAAAGCTGCGGTCAGTGCGTCCGCGTCCCGTCCCTTGAAAACACAAGATAACGGGGCGGGGTTTCGGTGCTGTCTTTCTTTAGGGCAAAGTCAATCCCGTATTTTTTCGCCGTACTCTCAAAGGCTTTGATATTGTCCTTTGTGATTTCAATGTTGGAAACACCCGCGTTCTGCTTCATAAGCTGCTTTAGGGTCTGCTTTCCATGCGGGATTTTCTGTTTGTCATGCTGCTTTTTCATCTGTGCAAGTAGGGCTTTCATAGCCTTTTGGAGCTGCTGCGCCGTCAGCTTCCCGGTCTTGATGTAAAGGGCTATGGTCTTTTCGTTGGTTTCCTCCTGCAATGGGTGTCCTCCTTTCGTGTTCTATGGTGGTATGCCCGCCGCCGGGAAGCGGGACGGGCATGAAAAAAGAGCGTCCGCTTTCACGCCGCCCTGTTAAATCCGTACCCGCAGCCCGGAAAGGTCTGCCGCCCGAATACCCACAAGATACCAGTTGTCCCCGTACTCCATACGGGTAGGCTTCCATTTGCCCCGCACAAAGACCTCCATGCAGTCGCCGCAATGCAAGCCCCTGTAATAGTCGTTTACATCAAAGCGAATGTCGTAGCGGTCAGCGGTTTCATCAAAAATCAAAGCTCCTGTTTTCTGTGTCATCATAAAATCCTCCTTTGGGTTGGTTTACAGGCTTTCGCCCTCGTTGCAGGTGTAATCGGGTATGCCCTTGCTTCTTGCCGACTGGATAGTGCGCCCGCCGTACATATCGTGAGATACAAGGGAGGTGTAATAGCTGCCAATCGTAGACGGGGCATTGAAAAGGGCAGCTTTCATGTACTGCTTGATGTTGCGGATTTTGGTGGTGTTTTCCTGCATACAGTCCAGTACAAAGCGGATATGTTCGCTGTTCAGTTTCATAAATTTTGCTTTTACAAGCTCTGCCGGGTGGTCGTCCCCGGCGATACGGATTGTTCTTCGTTTGGTGCAGACGGTTTCAAGAATAAGGGCAAGGATTTCCTCTATCCTGTCCCGGTCAAGGTATCTGTCCTGTATCAGATAGTCGTACTCGATATTGTCCTTGATGATTTCCTCATACACGCTATATGCGTCTGTCGCTTCCTTTCGCTTCCGTTCCGGCGGCTGTGCCGCGTCCTCTAAGGGAGAGGGATTTAGGGAATGGAAAGGAATGGAATGGGTACTTGATATATCTGTATTTAATTTTTCTTTTTTTGGTAAGTTAGTCTTTAATAGTTCTTTATTTAATTGCGTTGGATTTTCCGACGTAGGTTTTTCCAACATAGGCTTTTCCAATGTTGGATTATCCAATGTTGGTTTTTCCAATGTAGGTAAATCCAACTTAGGCGGCTGCTCATAGATAACATACGTTGTACCGCGTAAGCGTCCTTTCTCATCACGTTCCCTTGAACGCTGTATATATCCGGCATTTTCCAGTTCCCGTACTGCTTCCCGGATAGCGTCAATCTTTTCCCGGTTGATAAGGGACAGCCCTGCAAGGGTGTAGTCCCAATCTTCGGGAAGTGAGAGCATTTGCGACAACAAGCCCTTTGCCTTTAAGGAAAGCTCCTTGTTGCGTAAATGGTGGTTGCTCATAACCGTATAACCTTTGTTCTTTTCCACGCGGAAAACTGCCATAGCTTCATCACTCCTTTGGTTGGATTTGTTACGCAGTAGAAATGCGGTTTTGAGGGAAAAGGTATCAACCTTACCGTTCTCATTTCCGCGCTCTAAGAGCCGCATAAATCAAGGCTTTGTTTGCCCTTACTGCGTAACATGAGGGCATAAAAAAGCAGCGTTCCTGTTCTCCTGTGTAGGAGTGAGAAACGCCGCCTTATAGGTGGTGCTTATTTTATTTTTTCTTTTCGACGTGCCGCGTAAGGTGGTGCAACGGTCTATCCGGCAGTCCGCAGGTGCTTTTTGCATATCAAGGCTCAATCCGTTAAAAGTAGTAAATGAGTAGTAAAATCAATCTGCAACCCTGCGAATATGCCCGTAAATCAAGCATTTTTCAAGATAATCAACTAATTTATTTTGAAATATAAAACTATACATTAACGACAACAGGAAGGATGATTCTCAAAAATGAATATTAGAAGAGCACAGGAAAAAGACATACCAAGACTTATAGAATTGTTAGAGCAGGTGCTTCAGATCCATGCCGATATCAGACCGGATATTTTTATTCCGGGAACGACAAAATATACAAATGAAGAGCTTGCAGAAATGATAAAGGACGATACAAAGCCGATATATGTTGCGGCAGATGATGACGATGTATGCATGGGATATGCATTCTGTCAGATAAGACAGCAGCCGTTTTCCAACAACATGGTGCCGTTTACATCACTTTTCATAGATGATCTGTGTGTAGATGCAAAGACCAGAGGAGCGCATATCGGAGAGCAGCTTTTTGAATATGTCAAGAATGAGGCAAAGCAGCTCGGCTGCTATGAGGTCACCCTCAATGTATGGAGTGGAAACACATCTGCTGAGAAATTTTATGAGAAGATGGGCTTAAGACAAAGGAACGCCAGATGGAGTATATTTTAATGTAAAATGTATGTTGACAAACACAAAAAGGAGTGATAAACTTTAAACAAATTTAGCGAGATAAAGTATTAAATCGTTAAAGAAGTGAAAACAGTTTAAACTGTTTCGACAATTTAATAAGTTGTAAACCGTTGAAGCGGAGATAACGGCAATGATGCCTTTACAGAGAGCCTGTGGTGCTGAGAATCAGGTGTGAAACAAGTTGTCAAATGGACCGCTGAGGGCGCAGTCAAATGGATTTATCATTCATCCAGATATCCAGAGTATTCTGCGACGTGAGGGCATACGTCATTTGTCCGGGATATGTTGGTATCCTGCCAAGCGCACGAGCTTTATCGTGAATTCAAGGTGGCACCGCGGATAGTTAAGATTATTCGTCCTTGACAGAACTAAAATTCTGTCAAGGGCGTTTTTTAGTGAACAAAGAGGGACAATGGAGTTTGCAAGTCTGCATGCTCGCATGCAAGCTTGCGAACGAACATTGGACTGCACAACATAAAGCGAGAATTGTAGCAGCGTAAGCTGCGGAGAAGCCTTGAAAAGGCGAATTCGAGCTGTATGTTGGGCATTTGTTCACGGTTAAACATTGGACATTTATTCACTACCACACAAAATTTGGAGGTAAGCATATGAAAATTTCACCTACACTGACCGAAGTTAAAGAAATAGCAAAAACCGGGAAGTATGACATTCTCCCTGTAAGCTGTGAGATATTATCAGATTTTATCACACCTATAGAGGCTATGAGAATTCTGCGGAATGTTTCAACACATTGTTATCTGCTTGAATCAGCACAAGCCAATGAAGCCTGGGGAAGATATACATTTTTGGGATATGATCCAAAGCTTGAGATTAACTGCATAGATGGTCACATGAAGCTTGGAAAGCTTTCGGTGGAGACGGAAAATCCTTCAGAGTACATCAGACAGATTCTTTCAGAGTACAAGAGTCCGAAATTTGATTATCTGCCTTCGTTTACAGGTGGCTTGTAGGTTATTTTTCGTATGATTATCTGGGCTACAAGGAGAAATGCATCAGAGGAAAAGCAAGGGACACAGAGGATTTCAAGGATGTTGATTTGATGCTTTTTGATAAGGTAATAGCATTTGACAATCTGTGCCAAAAGATAATACTAATCGCAAATATGTCACTTGATGCTCCGGAAACAGGCTACAACAAAGCGATTGTTGAGCTAAAGCAGCTTAGGGAGCTTCTGATGCACGGAGAGAAAAAACAGAATATGGGTGGCAAGCTGCTGGGTGAGGTCACACCGCTTTTTGACAAGGAGCAGTATTGTGAGATGGTCGAGAAGGCAAAGCACCATATCAAAGAGGGGATATTTTCCAGATAGTTTTATCAAACAGATTGAGCGCACCGTTTGAGGGAAGTCTTTTTGATACCTACCGCGTGCTTCGAACGATAAATCCTTCGCCGTACATGTTTTATTTTTCGGGAACCGATGTGGAGGTTGCGGGAGCATCTCCGGAGACACTTGTGAAGCTTGAAAATGGAGTGCTTCACACATTCCCGCTGGCAGGCACGAGGCCGAGAGGTGCCACAGCAGAGGAGGACAAAAAGCTTGAGGAAGGGCTGCTTAAGGACGAAAAAGAGCTCGCAGAGCACAACATGCTCGTGGACCTTGGAAGAAATGACCTCGGAAAGGTAAGTAAATTCGGAACTGTAAAAGTTGAAAAGCTTCATTCCATAGAGAGATATTCACATGTGATGCATATAGGCTCGACAGTGCGTGGAGAGATAAGAGAAGAGTATGACGCTCTCGATGCAATTGAGGCCGTGCTTCCGGCAGGAACACTTTCAGGAGCGCCAAAAATCAGAGCGTGCCAGCTTATCGGAGAGCTTGAGGACAACAAGCGAGGCATTTACGGTGGCGCAATTGGATATATAGATTTTACCGGAAATATGGACACATGTATTGCAATCCGTATTGCCTACAAGAAAAACGGCAAGGTTTTCGTGAGAAGCGGAGCGGGAATAGTTGCGGATTCAGATCCTGAGAAGGAATTTCAGGAGTGCATAAACAAGGCAAAGGCTTCTCTTAAGGCACTGGAAGTCTCACAGGAGGTGGAAGAATGATTTTACTGATTGATAACTACGACAGCTTTTCTTACAATCTGTATCAGCTGATCGGCGAGATAGAGCCTGATATCAGAGTAATCAGAAATGATGAGATGACAGTTGAAGAGATTAGGCTTTAAAGCCTGACCGAATCATATTATCACCGGGACCGGGAAGGCCTGAGGATGCGGGCGTGATAATAGCTGTGGCAAAGGAGCTTGGAAAGGAAATCCCAATCCTTGGCGTGTGCCTCGGCCATCAGGCGATATGTGCAGCATACGGTGCGACAGTTACATATGCAAAGGAGCTCATGCACGGAAAGCAATCGGATGCATCGTTTGACACAGAAAGCCTTTTATTCAAGGGTTGCCCGAAAAAAGCAAAGGTAGCACGTTACCATTCGCTTGCTGCAGATGCGGACACGATGCCTGATTGCCTAAAGATTACAGCCACTACAGATGATGGTGAGATCATGGCTGTTGAGCATAAGGAATATCCGATATACGGTGTGCAGTTTCATCCGGAGTCAATCATGACACCGGACGGAAAGCAGATGCTTAGTAATTTTATCAAAGCTTAATTGAAAATTGCAGCGTTTAATGAATTTATATATTAGTTGTTGAATTGAAAACAAATAGCAGAACAAAATCATAAACAAAATTATAAACGAAATATTACCTGAATACAGGAGGCATAATCATGATCAAAGAAGCCATAGTAAAAATCGTAAACAAAGAAGACCTCACATATGACGAGGCATATGCAGTGATGAATGAGATCATGGGCGGTGAGACAACATCAACCCAGAATGCAGCTTTTCTTGCAGCTCTTTCAACAAAGAGTGCAAAGGCTGAGACAACAGACGAAATCGCAGGCTGTGCAGCGGCCATGAGAGAGCATGCGGTACAGGTGAAAACAGGTATGGATGTGTTTGAAATCGTAGGAACAGGCGGAGACAATGCACAGAGCTTCAACATTTCAACAACCTCTGCACTTGTTGCGGCAGCAGGCGGCATGAAGGTGGCAAAGCACGGAAACAGGGCAGCCTCTTCATTATGCGGTACAGCAGACTGCCTTGAGGCGCTCGGCGTCAACATAGACCAGAGCCTGATAAATGTGTGGAGCTTTTAAATAAAGTCGGCATGTGCTTCTTCTTTGCACAGAAATATCACACATCAATGAAATATGTCGGACCTATCAGAAAAGAGCTTGGTTTTAGAACAGTATTCAATATTTTAGGACCGCTCACAAATCCGGGTTCACCGGCCATGCAGCTTCTCGGAGTGTATGATGAGTATCTTGTAGAGCCGCTTGCACAGGTGCTGGTAAGCCTCGGAGTAAAGCGCGGAATGGTAGTATATGGCATGGATAAGCTCGATGAGATTTCCATGAGCGCACCGACCAAGATATGCGAGATAAAGGACGGATGGTTCAGAACCACAGTAATCTCACCGGAGGATTTCGGCTTTGAGCGCTGTACAAAGGAGGATTTAAAAGGCGGTACACCTGAGAAAAATGCGAAAATTGTACGTGATATCTTAGGCGGACAGAAGGGCCATAAGAGAAATGCAGTACTCATGAACGCAGGCGCATCACTTTATATAGGAGGAAAGGCCGACAGCATGAAAGAGGGTATCGAGCTAGCAGCAGAAATCATTGATTCAGGAAAAGCGCTTGAAACACTCGATAAGCTCATCGAGGTAAGCAACAGCTAGGCACACAAAACAGGAAAGGAAAAGCGATGAATATTTTAGACCAGCTAGCAGAATATTCAAGGCTCCGCGTGGCAGAGGACAAGAAAAAAATAAGCCTTGAGGAAATGAAAAATATCGCGATTCAGACGAAAAACGAAAAGCTTTGTGATTTTGCATTTGAAAAAGCACTCAAAAAGGATGACTTGAGCTTCATATGCGAGTGCAAGAAGCTCTGCCGTCAAAGGGGCTTATAGAGCCGGATTTCAGATATCTTGAAATTGCAAGGGAATACGAGAAGGCAGGTGCGGATTGCATCTCGGTACTGACAGAGTCAAAGTGGTTTTTAGGCTCGGATGAGTATCTTAAGGAGATTGCAAAAACGGTTTCGATTCCGTGCATTCGAAAAGATTTTACGGTTGATGAATATCAGATATATCAGGCAAAGACACTCGGTGCCGCTGCGGTGCTTTTAATCTGCTCCATACTGTCAGAGGAACAGCTTGGTGAATATATAAAAATCTGCGACAGCCTTGGCATAAGCGCCCTTGTGGAGATACACAATGAAAAAGAGGCAGGGATGGCGGTAAGAGCCGGTGCCAGAATAATAGGTGTCAACAACCGCAATCTGAAGGATTTTACAGTTGATACAGCTAACAGCAGAAAGCTTCGTGACCTGATTCCGGATGACATCATATTTGTATCGGAAAGCGGTGTAAAGAGCACAGATGATATCAGGGCAATACGTGAAATCGGAGCTGACGCAGTGCTTATCGGAGAGACACTGATGAGAGCGGACGACAAAAAGGCTAAGCTTGATGAATTGCGATTAAGCTAATAGAGATATATAAGTATCTTCATGGTTTTAAGAATATCTGTAACTATTCAGTACAGAAAACAAAATATTTACAAATATACATCAGAAGGGAAAACATCATGACAAATCCAAACGGAAGATTTGGTATTCACGGAGGACAGTACATTCCTGAAACCCTCATGAATGCCGTTAAAGAATTAGAAGAAGCATACAATTATTACAAAAACGATCCTGAATTTAACAGAGAGCTCACAGAGCTTCTCAACGATTATGCAGGAAGACCATCGAGACTGTACTACGCAGAAAAGATGACAAAGGATCTCGGTGGAGCAAAAATATACCTTAAGAGAGAGGATTTAAACCATACAGGAGCGCACAAGATCAACAACGTATTAGGGCAGGCACTTCTTGCAAAGAAAATGGGCAAAACCCGCCTGATAGCTGAGACCGGAGCCGGTCAGCACGGCGTGGCAACAGCAACGGCCGCAGCCCTTATGGGTATGGAATGTGTCGTATTCATGGGCGAGGAGGACACAAAGCGTCAGGCGCTCAATGTATACCGCATGCGTCTGCTCGGAGCAGAGGTTATCCCGGTTACATCAGGCACAGCCACATTAAAGGATGCCGTATCGGAGGCAATGAGAGAGTGGACCAAGAGAATTTCAGACACACATTACTGCCTTGGCTCGGTTATGGGACCACATCCGTTCCCTACCATCGTAAGAGATTTCCAGGCGGTCATCTCAAAGGAAATCAAGGAGCAGATGCTTGAAAAGGAGCACAGACTGCCTGATGCGGTTATTGCATGTGTGGGCGGCGGCTCAAATGCCATCGGAAGCTTTTACAACTTCATAGAGGATGAGGGAGTTGAGCTCATCGGCTGCGAGGCAGCAGGAAGAGGAATAGATACATTTGAGACTGCAGCCACAGTAAATACAGGCCGTCTTGGTATTTTCCACGGCATGAAGTCATATTTCTGTCAGGATAAATACGGACAGATTGCTCCGGTTTATTCAATTTCTGCAGGACTTGACTATCCGGGAGTCGGACCGGAGCACGCATATCTGCACGATATCGGAAGAGCAAAATATGTACCGGTAACAGATGATGAAGCGGTAAATGCTTTTGAATACCTCGCAAAGACAGAGGGAATCATCCCTGCAATCGAGTCCTCACATGCAGTGGCGTATGCATGAAGCTGGCGCCTACAATGGACAAGGACAAGATAATCGTTGTTACTGTTTCAGGCAGAGGCGACAAGGACTGCGCGGCAATAGCAAGATACAGAGGGAGAATATTTATGAGTAAGATAAGAAGTGCGTTTGAAAACGGCAAGGCATTTATACCATTTATCACCTGTGGTGATCCAAATTTAGAGATAACCGCAAAAATCGTAAGAGAAGCAGTTGCAAACGGAGCAGACCTTATAGAGCTTGGAATTCCATTCTCTGATCCTACAGCAGAGGGACCTGTAATCCAGGGCGCCAACGTAAAGGCACTTGCAGCCGGAGTTACAACAGACAAGGTTTTTGACCTTGTGAGAGATCTGAGAAAAGATGTCACAATTCCTATGGTTTTCATGACATATGCAAACGTGGTTTACTCTTACGGCGCAGAAAAGTTTATCAGTACATGTAAGGTAATAGCATTGACGGACTCATTCTGCCGGATATCCCATATGAGGAAAAGGAAGAGTTTTTACCACTCTGCGAGAAATATGATGTGGACCTTATTTCATTTATCGCACCTACATCAAAGGATCGCATTGCGATGATAGCAAAGGAGGCAACCGGCTTCATCTATGTGATTTCAAGCCTCGGAGTTACCGGTACAAGAAGCGAGATTAAGACAGATCTGGCTTCAATAGTCAAGGTAATCAGAGAAAACACAAATGTGCCATGTGCTATCGGTTTTGGCATTTCAACACCCAAGCAGGCAAAGAAGATGGCAGATATCTCGGATGGTGCCATTGTGGCTCTGCCATCATCAAGATAATCGATGAGTATGGTGAGGCTTCACCAAAGTATGTCGGTGAGTATGTTAAAGCAATGAAGGATGCGCTGTAGAGGCATTGTATTTTTATGTATATAAAGGAGATTTTCTAAGGAAACTTAAAATAATATTATAAAATCAGAAAAATGACTTTTATACCCACATTTCAAAAATAAAATTTATGAAATGTGGGTATAAAACTTGAAAAACGAATATATTAATTATATAATAAGTGCAAAGCTAATAAGTGCAAATAAGACAGTTCAGAGGGAGGAATATCAGGATGCTATGTCAATTTTCTTTTAAAAATTTTAAATCATATAAAGAAACAACAACATTCGATTTTCAGGCGACATCTATTCCGGAATTTTCAGAATCGTTGTTAAAAAGCGAGAAAGCAGATGCACTTCTTCCCGTAGGGGTTATATATGGTCCGAATGGTGGGGGAAAAACTAATCTGTTACTAGCTCTTTCATGTTTGATTTCTACAGTGGTTAAGCCAATATATGAATTGGAGAAGGCAAGAGAAAAGATTATTATTCAGCAGAAGATAAGTGCGGCACCATTCTATTTTAATGAAATATCTAGGAAAATGCCGACAGAATTTGAAGTGTATTTCCGACAGGGAAAAAATGAATACAGGTACAACTTATCAATATGCGGGGATGACATTGTTGAAGAATCTCTGTATTGGAAATCCATTGGTGGAAAGAGAACGGGTATGGTTTTTGATAGGGAAGGTTCTGAAATTACATTGGGTGCAAGCATCAATAAAGCGAGTATTAACCGCTCGGTAAACCCCAAGATGCCATATTTATCTTTTCTGGCAATCAACTATGATATACCGGTAATTGTGGAAGTTCAGAAGTGGTTTGAATCATGCATTGTCAAAAACTATGCAAATCCGATTGCAGACAGACAAATAATGTTTTCTGATGATGAATCATATCGAAAGAGAATTGTTCGTGCACTAAATGATGTTGATATTGATGTATCAGGTTATCGGTATGATGAAGAAAATCATGAACTGTATACGCAGCGTATGATAGAGGGAAAGATTTATGAATTAAGTTTTAATGATGAGTCAGATGGAACAAAGAAAATGATTGCGGCATTACCTGTGATTTTGTTAGCACTGCAAGAAGGCCGGCTGGTGATTATTGATGAATTGGATGCAAAATTGCATCCTAAGCTGCTTCGTTATGTAATTTCATTGTTTAAGAATAAGAATGTAAACAAAAAGGGAGCGCAGTTACTTTTTACTTCCCATGATATGACAACAATGAAAAATACAGTTTTCAGACGGGATGAAATTTGGTTCGCGGCAGAAAATGAAAGGCACGAAAGTGAAATATATTCCCTATATGAAATCAGAAGAGAAAACAATGAACGAGTAAATAGTACTGCAGCCTATGATAAACAATATCTGGAAGGGCGTTATGGTGCAGATCCATATCTTACAAATATGCTGGCAGGAGGAGATTGGCAATGAGTTTAAAACCTCCGAAGAAAAGTGATTTAGGAAAGAGTTGGATGAAACCGCGACGAGATAAGAATATATTGATATGTCCAGAGTACCATTTGATAGTAACAGAAGGAACTGAAACAGAACCACAGTATTTCGAAGCAATCAGACAATCATAAACAGTCAGTATCGAGATAAAATTCAGCTTGACATTCATGGTGCAGGAGACAATACGCTTAGTCTTTTGGATAAGGCAATGAATCTGGTTATGAACAATCCGAATGGATATAAGCATGTCTGGATAGTCTATGATACTGATGATTTTCCGGCAAAACGCATCAATAAAACGAATGAATTATGCATTAATATGTCTACAGAGGAAACACAATATCATGCTATCTGGTCAAATCAGTGTATTGAACTTTGGTTTTTGCTTCATTTCAGTTTTGTTCAGTCAGATATTCATAGAAGTGATTACTGGCCAAAACTATCTGAATGGTTAAAGAATATTGGACAGGGAGAATATTCAAAGGGAAGGGCAGATATGTTCCAAATTCTGAGACCTTTCATGGATTTTGCAATAACAAATGCTGAACGCTTGGATGCAATGAATGAAGGAAAAACTCCTGCAAGTTCAGCTCCAGGCACAAAAGTACATGAATTGATTAAACACTTGAGACCATATTTAAAAATCGGATAGGATAGGAAGAAGGAACCAGTAAAATGATGCAGGAAAACGAAAGATTAGAAAAACAGCTTGATTTCATTAGAGAAATCGACAAGGAAAAGGAGATATTCCGCCAGACTTATTTAGCTGATGCAAGCCGCAAGGAAAATGATGCGGAGCATGCCTGGCATATGGCTATCATGACCATGCTCTTGAGCGAGTATGCCAATGAGAAGATAGACGTGCTAAAGACAGTAGGAATGCTTTTGATACACGACATAGTAGAGATTGACGCAGGAGACACATATGCCTATGATGAGGCAGGCAAGGCACACAGCATGAGCGTGAGCGAGAAGGCGGCGGAGCTATATACGGACTCTTGCCAAAGGAACAGGGCGAGCCGCTTTTAGAGCTGTGGGAGGAATTTGAGGCGCAGCAGACACCGGAAGCCAGATTTGCCCGCACCATGGACAATATCCAGCCAATGCTCCTAAACGATGCATCGGACGGGCTTTCATGGCGTGAGCACAGTGTAAAGCTGTCGCAGATACTCGGCAGAAATAAGCGCACAGCACTTGGCTCAGAGAAAATCTGGGATTATGCGTTTAACAATATACTGAAAAAGCATGTTGAGAGCGGAAATATCATAGATGATGAGGGCGTCTTCTCTGCGGAAGCCGGTACGCGTGCAAAAGCCAGCGAGCGTAATGGACGGTAATAATATTTACTGAAAAATCCTTTGAAAATCACACATAATTCTATTGTAGACAGTCGTCTTGTATGATATACTTTACTGGATTAAATCGGTGAACTGAATATCAGGTAACTATTCAAGGCTGCTTAAATAGTTACCTGACAAGTATATTGAGCTTCATCGAAATCCACAGAATAAAACACACGGAGGAATCAAAATGAATATTGTATGCTTAGACCTTGAGGGAGTATTGGTACCTGAAATCTGGATTGCATTTGCAAAGGAGACAGGCATTCCTGAGCTTGAAAAGACAACAAGAGATGAGCCTGATTATGATAAGCTTATGAACTATAGAATAAATATTTTAAAGGAGCACGGACTCGGATTAAAAGAAATCCAGGAGACAATCGCAAAGATAGATCCAATGCCTGGCGCAAAGGAGTTTTTGGATGAGCTTCGTTCAATCACACAGGTAATCATCATCAGTGATACATTTTCACAGTTTGCAGGCCCTCTCATGAAGAAGCTCGGCTGGCCGACAATCTTTTGTAACGAGCTTGAGGTTGCTGAAGATGGCGAGATTACAGGCTTTAGAATGAGATGTGAGCAGTCAAAGCTTACAACTGTAAAGGCACTGCAGTCTATCGGATACGATACCATCGCAAGCGGTGACAGCCACAACGATTTAGGCATGATACAGGCCAGCAAGGCAGGTTTCCTTTTCAGAAGCACAGATGCCATCAAGAAGGATTACCCTGAGCTTCCTGCATATGAGACATATGATGAGCTGCTTGCAGCGATTAAAGCGGCATTATAATCATAAATATAGTTGAAAAAAGCTTCCCACATGATATTTTGGAGTGGATACATCCACCTGTACATGTGGGAAGTTTCTATATATTTATGTCATGCAAAATCATATGAAAGAAGGTAGAGTGCAGATGTATACGGTAACACACATATATGAGGCTGATTTTGGCTGTGAGGAAAGAGCAGACGGCGCAAAAGCAAAATGCGTGGTTTATCTCGAGGACGAAAACGGCAGACAGCGTCATGTAGAGGTTGAGGATGAATGGCTTACGGCAAATGGGATAGAAGAGGGAAGCAGCTGGAAAGAAAATATCACAGATGAAGCCTGAATCATAAACTATGAGATTAATTATGTGAATAGAGTATGTGAATAAATTTTATGTTTAGATGCACATTGTGTATTGACAACAGTACAAAAGGTGCTATAATAAAATCAACATATGAACAATCATTCATATGTTCAATGAAAAACGTACAGTAAAATAAATAATTCATGAAAATAAGGAGAACACCACTATGAAGAAGACTTACAAAATCGATGTAGACTGCGCTAACTGCGCCAACAAGATGGAGGATGCCGCAAAGAATACAGCAGGTGTAAAGGATGCTACAGTCAATTTCATGACACTCAAGATGAGCGTTGAGTTTGAAGAGGGACAGGATGCAAAGGCGGTTATGCAGGAGGTTCTTAAGAACTGTAAAAAGGTAGAGGACGACTGCGAGATTTTCTTATAAATTGCCGGGCGCAGGAATGACAAATGATATTATTTAAATGCCTGCGCTATAGTAAGGGTGATTATCAAGAGATTATAATGAATGGAGCTATGGCGTATGAATAAAAAGCAGAAAAAAGTACTTGCGCGTATCATAATCGCAGCGGTACTCATGATTATATTACATTTCATACCGGTTAAGGGAATTATCAGGTTCCTGCTTTACATGGTGCCTTATCTGGTTATAGGATACGATATCCTGAAAAAAGCATTTAAGGGAATCAAAAACAAGCAGGTATTTGATGAAAACTTCCTGATGGCGGTTGCCACTGTAGGTGCGATAGCGGTTGCACTTTATGAGAATGGTGACTATACAGAGGCTATAGCAGTTATGCTCTTCTACCAGATAGGAGAGCTGTTTCAGAGCTATGCAGTCGGAAAGAGCCGTAAGAATATCAGCGAGCTCATGGACATCAGACCCGACTATGCCAATATCGAGGTGGACGGAAAGCTCACCCAGATTGATCCTGATGAGGTTGCTATCGGCTCAGTAATCGTGGTACAGCCCGGAGAAAAGGTTCCTATCGACGGTGTGATAGTTGAGGGTTCATCTACATTAAACACCAGCGCGCTTACAGGTGAGAGCGTGCCGAGGGATGCAAAATGCGGTGATGAGATAATCAGCGGATGCATCAATATGTCCGGTGTTTTAAAGATTAAAACCACCAAAGAGTTTGGCGAATCAACGGTTTCAAAGATACTTGATCTCGTTGAAAATTCAAGCTCAAAGAAATCAAAATCAGAAAACTTCATATCAAAATTTGCCAAGTATTATACTCCGGCAGTCTGCTACAGTGCACTTGCACTTGCGATACTGCCGCCGATTGTCAGAATACTTTTCATGTCAGCCGCACCACAGTGGGGCATATGGATATACAGGGCACTTACCTTCCTTGTAATAAGCTGTCCGTGCGCGCTGGTCATCAGTATTCCGCTCAGCTTTTTCGCAGGAATCGGAGGCGCCAGCCGCGAGGGTGTTCTTGTAAAGGGCTCAAACTATCTTGAGACCTTATCACAGACCAGATACGTTGTATTTGACAAGACCGGCACCATGACAGAGGGCGTTTTCGAGGTGGCAGGAGTCTACGACAATACGCTCGATAGAAAAAAGGTGCTCGAGTACGCAGCACTTGCAGAGAGCAGCTCGTCGCACCCAATCAGCAGGAGCTTACAGAAGGCGTATGGAAAGGAAATCGACAGAACCCGCGTGACAGACGTTGAGGAAATCAGCGGCCACGGAATCACCGCAAAGGTAAATGGTGTATCTGTAGCGGCAGGAAACTACAAGCTCATGAAAAAGCTGGGCTTAAGCTACAGTGAAACTGACAAGGTCGGCACCATAGTCCATATCGCAATAGACGGCAGATATGAGGCTATATCCTTATTTCAGATAAGATAAAGCCAACCTCAGCGGCAGCAATAAAGCATTGAAAAAAGCCGGAATAAAAGGTACAATAATGCTTACAGGCGATTCGAGGACAGTAGCCGACTCAGTAGCGGCAGAGCTGGGAATTGATGAAGTATACAGTGAGCTTTTACCGGGTGATAAGGTGGCAAAGGTGGAGGAACTGCTTGCAAGAAAGGGCAGCAAAGAAAAGCTCGCCTTCGTCGGAGACGGAATCAACGATGCACCGGTGCTCTCAAGAGCCGATATCGGAATTGCAATGGGCGCTATGGCTCAGATGCAGCAATCGAAGCCGCAGATATCGTCCTCATGGATGATGACCCGCTAAAGATAGCAAAAGCAATAAAAATATCGCGCAAATGCCTGCGAATAGTATATGAAAACACATACTTCGCAATAGGTATCAAGCTGATCTGCCTCGTGCTCGGAGCAGTCGGAATAGCCAATATGTGGCTCGCAATATTTGCAGACGTAGGAGTAATGGTGATAGCAGTGCTAAATGCAATCCGCGCATTATTCGTACACAAGCTCTAAAAAGGTAGAGCTCAAAGAGCAGATATCAAAGCATGATGAAACTACTATATAAAAAATACCAGACAGAATGCACCCAAGAGATGCACTCTGTCTTTCGCGTATAATAAAAGAAATTACTGTTCACACGAAAGTGTGACAGTAACAAAAGACAATTAAACGGCAATAGCTAATAAACAAAAGCTAAGTAAATTCCTGCAGTGCCCTTACACGCATCCGGACCAGCCCCGTAACTGCGAAGGCACTGAGCAGTTACGCTACCGCCAATACGACGCGTCAATACCTTAAATGAGCCAAAAACTAAGGGTGCTTGCAGAAATTGCATGTGACATCGCGAATATGGAGATATTTAGAGTCTGTTGGAATTATGTCAAAACACAGCAATGTCCGTGCATGGACGCACGGACAAGGCGTTAGCGCCACGGACGGCGCTAAAAGCCGGTTGCGTCCTATAGCCAAAACCTAAATCATAATTCCTATAGAGTCTTAATATCGAAATACTGAGCGAAGGCACATGCAATTTATGCGGAGCACCCGCACCATAGTCAATAAAGTAAAAATAACGCAAAAATAATGAAAAAATAACGCAGAAAGGACACCACACCATGAGCGAAAACTTAAATGAACAGATAGAATGCTGCGACTGCAACGAAATCCACGAAGACCTTCTGAAAATAGTAAATGATACAATGCCTGAGGAAACCGAGCTCTACGACCTTGCAGAGCTTTTTAAGGTATTTGGCGACTCCACCCGGATCAGAATCCTCTTTGTGTTGTTTGAAGCGGAGGTATGCGTCTGCGACCTTGCAAAAGTGCTCAACATGACACAGTCCGCCATATCACATCAGCTTAGGATATTAAAGGCAAACAAGCTCGTAAACAGCAGACGTGAGGGCAAATCAGTGTTTTATTCACTTGCCGACGGACATGTGCGCACAATCATTGCGCAGGGACGTGAGCATATCGAGGAATAATACAGGGAGGAATATAACGTGACAGAATTAGAAGAGTACTATAACAAATTCAACGAGGAAAAGCGCCTGAACAGCCGCCACGGCAGGGTAGAGTTTATCACCTCCATGAAGTATATACACGATTGTCTTGGCAGCTTGATGAATGAGAAGCAGCTTGATCTTCGCTCACAGATCAAAATACTGGATGTCGGTGCGGGAACGGGCAGATACTCAGTGCCTCTTGCCGAGGAGGGCTATGATGTGACAGCACTCGAGTTAGTTAAGCATAACCTCGGCAGGCTGAGGCAAAAGAGCGATAAAGTAAAGGCATACCAGGGCAATGCCACAAAGCTTAAAAAAGTTTGGAAACGATGAATTTGACCTCACACTCGTATTCGGACCTATGTATCATCTGAAGTCGGCAGAGGAAAAGCTTGCCGCATTGAATGAGGCAAAAAGGGTGACAAAACCGGGTGGATACATACTTGTGGCATACATTATGAATGAGTACAGCGTGATAACCTATGCCATAAAGGAGAAGCATATAAAAGAGGGCATAGAGGGTGGAATGCTCGATGAGAGCTTCCATTGTACAGAAAAAGCTAATGATTTGTACAGTTTTGTCCGATTGGAAGATATAGAGGCATTAAATGCACAGGCAGCCCTTACACGCGAAAAGATAATAGCAGCCGATGGCGCGGCAAATTATATCAGGCCATTTTTGAATGCTCTTGACGAGGAAGAGTTTGATATGTTTGTACAGTATCATCTTTCAACATGTGAGAGAGCAGACCTGATGGGAGCAAGTGCGCACACGGTTGATATTCTAAGGGTATGAGGAATATGAGGAGAAATTATGAAAAACAAGGGATTAAAAATTCTATTATCTGTGCTTTTGGTTTTATGCATCATTATGGCAGGAGCACTCATAGGAAAAGAATATATTGGAGATAATATAAAGGAAGCCGCTAACCAGAATGGTGTGGATGTAGTTAAAGACACATCGAATGCCGGAAAAGCAGAGGATAACGCAGTTACAGTACGGCAGAAGGCAAAGAGAGTACACAGTCTGATGCAGCCAAAGCTGAGGCAACAGAAGCGGATAAACAGCAGCCACAGATGTCAACCATAGTGATTACGGCTACAGGAGACTGTACACTCGGCAACAATCAGGAGCAAAGCTATGACGGCAGCTTTAATTCTTATTATGACTCAAAGGGACAGGACTACTTTTTCGGCGGCGTGAGAGATATTTTTGAGGCTGACGATATGACACTCATCAATCTGGAGTGTGTGCTATCGGATGCGACGGAGCGCGTAGAAAAGCGCTGGAACCTTAAGGGAAAGCCTAGCTACATTGGAATAATGACGGGCAGCTCCATCGAGGCCTGCAGTCTTGGAAACAATCACACATACGACTATGGTCAGGCTGGACTGGACGATACGAGAAATGTGCTCGACAATGCCGGGATATATATGGCTTCAATGATCATACCGGTATTTATGAGACTGCTGATGGGACAAGGATTGGAATAGTGTCGGTCAGCCTTTTGTCACAAAACGGTGACCGAGAGGCATATATCCAAAACGGTATAGCGCAGCTTCGTGAACAGGGAGCGGCGATAGTTATAGCATGCTGCCACTGGGGCATAGAAGGCGACCATTACCCTAATGACTATCAGCAGGCGGCGGCACACCGTATCATTGACTGGGGAGCAGATCTGGTTGTTGGAAACCACCCTCATGTACTGCAGGGGATGGAGGTCTATAACGGCAAAATGATATGCTACAGTCTTGGAAATTTCTGCTTCGGAGGCAACAAAAATCCGGCAGACAAGAACACAGCGATTTATCAGCAGGCATTTACTCTGATAAATGGTGAATTGCAGCCGGGCATAGATGCTCAGATTATTCCATGCACCTTAAGCAGCACGAGCGCATACAATGATTTCAGACCGACAGTGGCTTCTGGCGAAAAAGCTCAGGAGATATGCAATTTAATGAACACATATTCACAAAATTGTAGTAATATAGAGATTGATGAGCGTGGAAAGCTGCATGTAAATTAAAAGCAGATTTTGCAACTGTGAAGGTACTGAACAGTTACGATTTTTTAACGAATTAAGATAAAAAGCAGTCATGCAACAAAAGGCATGTACCATCATACAAATATAGTAAGGGAGCAAAGAGCAATATGTATATGTGGAGAGAGCGCAGTAAAGAAGAAAAGCATGAGGATGTAGTAAATACAGGCCTGCTGCCGCTTGATGTGGTAGAGGGATTTAAGATACGTCCGGGCTTTTTCAGAATGTACGGAGCGTGCGTGGCATCGAACGGAGTGAGCTTTACCATCAATTCCCATGGAGCAACAAGGTGCACTCTTTTATTGTTCAAGCCACAGGCACCAAAGCCGTATGCGAGGATTCCGTTTCCTGATTCATATAGGATAGGAGATACCTACTCCATGCTTGTTTATGATATAAAGCCGGATGAATTTGAGTATGCATTTTCTTTTGACGGGCCTTATGAGCCGGCAAAGGGACTTTTGTTTAACGAGGAAAATGTCCTTTTAGACCCATATTCCAGAGCGGTCACAGGACAGCGAAAATGGGGAGAAAAACCGGAGGGTGGCAAGGATTTTGAGTACAGAGCCAGAGTTGTAAAAAGCAGCTTTGACTGGGGCAACATAAAACAGCTTGAGCAGCCCTTTGAGGACCTTGTGATTTATGAGACACATGTGAGGGGCTATACAAAGGATAAGTCATCTGGAGTCAGCGCACCGGGCACATTTGCCGGATTGAAGGATAAGATTCCGTATCTTAAGGACCTTGGAATAAATGCAGTGGAGCTCATGCCGATTTTTGAGTTTGATGAGATGGAGAGCGCGAGAGTGGTCGATGGTGTGCAGCTTTACAATTACTGGGGCTACAACACAGTATCATTTTTTGCACCGAATACCAGCTATGCCTTCAACGAGGAGCACAACCACGAGGGAGACGAGCTGAAATCGCTGATAAAGGCTTTAAAGGAAAATGGCATAGAGGTCATTCTTGATGTGGTGTTCAACCATACCGCTGAGGGAAATGAGATGGGACCGTGCTTCTCCTTCAAGGGAATAGACAATAACGTGTACTATATGCTTACACCGGATGCACACTACTACAATTTCAGTGGCTGTGGAAACGTTATGAACTGTAATCATCCTGTTGTACGCAGCTTTATCATAGACTGTCTGAGACACTGGGCCATTGAGTACAGAGTGGATGGCTTCAGATTTGACCTGGCTTCCATTCTCGGAAGAGACCAAAACGGTGCACCTATGGCCAATCCGCCGATTCTTGAGTCGCTGGCATTCGACCCGGTACTTGGCAAGATGAAGCTCATCGCAGAGGCCTGGGATGCAGGCGGACTGTATCAGGTGGGAAGCTTCCCGTCATGGAACAGATGGGCTGAGTGGAACGGCAGATACAGGGATGACATGAGAAGCTTTTTAAAGGGCGATGACGGTATGGCGGGAAATGCCATCACACGTATCACCGGCTCACGCGACCTTTACAGCCCGGAGAGCAGAGGACACAAGGCATCAGTCAATTTCATGACCTGTCATGATGGCTTTACACTGTATGATCTTTACTCATACAATGAAAAGCACAATGAGAAAAACGGCTGGAATAACACAGACGGAGACAACAACGGACATAGCTGGAACTGTGGTGCAGAGGGCGAGACAGACGATCCAAATGTAAACGGACTTAGAAGGCGCCTTATAAAGAATGCATTTGCAGCGCTTTTGTGCAGCCGTGGCCCGGCAATGTTTTTTGCGGGCGATGAGTTCTGCAACACCCAGTTTGGAAACAACAACGCGTATTGTCAGGACAATATCATCTCATGGCTCGACTGGAGCAGGCTTGAGGAATTCAAGGAAATCCATGATTTCGTGCGTCATATGATTCAGTTCAGGAAAGAGCATCCTATACTCAGAAAGATGACAAAGCCTTCATCCTGCCAGTTTCCGGAAATCAGTGTGCACAACGGTACACCGTTCAATGCCTCAACGGATTACAAGACAAAGCTTATCGGCATCATGTATGCCGGAAGAAATGAGGAGGACAAGGAGGATGATATTGTATTCTATTGCATGAATGCATATTGGGAGCCGCTTGTGATGCAGCTTCCTGTGCTTCCGAACGGAAAACACTGGCATGTGGACACCAACACCAATGCAGAGTATTTTGACGGAGAGGACTTCACGGCAAAGACAGAGTTTTTGGGTGTCAACACCATAAGAGTTCCTGCAAGGACCACGATAATACTTGTGGCAGAATAACAATAAAATCTGTTGCCTGAATGCAATTCGATGTATACTTTTATATTGTAAAAAACAGCCCGGCACACATTGTGATATGTGCACCGGGCTGTTTTTCGTTACAGTTTTGGCTTAGACTGTAACATTTCCCCCTTTCATTTTTCAATATATTTTATGTGACATTTGCATCAGCAGCCGGTGATGGTTGTGAAGTGATACCGGAAGGCCTTGTATATATCACATAATCAGTTGTGAGTTGGACAAATTTCGTCTGTGAATCCAAGAAAATAATTGGGTGTGACACCAAAAATTGTACTTAAATGGCAAATGACAAAAATGTCAGGCACTCTACGGCCTGTCCTGTAGCCTGAAATAGTTGATTCTGCACAGCACATGATTTCAGAAAGAGCAATGTTGGTCAAGTTGTGGAGCCTCATCAGATAATCAACCTGTCAGGCACAGTTGTACTAATGGTTGATAGTTGCTTTTCTAATAGAAAGTTATTTATAGTACTCATAAATGAATTGTAACACAATAATTACAAAAATCAACAAATATCTGAAAATACGAAAAATTAAAATTACAATTTTAAATCCAGCCACCATCAAAAGTGATTATCTGTCCTGTGAGGTAATCAGGTGCAGTGATGACGGAGTAAGCCATATCTGCGACCTCACAGGCTGTGGCAAAGCGTCCGGCAGGAATTTCATCGGCCAGCTCAGCGCGTTCTGTCTCATCAAAGCAGCGGTTCATATCGGTATCTATGACACCGCAGGCTATGGCATTTACCGGAATATGCGATGGCGCAAGCTCCTTGCCGAGTGCTTGGTAAATGCATTTATACCGCCTTTGCAGGCTGAGTATGCCACCTCGCAGGATGCTCCGACGTTGCCCCAGACAGAGGAAATCTGTAGTATACGGCCACATTTATCGGCAACCATGTAAGGGATGACGAGCTTTGTAAAGTTGAAAACACCGGTCAGATTTATCTCCACGATATTGTTCCATTCCTCCGGTGTCATGTCGCTCAGCAGCCCGATATGCGATATACCGGCATTGTTAATGAGCACATCTACATGGCCAAAATGGGAAATGGTTTTCGTAACCATATCCTTGGCAAAGAAAAAGTCTCCTACATTTCCGGTGTAGCATAGCACCTCAATTCCGTATGCACAGTGAAGCTCATCAGCAAGTGTATTTAGCCTGTCAGATGAATTGCGGCAGCAAAGTGAGAGGTTATAGCCACAGGAAGCCAGCTTTTTGGCAATGGCGGCACCGATACCGCGTGAAGCTCCGGTTATTATGGCTGTTTTATTTATGTGATTTGTGTGATTTGTCTGATTTGTCATGATATTCTCCTTATAATTTATATACCGTGGTGCTAAGCCGGTCGCTGCGCTGCCGGGCCGGCTTCATAGTATAAAGAAAATAATTACGTGATTAAATTACAGTTCAGTCATGGGTATGATACCTAGCTGTGAGGCTGGGCACAATAGTGTAAATTTTTATCTTATACAGCATAAATCATACCATAAATATATATTATGGGGTAGACAAAATTTATACATTGTGATATTATTTAATAGTTGCAAAACAAATTGCAGACGGCGTGTGGCTCAGTTTGGTAGAGCGCTACGTTCGGGACGTAGAGGTCGCAAGTTCGAATCTTGTCACGCCGATTTATTTATGTATGTATTTGAATAGTTACCGAATGTATTATTATGGAGCACGCGTATAGCGTGTTTTTTTGTTACTGTTCAGTGTGAATAGTAACTTTTTTATTTAATTCTTTGTAAATCAAAATAATATATTGCTTTATTGGTAAAATAACGGTAAAATAGTACTAGTGTATTGGCTTGATTTAGGAAAGGTACAGGAAATAGAGGATATGAATATTGTTTCACAAATGTGTGCCATTGCGGTGATGTTCGTAATAATGTATTTTTATATTTCGCAGAAAAAGATTATATTACATACATCGAAGGCTTTTGTTGAGGTATGGATTGCAGGCATGCTGTCACTTTTCTCTGATATTTTCGTACTTGTTGCAATTGAAAAAAGAAGCGGATATCCTCTTACTGCTACCAATATTATCTGCAAATTATATCTCTGGACGGTTACATTGGTTGCCGTAGTGGCCTTCTGGTATATTTGTGTGGATATTTTCAGGAAAAAAGAGCTTGAGCGCAAGTGGAGAAAGCGGCTGTGGATATTTGGAATCTCCATTGATATTCTGATAATGGTCGTACCGATTAAAATTTATGATTCGGATAATATAGTTTATACATATGGTCCGGCTGTTATTATAACATATGTAGTAACTGTAATTCTGCTGGCGCTTATTCTACTGCTGACAAAAAAATACAGTCAGGCTATAAATCCGAGAAGAAGAAAGAGCATGCAGGTCTGGGTGGCTCTTATGTTTATATCGGCGGTTATTCAGTTTATAGATAAAAAAATATTGATTGTCAGCTTTGCGAGTGTGATAGGGGTGCTTATCCTTTTTATTATGCTTGAAAATCCGATGGCAAATATTGACAGGGATACAGGTTTTTTCAACCTCAATGCCTTTTTTGAATACATGAAGGAGGCATATGGACAGGGGAATGATGTATCGATAGTGTGTATTCGCTATGGAAGCAATGGAAATGATTTTTTCACCCGCGAGATGGAAAAAAGTATTTTTGATGAGGTGGTTTCTTTTATAAATAAGCTGCCTGATAATTATGTTTTTAGAAGCTCGGCAAACGAGTATCTGCTGGTTTTTGAGAATACTGATTGTGCAGAAAAAACAATCGCAATATTGGAACGCAGGTTCGACAAGCCATGGGGCGGTGACAATATGACGATGCTGTTTGGGGAGATATATTATCTAAGGTCTACTGAGCTTGTGCGGAGACCATCGGATATACTGGGGCTTTTTCAATATGCAAAGCGTAACAGAGCTGAGTTTACGGGGCGCGGCGTGATGCTCATAAATAATGAAGTCATTGAGCATATATATGATGAAAATTCGGTTGAGAATGAGATAATAGAGGCATTGCGCGATAACCGTGTTGAGGTATTTTACCAGCCTATTTATAACACTAAAACACATAAATTCACCTCTGCGGAGGCGCTTGTCAGAATAAGGTCGCGCGAGGGAAATATCATACCTCCGGGCAGGTTTATTGCTGTAGCTGAGAAGCGGGGACTCATTTTAAGGCTTGGAGAGCGCGTGTTTGAGAAAGTGTGCAGATTTATTGTACAGCATGATATACATGCGATGGGAATTGAGTATATTGAATGCAACCTGTCAGTGGTGCAGTGTGCTTATGACCATTTAGCGCAGGATTTTATTGCAATTATGGAGAAATATCATGTGGATGCAAATGATATTGTGCTTGAGATTACAGAGTCTGCATCTATCACTGAAAAAAAGATACTGCTTGATAATATGAATGCCCTGCGTAAGGTGGGAGTGAGGTTTGCGCTGGATGATTTTGGCACAGGTCAGTCAAATTTAAGCTATATTGTTGATATGCCGATTGACATTGTGAAGTTTGACAGAGGCATGACAAATGCATATTTTGACAACGGAAAGGGCAAGCCTGTTATGGATGCCGCAATGGGCATGATTCAAAAGCTAAAGCTTGAGATTGTTTCTGAGGGAATCGAGGAGAAGGAGCAGTTGGCAAAACTGGATGAGCTTGGAATAGATTACATTCAGGGCTACTATTTCTCAAAACCGAGAAATGCTGCTGAGTTTATTTCATTCATAGAAAGTAATAATGCATAGTTTATTTCATTCATAGAAAGTAATAATGCATAGTTTATTTTATTCATACAAGATAATAATGATATGAGGGGCAAAAGGTATTTTGCCCCTCATTTATGATTAATCAGATTGCTACATGCTACGCATTTCCATAATCTGACTACACTCGAAGTCCGCTAATTTTCTGCGTCCCCGCAGCAAACTGTTACTTCTCGGTGTAGTGCGGGTCACTAAGTATACATCGAATTGCATGCAAGCGTGCATCGATGATACCTTTTTGACCCTTTAATCATAATATTTGGGTAGAAATGTTTCCATATGGCAGGGGAACATATGAATCTTGAGCAATAATTTATTTTTATTTTTTCTGAAAA
>ENA-OQAN01000349-OQAN01000349.1-human-gut-metagenome-genome-assembly--contig:-NODE-349-length-24955-cov-4.173755_pt1 | contig 24955 bp, 29 predicted proteins | sample MGYA00242735_ERZ504527 | MGnify/ENA primary metagenome ERZ504527 (study PRJEB26092, sample SAMD00036230) | human gut metagenome | host: Homo sapiens | study: EMG produced TPA metagenomics assembly of... | reverse complement strand
AAGATTCCCAGGTTAAGATCAGAGGTTCAGGATTGAGCTTTCTGAGGTTGAGGAAGTGATCCGCAGATATGAGGGCATCAGGGATGCCACTGTAGTTGCCTTTGATGATCCAATGGTGGAAAATATATTGCTGCCTATGTGGTATCGGACAGCACTGTTGATATCAATGCCCTGAATGATTTTATTAAAGAGACAAAGCCTGCCTATATGGTACCTGCAGTTACCATGCAGATTGACAAAATTCCTCTGAACCAGAACCAGAAGGTAAATAAAAAGGCTCTTCCTCTGCCTGAGAAAAAAGCAGCGGAGATCATTAAGCCTGAGAATGAGGTTCAGCAGATATTATTTGACTGTATCGCAGAGGTTCTGGGGTATACGGATTTTGGGATTACCACAGATATTTATGAGGCAGGTCTGACATCTATCACTGCCATTAAGCTGAATATCCTGATCTCCAAAGCCTTTGACATTGTGATCAAAACTTCAGATATTAAGAATCATCCTACTATCCGAATGATGGAGGAATTTGTAAAAACTGCGGGAAAAGAAAGCAAAAGGGAAGTACAGGAAAGTTATCCTCTTACCAACACTCAGGAGGGGATTTTCATTGAGTGTACTGCAAATATGGGTTCTACCATTTACAATATCCCGTATCTGTTAAAGCTTGATAACAAGGTGGATCTGGACAGACTGGCAGAAGCCATTGACAGTACTGTTGAGGCGCATCCTTATCTGAAAACCCGTCTGTTTATGGATGACAACGGAAATGTACTTCAGAAACGAAACGATGGGCTCAGTTATAAAACACCGATTTTAAACGGAATGAACAGAGACACTCTGGTACGTCCATATATGTTGTTTAATGAACAGCTTTTCCGGTTTGAAATCTACAGAACCTGTGATGGCAATTATCTGTTCCTGGACCTTCACCACATTGTTGCCGATGGTACATCTCTGGCTATTATAATTAATGATATTAACAGAGCTTACAGCGGTGAGAAGCTGGAACCGGAAGGTTATACTTCCTATGATCTGGCACTGGATAACAGAGATGCCCTGGCAGGTGATATCTATAAAAATGCAGAGAATTATTATAAGTCAGTATTTGAACATGCAGGTGGAAGCATCAGCTTCTATCCGGACAAAAACGGTGCGGCTCCAACAGCAGAACTTTACCACAGAGAGACCAGATCCATTTCTGTGCAGGATGTGAAGGAATTCTGTAAAAAGCATGGAATTACGGAGAATGTATTCTTCATTTCCGCTTTTGGTATCACACTTGGAAAATATAATTTCAAAAAGGATGCTGTATTTACCACTATTTACCATGGAAGAAACGATTCCAGACTTTCGGAAACAGTGGGTATGCTGGTAAAAACACTCCCTGTTTTCTGCGATTTCTCAGGAACAGCCAAAGATTGCTTAAGCGGTGTACAGAAACAGCTGATCGATTCCATGAACAACGATATTTATCCTTTCTCACAGATCAGCCATGAGTTTGATATTAAGGCAGATGCATGGTTATTTACCAGGGCGACAATTTTGCTTTTGACACCATTGGCGGGGAATATGCACAGGAGGAGCCTGTCAGCCTGAACATGGCAAAGGCACCGGTTTCTGTCAGCATTTCCATTGAAAAGAACAGATTTGTCTTTGAGATTGAGTACAGAGGAGATATGTACCATGAGGAAACTATCCGGTATCTGGCTGACAATCTGGAAACCACTGCAGAGGGAATCTTAAGGGAATGCGATCCGGCTGATATCCGGCTGATGTTTGAGGAAAAAACTCAGATGGAGGATATTCCGGAACATGCAGGAAAGACCTTCATAGATCTGTTTAAGGAGATGGCTGCCAGATATCCGGACAGACCGGCAGTGCGGGATGACTCCGGAGATTTTACTTACAGAGAGTTGGACAGAATGTCTGATTATATTGCTCAGAAGCTTACGGAAAACGGATTTGGCCCGGAACAGGCAGCAGGTATCCTGTGCGGCAGGACAAAGGAATATACAGTAGCCTATGTGGGTGTTATGAAGGCCGGCGGAGCCTATGTTCCTCTGGATCCGGAGTATCCACAGAGCAGAATTGAATATATGCTGAAGGATTCAGGAGCAAGAAATCTCCTTGTGATCGATCAGTATCAGAATCTTGTGGAATTTTATGACGGAAATGTGATCAGTCTGGACAGTGTGTCAGATGAGGCTGAGGATTTTGAACTTTCTGCAGAGCTTATTTCTCCGAAACCGGAGAACCTTGCCTATATGATCTATACCTCAGGCTCCACAGGAAAGCCAAAGGGTGTTATGATTGAGCACAGAAATCTGTTGAACCTGATCGAATATATCACACTGAGCAGAAATACTTCACCGGATGACATTGTGGCAGAGTTTGCAAGCTTCTGTTTCGATGCGTCAGTGATCGATCTGTTTGCACCTCTTACCGCAGGAGCAGTCCTGTATATTTTACCGGAGAGTATCCGTAAGGACGCCATTGCCATAAGCAGATATATAAAGGAAAAAGAGATCACCACCGTAACCTTCCCTACCCAGATGGGAGAACTGGTTACAGAACTTCTGGAGGATGCACCTGCTCTTAAATTTGTTACACTTGGCGGCGAGAAATTCAAGCATTACCGTAACCGTACCTATCAGATGATCAATGGCTACGGTCCTACAGAGAATACGGTTTCTTCCACAGAGTTTTTGGTAGACAGACAGTATGACAACATCCCGATCGGAAAATCACAGCGGAATGTGCGCAGCTACATTGTGGATGAGAATCTGAACCGGCTTCCGGTGGGTGCGTCCGGCGAACTTTGTCACGCAGGAAGCAGATTGCCAGAGGATATCATAATCTTCCGGAAAAAACAGCATCTGTGTTTGTAGAAAATCCATTTGCTGTATGTGAGCAGGAAAGCCGTCTTTACAGGACCGGTGATATGGTCCGCATGAAAGGTGACGGAAATATTGAGTACATAGGCCGGATCGATTCACAGGTGAAGATCAGAGGATATCGTGTGGAGCTTGGTGAGATCGAAGGTGCCCTTCTGAAACATGAGCTGGTGAAAAATGCAGCCGTTACAGTAATTGAAAAGGGTGGAAATAAATATATCACAGCTTATTATACAGGAGAAGCCATCCCGGAGGATGAACTGAAGACCTTCCTGGAGCCGCTGATCCCGGATTATATGATGCCGTCTTTCTTTGTCAGCATTGAGGAAATGCCTGTGACACCGGGCGGTAAGATTGATAAAAAAGCACTGCCAATGCCGGAGGTAACCACGAACACTGCCAGCTATGTAGAGCCGGTTACTGCAGCTCAGAGAGCACTCTGTGAGATTTTTGAGAAAGCACTGGGAATTGAAAGAGTAGGGATTGAGGACAACTTCTTTGAGCTGGGCGGATCTTCCCTTACTGCATCCAAGGTTGCTGTTATGTGTCTGTCAAAGAATATTTCACTGGTATATGCGGATATTTTCAAATATCCTACTGTACGGGAACTTGCAGCTTTGGTTGATGATGACGGAGTTACAGAGGCTGCACAGAGCAAGAATGAATTTTCGGATTATAACTATAACAGGATCCAGAATGTGATCAGCGCAAATACAGAAGAAAATGCAGACCGGATCACAAAGGAAAAGCTGGGAGATATTATGGTCACAGGTGCCACAGGTTTCCTGGGGATCCATGTCCTTAAAGCATTCATTGACAATTATGACGGTAAGGTTTACTGTCTTGTACGTAAGGGCAAATATGAATCGCCTGAAAAGCGAATGATGAACATGCTGATGTACTATTTTGATGATCCATACAAAGAGCTGTTTGAAAGCCGTATTATCTGTGTGGATGGGGATATTACCTCAAAGGAACAGGTAACAGGATTTTCAGAATACAAATTCAGCACCATCATTAACTGCGCTGCCTGCGTAAAGCATTTTGCGGCTGATGATGTACTGGAAAGAATTAATGTGCAGGGTGTGGAAAATCTGATCGATTTCTGTAAGAATAACGGCCGCAGACTGATCCAGATTTCTACGGTTTCCGTTGCGGGAGAGGGTTCTGACGGTGTTCCGCCAATGTCCAGAGTTTTCTGTGAGAATGATCTGTACATCGGACAGAATATTACCAACGAATATATCCGCACCAAATTCCTGGCAGAGAGGGCGGTTCTGGAAGCAGTTTCCGAGGGACTGGACGGCAAGGTAGTCCGGGTAGGTAATCTGATGAGCCGAAACTCTGACGGTGAGTTCCAGATTAATTTCATTACCAATGGATTCCTTCGCAGCCTGAGAGGTTATGTGGCTGTAGGTAAATTCCCTATGGGCGGTATGCATGAGGTGGCAGAATTCTCACCGATTGATTCTACTGCGCTGGCAGTTCTGAGACTGGCTCAGACCGACCGGAGATTTACTGTATTCCATGCATGCAACAGCCATCATATTTATATGGCAGACTGATCTACGCAATGCGCAGCTATGGATTCAGGATTGATATTGTAAGAGATGAGGAGTTTGAGGCAGCAGTGAAGGAATTTGCAAAGACCGGTCAGGATTCTGATGCGGTTTCCGGACTGATCGCCTATACCTCACATAATGAAAATGAAATCTATACCATTGATTACAGCAATCGTTTTACAGCACAGGTTCTGTACAGGCTGGATTATAAATGGCCGGTTACAGATGACAGATATCTGGAAAATGCAATTGCAGCACTTGACAGACTTACATTTTTTGATTGATTCAGGAGGGAAAATTACAATGGAAATTATCACAAAAACAGAAGGTAACAAAGCAACTATGGAAATCAGCGGATGGCTTGATACACAGACAGCTCCCCAGTTAGGGGAGGCTCTGTCCGGACTTGAAGACAGCATCACAAGTCTGGTATTTGATTTTACAAATCTGGAGTATATTTCATCTGCAGGTTTACGTCAGGTGATCGTGGCCTACAAAAAAATGGCTCAAAAGGATGGATTTAAGATCATCAATGTTTCTGATGAGGTTTACGATGTATTCAGCCTTACAGGGTTTGACAGCAAGATCGATATTCAGAAGAAGTAACTGTTGATCAGATGCAGAAATTATACAGGATCAATATTAATCATTTTGAGGATCCGCTTAAGAATGAAAGGCTTCTGGATCTGGTTGGGATCAGAAGAAGAGAAAAGGTCATCAGGTATCGTATGCCTGATGACCGCAAAAGAAGTCTGGGTGCAGGGATCATCATCAGAAAAATCCTCGATGAAAACGGGCTTACGGAAAGCTGCCTGAGATATTCTGACAATGAAAAGCCGGTTGTGGATGGCCTTTTTTTTAATGTATCTCATGCGGGGGACTATGTTGTGGGTGTGCTGTCAGACTGCGAAGTCGGGTGCGATATTGAGAAAAATGCCAATGCGCCTCTTGAGGTGGCAGAACATTATTTCTACCATTCAGAGCTTGCTTACATCAAGGCTGCGAAGAACAAAGATAAGGCGTTTTTTACGCTCTGGACATTAAAAGAAAGTTATATGAAAATGACAGGCAGAGGAATGAGCCTTCCTTTGGATTCTTTTGAAGTGGTTCCCACAGCAGATGGGTTTGTCCTCGGAAAATCCTCAGAAAGGCCATGCTTTTTTGAGACAATGGAATTTGACGGTTATATTTTCTCGGTCAGCAGTGAGAGGGCTTTTTCTCTTCACAATCCATTGGAAATTGTTTTCGACGATATTTATGTATGATCACAGAGGATTTTTCAGACGCATTTTAGAGTTCCAATCAGACAGGAAAGCGTATATGTCAGATATTGCTTCTGCTGTACGGGAGAACTGAGGAAGGCATCGGAGCAGGTAAACCAGGTGTAACAGGTATTTCTGGTTGCTGCTTTCCGGTGCTTTCTGTCAATTCCGGATCCGAGAGATTTCGGGATAACCGTATCCTCCTCCGGGAGATAATAGTAATCCTTATAATCTGCATAGTATTGTTTCAGTTTCCCGTCAGTTGTTTTGATAATTAAATTGATTTCTTCGTCTTTTCCTGTCAGATAGAAGTCGGTGTTTCCATTGGAAAATTCCTGTGGCAGTGTGCAGGGGAGCTTCAGCTTCAGGATCAGGTTGTCTCCGTCAAATTCGCTGTATGTAACTTCATAATCTCCATCATAGATGCAAAGATATCCCAGCATATCAAAAATTCTTCCCAGTCCCAGCACATCCTCCAGGTTATGTCCAAGGATTTCATCAGCTGTAAAGGCATCTCTTTTTTTCAGAAAATCTTTGTAAAGTTTAATGCATTCCTTACCATTATCATAAATCCTGTCTTTGATCCCCAGAAATTCTTCCATGCAGGGCTGCTTCATGGCAGACAGTTTTAAAAGTGACTTTAACGGTTTTAATGTCAGGTAGAGATCCAGCGACTGTTTTCCTGTAAACGGAGAGGGAATTCCATATTTTTCATATCGTGCTTCCAGATATGGCTGGTCGAAGCGGTCTCCGTTGTAGGAAATCAGCAAATCACATTGCTGAAGAAATTGTGAAAAAATTCTCAGAATTGTCTCTTCTTCATTTGCATTTTCCGCCATCCATTGATAAAAATTCCAAGTTTCATCTTCAATTCCAACAGCTCCGATCAGGTATAAATACGTGGAATTTCTTGATAATCCGGTGGTTTCAATGTCGTAAAAAACAGGTGTAAAATTGTATTTTTGGAAGAATTTTCCGGTGAAAAATTTAACAGTCTCAAAGTCTGGAAACCCTTGTAAAATGGGCATTTTTTTAACAATCATGTTAATAATTTTTCCTTTCTGAAATTGTATTCAATTATACACAAGAAAATGAAATTTGGGTAGTGCTTTTTTTGAAAAAATGGTTTATATTATAAACAGGTTGATAAAAATGTACAAAAAAGTATATGGATTTTATCAAAAATAGAGCACTTTGGTGGTGCTTAATATATAAAAGGAGGGAACGAAATGGGAATTTTAACCTTTAAGGGTGGTGTTCATCCTTATGACGGAAAAGAATTATCCAAGAACAGTCCGGTAGTGAAATATCTGCCAAAGGGAGATATGGTATATCCTCTTTCCCAGCATATCGGTGCTCCGGCTGCAGCGATAGTTCAGAAGGGAGACCATGTGCTCGCAGGACAGAAGATCGCAGATGCTGCGGGGTTTGTCTCATCACCGATCCATTCGTCTGTTTCCGGTACGGTAAAAGGAATCGAACCGCGCCTGACAGCAACAGGTTCTATGGTCAATTCCATTATCATTGAGAATGACCAGCAGTATGAAAGTGTGGAATTTACTCCTGCACGTCTGGAAGATCTTTCGAAAGAGGAAATTCTGGCGAGAATTAAAGAAGGCGGAGTTGTGGGAATGGGCGGCGCCGGATTCCCCACACAGGTAAAGCTTGCGCCAAAGGAACCGGACAAGATCGATCATATCCTTGTAAACGGTGCCGAGTGTGAACCCTATCTTACCAGTGACTACAGAAGAATGCTGGATGACTCTGAGAAGCTGATCGAGGCTTAAGAGTTATGCTGAAGCTCTTTGACAATGCGAAGGGATACATCTGTATTGAGGATAACAAGCCTGACTGTATTGCGAAACTGAAAGAAATGGTAAAAGATATTCCACGTATTGAAGTAGCAGAGCTGATGACCAAGTACCCACAGGGTGGTGAGCGTTTCCTGATCAAGGCTGTCACAGACAGAGAGATCAACTCTGCCATGCTTCCGGCAGATGCAGGATGCGTAGTTGACAACGTAGATACCGTAATTGCTGTTTATGAAGCCGTTATCCTTGGAAAACCTGTTATGGACCGTATCGTGACAGTAACAGGACAGGGGATTAAGAATCCGCAGAACTTTGATGTCCTTTCCGGAACAGATATGGCAGAGCTTATAGAAGCTGCCGGCGGACTGACAGACAATGTATCCAAAGTAATTTCAGGTGGTCCTATGATGGGATTTGCCATGTATGACACTCATGTACCATGTATTAAGACAAGCTCCGCATGTCTCTGCCTGGAGAAGGATGATGTGGCAGATGCCGAACAGACTGCATGCATTAACTGCGGCAGATGTGTAGGAGTCTGTCCCGGCCATGTCATTCCTGCAAGACTTGCAACCTTTGCAGAGCATGGTGACATGAAGAGCTTCCAGAAATTTGATGGTATGGAGTGCTGCGAATGTGGCTGCTGCAGTTATATCTGCCCTGCCAAGCGTCCGCTGACCCAGATGATCAAATCTATGCGTAAGATGGTTCTGGCAAGCCGTAAGAAAAAGTAAAAGGGGGACATCGTAATGGATCAGATGTTACATGTATCATCAATCCCCATGTCCGGGATAAGATGACAACAAGCAAAATCATGCAGCTTGTGGCACTGGCGCTTCTGCCGACCACACTGTTTGGAATTTATAATTTTGGCCTTCGTGCCTTACTGGTAGTAGTGATCACCGTCGCTTCCAGTGTATTCTTTGAGTGGATTTATGACAAGCTGATGCATAAGAAGAACACAATTACAGACTTCAGTGCAGTTGTTACAGGTTTATTACTTGCATTAAATATGCCTGCATCAATTCCGCTCTGGATGCCTGTACTTGGCAGTGCATTTGCGATCATCGTTGTAAAACAGCTCTTCGGTGGTCTGGGACAGAACTTCATGAACCCGGCACTTGCAGGAAGATGTTTCCTGATGATCTCTTTCGCAGGAAAGATGACAGACTTCGCAGTAAGCGACAGCTTCAGAGGTGTGGTAGATACTGTATCCGGTGCAACTCCTCTGGCAGCTCTGAAACAGAATGGATTTACAGACAGTTCTGTATCTGTATTACATATGTTTATCGGTGATATCCAGGGAACTATCGGTGAGACTTCTGCCCTTGCGATCCTGATCGGAGCAGCAATCCTTCTGGTTTTCAAGGTGATCGATCTGAAGATTCCGCTTACCTATATTGGAAGTTTCGCAGTATTTGTAATCCTTTACATGCTTGGAACAGGCAAGGGATTTGACGTGAACTATCTGTTCAGCCACATCTTCGGCGGTGGTCTTATGCTTGGTGCATGGTTTATGGCTACAGACTATGTCACAACACCGATCACACCAAGAGGACAGTATGTATACGGTGTCTGTCTTGGTGTACTGACTGCGGTCTTCCGTCTCTTCGGCGGTTCCGCAGAGGGCGTATCTTATGCGATCATTTTCTGCAACCTGTTAGTTCCGATGATTGAACGTGTGACTCGTCACCCGGCATTTGGGAAAGGGGGCAAAAAGGCATGAGTAACAGAATTATCAAAGATACCATAGCCATTACAGTGATCACACTGGTGGCAGGACTTGCCCTTGGTGTAGTCCAGGATATTACAGCAGATCCTATTGCAAAGCAGGAAGCACAGGCGAAACAGGATGCGTATAAGGCAGTATTTGCAGATGCGGACAGCTTTGAGACAGTGGATGTGGATGCGGATGCCATGCAGTCTTATCTGGATGAGAACGGATATGCGGCACAGTCCATAGATGAGACTATGCTTGCCAAAGATGCTTCAGGCAATGAACTGGGATATGCATTTACAGTAACCACTTCCGAGGGTTACGGCGGAGATATCCAGTTTGCAATGGGTATCCAGGATGACGGTACCTTAAATGGAATTTCCATTCTTTCCATCGGTGAGACCGCAGGTCTTGGTATGAGAGCAAACACAGATGCATTTAAGGATCAGTTCAAAGATAAGAACGTAGACAAATTTGAATATACAAAGACCGGTGCCACAGCGGATGATCAGATCGATGCGTTAAGTGGTGCCACTATTACAACGAATGCCATGACAAACGGTGTTAATGCCGGATTATGTGCATTCCAGTATGAGAAAGGGGGAAATCAGTGATGAAACCAAACACACCTGCTGAACGTTTATATAACGGAATCATCAAAGAAAATCCTACCTTTGTACTGATGCTTGGTATGTGTCCTACACTGGCTATCACCACATCTGCAACCAATGGTATCGGAATGGGACTTACTACAACAGTGATCCTTGCAGCATCCAACTTAATGATCTCTCTTCTGAGAAACTTTATTCCGGACAGAGTGCGTATGCCTGCATTTATCGTAGTTGTTGCTTCCTTTGTAACAGTTGTACAGCTTCTTTTACAGGGATTTATTCCAAGCCTGTATGACTCCCTTGGAATCTATATTCCTCTGATTGTAGTTAACTGTATCATCCTTGGACGTGCAGAAGCATATGCATCCAAGAATAAACCGATTGCCTCTCTGTTTGATGGTATTGGTATGGGCCTTGGATTTACCTTAAGTATCACCTGTATCGGTGCAGTACGTGAGCTGATCGGCGCAGGTTCTCTGTTCGGACATCAGATTCTTCCTCTGGCAGATGCTGCAGCAGGTAAGGCAGGTTATGAACCGATTACAATCTTTATCCTGGCACCCGGAGCATTCTTTGTTCTGGCAGCGCTTTCTGCATTACAGAACAAATTCAAAATCGGTGCAGCCAAACGTGGCATTGATCCAAGTAATCCTGATTGCGGCGGAAGCTGTGCAGCCTGTGGCAATACCATGTGTAAGGGAAAAAGGGGGTAATGGATTATGAAAGAACTTTTGATCATACTTGTAAGCTCAGCGATTGTAAATAACGTAGTCCTCAGCCAGTTCCTTGGCTCTGTCCTTTCCTTGGTGTTTCCAAGAGTGTTGAGACAGCAGCCGGCATGGGCGGTGCGATCATTTTCGTTATTACACTGTCATCTTTTGTGACAGGTATTATTTACAATGCTATCCTGGTTCCTACGAACCTGACTTATCTGCAGACTATCGTATTCATCCTGTTGATTGCGGCGCTGGTACAGTTTGTAGAGATGTTCCTTAAGAAGACAATGCCCTCCCTGTATCAGGCACTTGGTGTGTATCTTCCACTGATCACAACAAACTGTGCGGTTCTTGGTGTTGCCCTTACAAACGTGCAGAAAGAGTATAATGTTCTTCAGGGAACAGTGAACGGATTTGCAACAGCAGTGGGCTTTACTATTTCCATCGTGCTGATGGCTGGTATCCGTGAGAAAATCGCATACAATGACATTCCAAAATCCTTCCAGGGATTCCCTACAGTTCTGCTGACAGCCGGACTGATGGCAATTGCCTTCTTCGGATTTTCAGGACTGATTTAAGGAGGGGACTGGTATGAATATAGGAGCAATTATCGCGGCAACTGTACTGGTTGCGGCAGTAGGTCTTTTTATCGGTGTTTTCCTTGCGTTGCCGGTAAGAAGTTTGCTGTGGAAGTGGATGAGAAGGAAGTTGCTGTTCGTGAGGCGCTTCCCGGTAATAACTGCGGTGGCTGTGGTTATCCCGGCTGTGATGGTCTGGCAGCAGCGATCGCCAAAGGTGAGGCACCTGTAAATGGATGTCCGGTAGGCGGTGAGCCTGTCGGAAAAGTAATCGCAGCGATCATGGGACAGGAAGTTGTGGAGACTGCCCGTCAGGTGGCGTATGTGAAGTGTGCGGGTACCTGTGAGAAGACGAAGGATAATTATGAGTATACAGGTGTGGAAGACTGTGAGATGATGGCTTTCATTCCCGGTGGTGGTGCGAAGTCCTGTACTTATGGATGCCTTGGTTTTGGAAGCTGCGTGAAGGCCTGTCCGTTTGGGGCGATTGATGTTGTGAACGGTGTGGCGGTTGTTGATAAGGAGCTTGTAAGGCCTGCGGTAAGTGTGTTGCCAAGTGTCCGAAGCATCTGATCGAGCTTGTGCCTATGAGCAGACTACGTTTGTGCAGTGTAGTTCTCATGCGAAAGGTAAGGCTGTTACTTCTGCGTGTGAGGTTGGCTGTATCGGATGTAAGAAGTGTGAGAAGACTTGCCCGAATGGGGCGATTACGGTTGATAATTTCTGTGCGCATATTGATTATAGTAAGTGTACGAATTGTGGGGCTTGTAAAGAGGTTTGTCCGAGACATATTATTCAGTAATGGGAGAAAGAACTGCTGTGCGGTGGCATGGCGGTTCTTTTTTCGATTAAAGGACGCGCGGGACATTATTTCTGTTTGGACTCAGTTTCGGAAGCTAGGAACTCTAAGTTTCGGAAAATCTGCTAAAAGCATTCGCAAAATACTCAAACTCGCCTGCGGCTCAGACAGTGAGTATTTTGCTCATAACGCAGATTTCCCGGAACTAAGAGTTACTACGCTTCCTGCAAAATTCGCCCAAACAGAAATAATGTCCCGCGCTGGTTGTTGGAAAAATACTTGAATAAAACTAAGTAAATTTATTTCAGAAGTTCGAATATATGTTTGCACTATGGAGGGGGATGTGTTATGATGGTTCAGAAGTGATGAAGATGGAACGGAGGAAGCATTATGATTGCATTTGTTCGTGGAACGGCGGTGGATATGACCGAGAATTCTGTCATTGTTGAGGCAGGGGAATCGGATATGAGATATATATGACGGGTACGGATCTTTCGCAGATTCATATGGGAGAGGAAGTGAAGATTCATACTTATTTTAATGTGAGAGAGGATGCCATGCAGTTGTATGGTTTCAGGTCTAAGGATGATCTGCAGATGTTTAAGCTGCTTCTGGGCGTGAACGGAGTAGGGCCGAAGGCGGCTGTTGGAGTTCTGGCGGGAATTACTGCGGATGAATTGAGATTTGCGATTCTTTCGGATGATGTGAAGACTTTGTCTAAGGCTCCTGGAATTGGTAAGAAGACAGCTCAGAAATTGATTCTTGAGTTGAAGGATAAGATGAAGCTGGAGGATGCTTTTGAACTGAAGCTGGCTCATGAGCAGGAGAAGGCTGTTGCGGGACTTGGAGAGATTTCGGATGGCAGACAGGAAGCTGTGGAGGCGCTGGTTGCGCTGGGCTACAGCAGTACAGATGCACTTCGCGCTGTGCGTAAGGTTACGGATGTGGCACCGGATGATGTGGAAGGACTGCTGAAGGCTGCGTTGAAAAATTTTTAAGTGATTGTTGAAAGGTCAGGAGCAGTATTAAATGGAGAAACGTATTATAACTACGGATGTGACGGAGGAGGATTTTTCTCTGGAGGGGAATCTCCGGCCACAGACGTTGGATGATTATATTGGTCAGGAGAAGACCAAGAGTACTTTGAAGGTTTATATAGAGGCTGCGAAGCAGAGGCATGATGCGTTGGATCATGTTTTGTTTTATGGTCCTCCGGGGCTTGGTAAGACTACTCTTTCGGGGATTATTGCCAATGAGATGGGGGTTCATATGAAGGTGACTTCTGGGCCGGCTATTGAGAAGCCGGGGGAGATGGCTGCGATCCTTAATAATCTGCAGGAGGGAGATATTCTGTTTGTGGATGAGATCCACCGCCTGAACAGGCAGGTGGAGGAGGTCCTTTATCCTGCTATGGAGGATTATGCTATTGATATTATGATCGGGAAGGGGGCTTCTGCCAGGTCTATACGTCTGGATCTGCCGAAGTTTACGCTGGTGGGGGCGACTACCAGGGCAGGACTTCTGTCTGCACCTCTTCGTGACCGTTTTGGTGTGATGCATCATCTGGAGTTTTATACTCATGAGGAGCTGAAGACGATCATTATCCGTTCTGCTCAGGTTCTTGGAGTGGAGATTGATGAGAAGGGTGCGGCTGAGATTGCAAGAGATCCAGGGGAACTCCGAGGCTTGCCAACCGTCTGCTGAAGAGGGTTCGTGATTTTGCGCAGGTGAAGTATGATGGACGGATTACTTATGATGTGGCGTGTTTTGCGCTGAATCTTCTGGAAGTGGATCAGTATGGTCTGGATAAGATTGACAGAAGGATTCTTCAGACTATGATCGTGAATTTTCAGGGTGGTCCTGTGGGACTGGAGACTCTGGCTGCGGCGATAGGGGAGGATTCCGGTACGCTGGAGGATGTGTATGAGCCTTATCTGCTGCAGAATGGGTTCCTGAACCGTACGCCGAGAGGACGTATGGCATCGGCGCTTGCGTATGAGCATCTGGGCTATCAGATGCCGGAGAAAAACTGAAGTTAAGGGCGTAAAAATATAAAAAAGTAAAAAGTTTTTTAAAAATTCCTATACATTTCGACTGCTTTCGAGTATAATGAAGTAAATGTCCGGGGTTCCGGGCAGATTGAAGGAAGATACAGGAGGCTCGTACGGATGGCGGTCAAAAATACAGCAAAGGTAATCATAGGTGGTAAGATTATTACGCTGGGAGGCTATGAATCGGAAGAATATTTTCAGAAAGTAGCATCCTATATAAATAAAAAGATGGATGAGTTAAGTGCTATGCCGGGTTACAGCAGACAGCCCATGGAGACCAAGCATACACTTATCAGCCTGAATATTACAGATGACTATTTTAAGGCAAAGAAACAGGCGGAGGTTTTTGAACAGGATTTACAGCAGAAGGATCAGGAGATGTATGATCTGAAGCATGAGCTGATCTCGCTTCGTATGCAGATTGAGGAAGCGCAGAAGCATGAACAGGAAGCCCTGGAACAGAAGAGCCTTCTGGAGGGAAAGAATAAGGAACTGGAAAAGCAGATTGATGAGCTGCTGAAATAACAGAGGGGGGATTACTTCGGTGATTTCCCCTTTATGATTTGTTTCATATGTATTCGATTTGAATATTATAGCAATGCTCATAAATAATGCATTTAAGATGACTGTTATAGAAAACGTGAGGTATAGAATTGAGAAGAGAAGAGATTGAACTTCTGGCACCTGCCGGTTCCTATGAGGGATTTGAGGCAGCGATCGGTGCAGGTGCAGATGCGGTTTATGTAGGGGGAGCAGCCTTTGGCGCGCGGCCTATGCGAAGAATTTCGGAGAGGAAGAGCTTTTGCGTGCCATTGATACTGCTCATATCCATGGCAGGAAACTTTATCTGACAGTGAATACGCTGTTGAAGAACAGGGAACTGTCTGAACAGTTGTATGATTATCTGCTTCCATATTATAAGGAAGGTCTGGATGCGGTGATCGTTCAGGATATGGGTGTGTTTAAGATGATCAGGGAGATGTTTCCGGGTATGCATCTTCATGCCAGCACGCAGATGACTGTGACAGGTCCGGAGGGGATGAAGTTTCTGGAAGAACAGGGTGCTTCCAGAGTGGTAACTGCCAGAGAGCTTTCCCTTGAGGAAATCCGGAGGATGCATGAGACAAGTCCTATCGAGATTGAATCTTTTATCCATGGAGCTTTATGTTACAGTTATTCGGGACAGTGCCTGATGAGCAGTATCCTGGGTGGAAGAAGCGGTAACAGAGGAAGGTGTGCACAGCCTTGCCGTCTGCCTTACCAGACGGCACTTTGTTGCGGGGAAAATGGCAGACGGTCAGAGAAAAGGAAAGCGCAAGAACTATGTCCTCTGAGTCTGAAGGATATTTCTACGATAGAGATTCTTCCGCAGATTCTGGAGGCTGGTGTTACTTCTCTTAAGATAGAGGGCAGGATGAAGCAGCGGGATATACAGCAGGGGTAACTTCTGTATATCGGAAGTACCTGGATCTTCTTTTTGAGAAGGGAGCTGAGAATTACAGGGTAGCAGAGGAAGATAAGAGATATCTGCTGGATCTGTTTAACAGGGGAGGTTCCTGTACCGGTTATTATCAGATGCAGAATGGTCCGTCCATGATGGCATTCAGCAATGAGAAGAAAACAGGAGATGTCAGTCCTGTATTAAGAAAAAAGAAAGAAAAAATTCAGGGAACATTCATTCTTTTTCCGGGAAGTCCTGCTATACTGGATGTGTCATGCAGGGGAATCCATGGATCTGCGTCTGTGGGTGAGGTACAGTATGCGCAGAACCAGCCGCTGACAGAGGAGCGCATCCGTTCACAGATGGAGAAGCTTGGAAATACAGAATATGAGTGGGAAAATCTGGAAATCCAGATGGATGAGAATATTTTTATCCCGATGAAAATGCTGAATGAGGCGAGAAGAGAGGCACTGGAATCTCTGGAAAATGAATTGCTCAAACCATATAAGAGAGAAGAAAATAATGGGAAGAAACGCTTATCAGAGGATGCCGGAAGAAAAGCAGATTCGCCAAAGCAGAAAAATCTTCCGATTTATATTTCCTGTGAAGAAAAATCCACTGCACTGGCGTTATATAAAAAAGAGGGGATACATGGAATGTATCTGAACGCTGATGCCATGGAGGTCTGCCTGGATGACTGTGTAAGCAGAGGAATGGAGATGTATCTGTCTCTTCCGCATATTATGAGAGGTGAGATGCCCCGGGAGCTTCTCACCAGGATCAGAGAGTGGATGGACAGAGGAATGACAGGATTTCTGGTAAGAAATCTGGAGACTTTTGCAGTTCTGCGAAAGGCAGGTCTGGCTGAGAAATGTGTTCTGGATCACAGTATGTATACATGGAATGATGAAGCTGCTGATTTCTGGAAAGATCAGAAAGTCCTCAGAAATACGGTACCGCTTGAGCTGAACGAAGGGGAAATCCGCCACAGAGATAACCGGGACAGCGAGATGCTGATCTATGGATATCTGCCTCTTATGATATCGGCCCAGTGTGTGCATAAAAATCTTTACGGATGTAATCATAAGGAAGAAGGGGTAACTTTAAAAGACCGTTACGATAAAGAATTTACGGCGAAATGTATATGTAACCCATGGAAAACTGAGAATACAGATTTCTGTATACCCTGCTATAATATCATTTACAACAGTATCCCTTACGGCCTGTTGAAAGAGAAATCACAGATAGACAGACTTGGTGTCTCTTCCCTGAGACTTGCATTTACCATTGAGAAGCCTCAGGATGCGGTGAAGATATATGAAGAGTTCAGAGATGTTTATCGTGATGGGAAGAATCCTCCGAAACGGGAATATACAAAGGGACATTTTAAAAGAGGAGCCGAGTAAGGCATATGATTAATGTAATTGTAGAATTATCCAAGTATGTGATCCTTACCCTGATGGTGATTTATACATTTCACTGTTTCTATCTGGTGAAACAGCAGAGTGAGGAGGAGAGAAACGAATCGCTGCGCCAGCAGCTGATGCTTATCTTTTTTATGGATTTCACTGCGTTTCTGGTCATCTACCTGAAGACAGGTAAGTTTCAGGTCGTGTTGTTTTATATCGAAATGATGGCATTTTTTGCGGGAATCCAGATTTTGTACAGGATTTTTTATAAGAAAGCATCGATTTTACTGCTCAACAATATGTGCATGCTTCTCAGCGTAGGATTTATTATGCTGTGCAGGCTGGATGTTTCCACAGCTACCAGACAGCTGGTGATTGTGGCAGGCGTAAATGTGGTGGCATTGATCGTACCTGTCCTGATCAGGAAGATGAAATTTCTCAAGGACCTGACATGGGTTTATGCGGGAATCGGAATCGTCTTGCTGGCGGCGGTATTTGTGCTTGCAAAGACAAGCTATGGAGCAAAACTTTCCCTGATGGGAATCCACCTTCAGAGGCGATAAAGATTACATTTGTGTTCTTTATGGCGGCATTGCTGAGAAAAGGTGCTGATTTTTCAAAAGTGGTCCAGGCTACGGTAGTGGCGGGACTGCATGTGGGGATTCTTGTACTTTCCAGAGACCTTGGAAGTGCAGTGATCTTCTTTGCGGCATATCTTGTGATGATTTATGTGGCATCCAGAAATGTGGGATATCTGGCACTTGGTCTTGCAGGCGGATCTGCAGGGGCAGTTGTCGCATATCATCTGTTTGGCCATGTGCGTCAGAGAGTGACAGCCTGGAAGGATCCCATGGCGGTATATCAGAATGAAGGATACCAGATCGTCCAGTCACTGTTTGCCATTGGAACCGGCGGATGGTTTGGAATGGGATTGTGTCAGGGTTCGCCTGAGAAGATCCCTGTTGTCAAGAATGACTTTATATTCAGTGCAATCTGTGAGGAACTGGGTGGGATTTTTGCAATCTGCCTGATTTTGGTATGTATGAGTTTCTTTTTGATGATCGTAAATATTGCGCTTAAGATTAAGAAACCATTCTACAAACTGATCGCACTTGGACTTGGTACGGAATATGCATTTCAGGTATTTCTGACAATTGGCGGAGCAACGAAATTTATCCCTATGACAGGTGTAACTCTTCCTCTGGTCAGCTATGGAGGAAGTTCTGTCGCGTGTACAGTACTGATGCTGGCGATCATTCAGGGATTGTATATTTTGAGAGAAGATGAGGACGAAGAAATTGAGAGATATCGAAGAAAAGGAACGGCGCAGAGAGTTGAAGAAGCGCCAGAAGCGCAAAGCCCGGGAGATTTCTGAAAAGAGAAGACCCCGTAACAGAGAGTATACACTGGTATCCTGCTTTTTTGTGCTGATCTTTGTCAGTATGATCGGATATCTAATCTACTTTAATTATGCAAAGAGCGATGATTTTATCAATAGTCCCTATAATACAAGGCAGGATACTTTTTCAGACAGGGTTGTAAGAGGTAAGATCATATCTGCAGATGGGCAGGTGCTTGCCCAGACCAATGTTTACGAAGACGGAACAGAGGAACGTACTTATCCCTATGCAAATATGTTCGCTCATGTAGTCGGATATGACACTAATGGAAAAAGCGGACTGGAATCAGAGGCGAACTTCCAGCTTCTGACTTCTCATGAATTTTTCCTGAACCAGATGAAAAATGAGTTTAAGAATCAGAAAAATACGGGTGATTCTGTGATCACGACGTTAAACGCAGATCTTCAGTCAACTGCCTATAATGCACTTGGTGACAGGAGAGGGGCGGTTGTTGCCATAGAACCCTCTACAGGTAAGATTCTGGTGGAAATGAGCAGACCGGACTTTGACCCGAATACTATTTCCCAGAACTGGGACACACTGGTAAATGATTCCAATGACAGCAGTCTGTTGAACAGAGCTACAAACGGAGCCTATCCTCCGGGATCTACATTTAAGGTGGTAACTGCCCTGGACTATTTCAGAACCAAGGGCAGTCTGGAGGGATTTTCCTATCTCTGTGAGGGAAGTATTACCAGAGAAGATCACACGATCAGGTGCTATGGCGGAACTGTTCATGGACAGGAAGATTTTTACAGTGCTTTTGCCAATTCCTGTAACAGTGCATTTGCAGAGATCGGAACCATGCTCGGAGCAGTTCTCTGAAAAAAACAGCCGAGGATCTTCTTTTTAATAAGAGTCTTCCGCTTTCTTCCTATAAAAAGAGTACTTTTACATTAAATGGAAAATCTTCTGTTGCAGAGGTTATGCAGACTGCCATCGGACAGGGTAATACGTTGGTATCACCTATGCATATGGCGCTGATTACCAGTGCAATCGCCAATGGCGGGGAGCTCATGAAGCCTTATCTCATTGATTCTGTTGTAAGTTCAGACGGAGAGACAGTGAAGACAACAGAGCCGGAGAGCTATAAACGTCTGATGACAACAAATGAGGCGAATATCCTTGGAAAGCTTATGAAAGGTGTTGTGGAAAACGGAACCGCATCGGCTCTGAACGGAAGAGGATATACAGTGCAGGCAAGACCGGATCAGCGGAATTTGATGAGAATGGTTCCAGTCATTCCTGGTTTATCGGTTATTCCAACGTGGATGATCCGGATCTGGTAGTTGCGATCATTGTTGAGAATGGCGGTACCGGAAGTGAAGCAGCAGTGCCCATCGCAGAGCAGATATTTGATGCGTATTATTATGATAAGCAATAATAAATTCCATGTTGCAGGCAATCTGGAATGAATTTTGGCTACGTTACTGTGAACGGAGTGAACAGTAACTAATTAATCGGTAATATGTTATGAAATGATATTTATAGCTTGCGGGTTTGGAAAAAAAGAGATATACTATACTCAGTTTATAATACCACGCAAAACAGGAGGGATTGCATTATGATAGAAGCAACGAGCTGTGGCGGTGTGGTAATTCATCGGGGTAAGATTCTTACTTTGTATAAATCTTACAGGAACCGTTATGAGGGCTGGGTATTGCCGAAAGGAACAGTGGAACCAGGCGAAACGCATGAACAGACAGCATTGCGGGAAGTGATGGAAGAGGCTGGAGTGCGTGCGACCATTGTGAAATACATCGGAAAGAGCCAATATAACTTTACCGTTCCGGAGGACGTGGTTTCCAAAGAGGTACACTGGTATCTTATGACTGCGGATAATTATCATAGTAAGCCCCAGAGAGAGGAGTTTTTTGTAGATTCCGGATATTATAAATTTCATGAGATCTATCATCTGCTGAGGTTTTCAAACGAGAAGCAGATCGTAGAGCGTGCTTATCAGGAATATTTGGAGATGAGAAGCAATGGACTCTGGGGAAAACAGCATAAGTATTATTAACGAGAGAACAGGGCTGTGTTTTTTTGCAACGCAGCCCGGTTTAAATTTTGGAGAAAATGGAAATACTGTAACTGAAGTGTTATAGAAACGGGAGAGGGTGTAAGATGCTGAAATGGCAGGAGAATTTTCTTGCAGGGGAATCTGTAAAGGATCCTGAGAAGATAAAAAAGAAACTGAACAGCGGAAAACCGGTTCTGGGCATTTATCTCCTTACTCTGTCAGAGAATCCTGTGAATCTGATGGATATTATTCCTGCAGCAATGCTGATACAGAAGAGCTTTTATGGAATCTGTCCGAAGATCATAGGAATGGCGAAGGGCAAAGAGGAAGCCCTGGAGATGGTGCGAAGTCTGATCGATGAAATGTACAGGGAAACGGGAACCTTCGCAACAGCTGAATATATAGAAAACAGGTGAGAATATGTTACATATTTTATGGCTGATCCTTAAATTTATACTGATCATCCTGGGAATTCTGCTGGGCCTTCTTTTACTGGCAGTTCTTCTTGTACTGTTCTGTCCTGTAAGATATAAGGCATCAGCTGTCAAGGCAGAAGGTGGCTGGAAACAGACAGAGGGAGAGGGTATCGTAAGCTGGCTGTTTCATGGGATTTCGCTGAGAGCGGAATGGAAAGATCAGCAGATGGAGATATCCTTTCATCTGTTTGGAATTCCCGTAGACAAGTTGTTGAAGAAACGGCAGGAGAAGAGGGCTGTAACAAAAAAATCCGGGAAAAATCCGGAGAAATCCGGCGCAGAAAAGGTATCTGTATCCGGCACAGACGGAAACAGGGAAGAAGAGCATAAAAAATCAGTGGTTGATCACCCGAAATCAGAGAATATGGAGACTGAGGATCTGAAAACAGACAGAAATTCAGCTTCAGGTACATCTGCTGATACAGAGAGGATCAGAAACAGTCAGATATCCGGACAGCAGGAACTGAATGCAGATGATACAGATCGGAATAGTCTAAAGAAGAGGCAGTTTTTATAAAAAGGATCTATGACCGGATCCGAAATATATTTCAGTTGATTCGTACAAAACTGCAAAATATCCGCAGGACATTCGGGAAGATTAAGAAGAATGTGTCCTGGTGGAAGGCGTTTATAGAACATCCCAGAGTGACAGCTGCCAGAAAGCTTGTATGGAAACATGGAAAATTTTTGCTTAAGCATATTTTTCCTACAAGGATAGAAGGGCAGGTTACTTTTTCTTTTGAAGATCCGGCGCTGACAGGTGCGGCACTTGCTGTACTTGGGATGACAATTCCATTTCACAAAAACTGTATACAGATCAATCCCCGTTTTGACAGTGAGAATTATCTGTATGGAAACATCAGGGCAAAAGGCAGGATCTACGGATTTGTTCCTGTGCGGGCAGCAGTGAGTATTTATTTCAATAAAAATATAAAATACGTTATAAAACGTTGGAAAACCAGGAGGGCATGACCATGGCAAATGAAAACAATTTTAAAGAAACCGTAAATTCATTATTCAAGGGAATGGACAGTTTTATTTCTGCGAAAACAGTGGTAGGAGAGGCAATCCATGTAGGCGATACGATCATTCTTCCTCTGATGGATGTATCTTTCGGTGTAGGTGCCGGTGCTTTTTCCGGAGAGAAGAAGGATAACGGCGGCGGCGGAATGGCAGGAAAGATGACTCCCTGTGCAGTGCTTGTAATCCAGAATGGAACAACAAAGCTGGTCAATGTGAAAAATCAGGATGGTCTCACCAAGATCCTTGATATGGTTCCGGATTTTGTAGACCGTTTTACCTCCGGAAAAGGTGACGAAGAATCTGTCGGCGAATCAGAAAAATAATTTTTGCATAGACTATAGCAAACCGATGAAAAAGGTGCAGAAGAATTGGAAAAGCTGTTCGGCTTTATGCTGTTTTTCATAGGGATTGGGATGATAATCGGGATGCTGATCGCAGAAAATGTGGTTCTGGTGGTTTCGGCCGGAGTTTTCCTGTTGTTGGGATATCATCTTTTCTGTCATTAATTTTACAGAAGATTGCTAATATCCCGTTTGACATATGAAATAAAAAAAGACTGTCAGCTCAGGCAGAATATTCGGTAAAGAATATCTGAACAGAGGGACAGTCTTTTTTGCAAAAAAATACCCCTGTTGCAACAGGGGTAATGGTGTTATTATGCTCTTTCTACTTTACCGGATCTTAAGCAAGAAGTACATACATATGTCTTTCTAGCTCCACCCTCAGCAGTCTTGATTTTAACGGATTTTACGTTAGATTTCCACATTTTATTGGATCTTCTATGTGAATGACTTACATTATTTCCGAAATGAGCAGCTTTCTCACAGATTGCACATTTAGCCATGATAGCACCTCCTTGACGCTTTATTGTTACTGTCGTGCTGTGTGCATAGCGTCTGAACAGTAACCTTGTGTTCAACAGATTACATTGTAACAGATGAATTGTGCTTTTGCAAGCAAAAAAAGGAAAAAACTCAAAAATTATATTTCTTTTTCTGTGAAAAGAGGTTATAATACACTTACATACAATAATGAGCATTGGAGGTAACCATATGAATGGACGTATAGATTCCGGATTAGGTCAGATCATAATTGACACAGATGTAATCGCAACCTACGCAGGAAGCGTTGCTGTAGAATGTTTTGGTATCGTAGGCATGGCTGCAGTCAGTATGAAGGACGGACTGGTAAAGCTTCTTGGAAAGAACAGCCTGAAACATGGCATCAGCGTCAGAATTACAGAGGACAATAAAATCCGCCTGAATTTCCATGTTATTGTGGCATATGGCGTGAATATAAGTACAATTGCAGACAACCTTGTCAGCAATGTCAAATATAAAGTCGAGGCCTTTACAGGAATGGAGATTGATAAGATCGATATTTATGTAGAAGGTGTACGCGCAATTGATTAGGATAGAGGAGGAACTTGTGGTGAATAACAAAACCATAGATGCCAGAATACTTTCCAGGATGTTTCTTGCAGGAGCCAAGAATCTGGAAGCTAAAAAAGAATGGATCAACGAACTGAACGTATTTCCGGTACCGGATGGAGATACAGGAACCAATATGACAATGACGATCATGGCAGCAGCAGCAGAAGTAGGTTCTCTGGGAGAGCCTGACATGGAGTCACTGGCCAAGGCGATTTCTTCCGGTTCTCTGCGCGGTGCAAGAGGTAACTCAGGTGTTATTCTTTCTCAGCTTCTGCGTGGTTTTACCAGAAGTGTTAAGAACAGTAAGGAACTGGATGCCATTGATATCGCGGCAGCCATGGAAAAAGGTGTGGAGACTGCATATAAGGCAGTCATGAAACCGAAGGAGGAACAATCCTTACTGTTGCAAGAGAGGCTGCTGCCAAGGCTGTAGAGCTTGCGGAGACAGCAGAGGATCTGGATACATTTTTCCAGAGCGTGATCGCTCATGCGGAGGAAACTCTGGCAAAGACACCGGAGATGCTGCCGGTTCTGAAAGAAGCAGGAGTAGTGGATTCCGGTGGACAGGGACTTCTGGAAGTATACCATGGTGCATATGATGGTTTCCTTGGCAAGGAGATTGATTATACACAGTTTGACAAGGCAAAAGGTCCTGCTGTGACTAAGATCGATGCACAGACAGAGGCTGATATTAAATTTGGTTATTGTACAGAGTTTATTATTCTTCTGAACCAGCCGATGTCCGAGGAGACAGAGCATGAATTTAAGAAATTCCTGATGTCCCTTGGTGATTCTATTGTGCTTGTTGCAGATGACGAGATCGTGAAGGTTCATGTTCATACCAATCATCCCGGACAGGCTATTGAGAAAGCTCTTACCTTTGGTGCACTTTCACGTATGAAGATCGACAATATGCGTGAGGAGCATCAGGAGAAGCTTATAAAGGATGCCGAGAAAATGGCGAAAGAGCAGGCAGAACAGGAAGAAAAAGAAGAAGCAGCACAGCCGCCGAAGGAAGTTGGCTTTATTTCCGTATCTGTGGGAAAGGGAATGACAGAGATCTTTAAGGAATTGGGTGTGGATTACCTGATCGAGGGCGGTCAGACGATGAACCCGAGTACAGAGGATATGCTCAATGCCATTGCAAAAGTAAATGCAAAGACTATTTATATTTTCCCGAACAATAAGAATATTGTTCTTGCTGCAAACCAGGCAAGGGATCTTACTGAGGATAAAGAGATCGTGGTTGTGCCGACTAAGACCATTCCGCAGGGAATTACTGCCATGATCAGTTATGTGCCCGAGAAGAACAGTGCGGAGAATACTGAGGCTATGCTTCAGGCAATCGAACATGTGAAGACCGGACAGATCACGTATGCTGTGCGTGATACAAGGATTGATGATAAGGAGATCCATGAGGGTGATATGATGGGTATCGGTGATCATGGAATCCTGGCTGTTGGCAAGGACCGCATGGAAGTTGCCAAGGAGACAGTTGCCCAGATGGTGGATGATGAGTCTGAGGTGATCAGTATTTATTATGGTGCTGATACTGAGGAGGCTGAAGCTGAGGAGCTGGCAACGGCTCTGGAGGAGGCTTATCCGGATTGTGATGTGGAACTGAATGCGGGTGGACAGCCGATTTATTATTATGTTATTTCTGTAGAGTAGGATAATAGAGTTTTTGAGAGAGATAAACGTAATTAGTTCATAGTGATGAAAACGGGTATAGGCCATTGTTGAGGGTGGGTA
>ENA-OQAN01000348-OQAN01000348.1-human-gut-metagenome-genome-assembly--contig:-NODE-348-length-24997-cov-4.485123_pt1 | contig 24997 bp, 25 predicted proteins | sample MGYA00242735_ERZ504527 | MGnify/ENA primary metagenome ERZ504527 (study PRJEB26092, sample SAMD00036230) | human gut metagenome | host: Homo sapiens | study: EMG produced TPA metagenomics assembly of... | reverse complement strand
ATGGTAATGATAGATGCCAGGGGAAAACATCCAGTTTTCTCTTAATGTTCTTGATACCCTGTTTCAGGGTATACCATATTGTGCTAGGCCTCATGATATTCTCCCTCTTTCTCGTCACTTATTATGGAACCTTCATGCATAGTAACTACACGTTTCTTCATTGCATTTACGATCTCTTTGTTGTGTGTTACAACAAGGACTGTGGTTCCTCTGTCGTTAATCTGCTCCAGAAGCTTCATGATTTCTTCGGAAGTCTTCGGATCCAGATTTCCTGTAGGCTCGTCTGCCAGAAGGATATCCGGACGGTTGACCAGCGCCCTTGCCAATGCAACTCTCTGCTGTTCTCCACCGGAAAGTTCATCCGGGAAGGATTTGTATTTGACCGCAAGTCCAACTTCCTGAAGTACCTCCGGGACACGTTTACGGATTACTCTTGTGGGACGGTTGACTACTCTCTGGGCAAAACGCTACATTCTCATATACATTTCTGTCTTTCAGAAGACGGAAGTCCTGAAATACTACGCCCAGCTTACGGCGGTATTTGGCTACTCTTCTGTGTTTCATTCCTTCCAGACGTTCACCGCTTACGATAATCTGGCCGGATGTGGAATCCAACTCTTTCATAAGAAGTTTGATCAGGGTTGTTTTTCCTGAACCACTGTTTCCTACTACAAAGACGAATTCACCTTTATCTATATGTAAGTTCGCATGGTTCACTGCCGGAAGGCCGGGACCATAGGACTTGCTTACATCTATAAGATCTATCATAGATTTTTCCTCCAATGGGTTAATGAATTTGTAACATTATTGTAATGTATGTTTTTGGGGATTGCAAGAGATTTTTGAGGATTCATAGAATGTTCACAGTAATGCAGTCAACATTCATTCCAAATTGCCTGCGGCAATGGAATTTTGGCTTGCATGTCTCAGGATATTGCATACCTTATCAATTGCAATCTCGATTTCTAACTATACACTGCAAGGCTGGATTTGTAAAGGTCAAAAATGCCTGCGGCAGCAATTAAAGCTGTGGCAGGCATTGAAAGTTTTCCTTCTATTATAATATATCAGTATTCCAGTGTTTCCATATATTTCATATAACGTACTACCATGAGTGCAATCTTGAATGTAATGGCATCTTCAAAAACGCGGAGATCAAGACCTGTACTCTTCTGGAGTTTATCGAGGCGATAGACCAGAGTGTTTCTATGGATGTAAAGCTGTCTGGATGTCTCTGAAACATTGAGGCTGTTCTCGAAGAACTTATCAATTGTGACCAGAGTCTCTTCGTCAAAGTCATCCGGGGATTTGCCGCCGAAGATTTCTTTGATAAACATCTTACAGAGTGGGATCGGGAGCTGGTAGATCAGTCGTCCGATTCCCAGAGAGCTGTATGCGATCACTTCTTTATCTCCGAAGAAAATCTTACCTACATCAAGAGCCATGCGGGCTTCTTTATAGGAACGTGATACTTCTTTCAGTTCATTGACGATAGTACCGTATGCCATATGTGTCTTACCGTCATTTCCCATTCCAAGAGTATCAAGGATAGTATGTGCAAGCTGATCCATCTCAGGATAATTCTCACCATCTTCAAGTTCCTTGACTACGATAATACTTTTCTCATCTACTGCTGTGATAAAGTCTTTACTTTTACCGCCGAAAAGACTCTTCACGCTTTCCATGGAGCTGTGGTCTTTCTCCTGTGGCATTTCAAGGATCATGACTACACGGCGGACATCTGCCTCAATGTGCAGTTTCTTCGCACGATTATAAATGTCAACAAGAAGCAGGTTGTCAAGAAGCAGGTTCTTGATAAAGCTGTCTTTGTCAAAGCGTTCTTTATACGCTACGATCAGATTCTGGATCTGAAAAGCAGCGAGCTTGCCAACCATATAAGTATCTTCATCGTCGCCATGGGCAACCAGTATATATTCCAGCTGATAGTCATCACAGACTTTAAAATACTGGAACCCCTTTACAAGCTGGCTGTCGGCCTGTGATTCTACGAAAGCCTGTACATCCTGTGTTGCAATGGAAAAATCTGCAAAAGTACTTGCAAGCACTTTGCCTTCTGTGTCGAGTACACAAAATTCTGTTCTGGAAATTTCTTTTAACCCTTCAAGAGTATTCTGAAGCACCTGATTCGATATCATCTGATTTCAATCCCTTCTCATCCTATAGTGTTTATTTTCCGTTTTAACTATAAAACCTTATACCTGTATTGTATTTTAATATATATTTACCAAAAATGAAAGAGGAAAGAGAAAAAAAATTTACAATTTTTTTATATATTTTTTTGTATTACTTTTTTTTCAATAAAACCTTCTCCATGAACTTCCCTGGCATCTGTCACTATCACAAAAGCTTCCGGATCAATTTCATCTACTTTTTCTTTAAGCATTACGATTTCTTTTTTATTTACCACGCAGAAAAGCATCAGTTTATCCTGTCCTGAGTACATTCCTCTGGCACTGATGCCTGTTACACCTCTGTCCAGATCTTTCATGATCATATCTGCTATTTCCTTTGGCTTTGCTGTAATGATATAGGCAGCTTTTGAGAATTTCAGACCTTCAATCAAACCGTCAGATACTTTTGTCACCAGATATACCGCAATAATCGCATAGAGTGCCTTGTGGATGCCAAACACATACATACCCACCAGTACAACGCCTGCATCTATAACCTGCATGATCTGTGCGATTGAATAGTGCTGCAGATATTTCTGGATGATAGCTGCCATCATATCGGTTCCTCCGGTTGTTCCACCGCCCAGAAAGACAAGACCGATTCCCACACCCTGGATCACACCACCGTAAAGTGCGGCAAGAAGAAGATCATTGCCAGCAAGATTCCATACAGGTCTATGGCAAGCCAGGTGGACAGAGCAATTTCTCCTATCAAAGCTTTTTTTACAAAGGAGAATCCATTAATCTTCCATCCGATCAGAAACAGTGGAATGTTCAAACCCATATTTGTTACCCAGAGAGGGATACCACCGTCAATGATTCCCTGACTCCCTGCTTTTATAATGATCGCAATACCTGAAAAGCCTCCGGTTACCATACCTGATGCATCAAATACGGAATTGATCGCCAGTGCCATTAATCCGGTTCCTGCTATGATCATCAGATATTCCAGAAGCTGTGATCTTTTTCCATTTACTAACTTCATTCATTCGCCTCCTTGTATTCTGTAAAAATAATATTTGTTTTATGCTTTCATGAATATCAGCCAGAGATACCGCTTTATCACTGTGCCGTAATTATTCTTCCATAAACTACAAGAACGGCAGCAATCCATGAAGGACTGCTCCCGCTCTTATTCTTACCTTATTTTTCAGGCTTATTGATAAAATTTACAAAATGATAACTCTCCATTATCTGGAAGTATTTAACGATCCTTGGATATAAAGGCTCTGCCTTCTCCCCAAATTCGTCTTTTACCAGTGCAGCAATATCTTCCACTGTCTTCCTGCCATCTATGAGAGGCCAGATAAATGTACCATTGTCATCCAGATGTATCTTCGTATATCTGGGTTTTCCAAACAGCTTCTGGCAATCGTGTTAAACGCGCCCTTATTCTCTATTTCCAGCACCATTCTCCCCCTGATATCAGTATGCCAGCGAAGCTGTGCACTGCGCTCAGGAATGAGATCCAGATAATTGATCTGTAATTCTTTTTTCTTTTTACTCATTTAAATATTATCATCTCCGCCTGATCAGGCTTTCTTCTTGTTCCAGATACTGAATTTCAGAAGGCTTAAGATCATAAGTAACATCAGGATCACACCGCCTGCATTACCAAGGTTAATGCTTCCGGAGAGATCAAATACACTGCTTACGTTTACTACTGCAAGGATAGCAAGAAGGATACCTACAAGACCTTCACCTGCGATCATACCTGCACAGTAAAGTGTACCGTCTGTTGCCTGTTCTTCTTTTTTCTTATCATCAACATTCTTTCTTCTGTCAACGAACATACGAACAACACCACCGATCATGATAGTAGCGTTGAGGTAGATTGGAAGGTAAAGACCGATAGCAAATGGCATAACCGGAATTCTTAAGATTTCCAGACCAATTGCAAGGAATACACCAATAAATACCAGTGTCCATGGAAGCTTGCCGCCCATGATACCTTCTACGATCATCTTCATCAGAGTTGCCTGAGGAGCAGGTACTTCTGCACTTCCGTATCCCCATGCAGTGTTCAGAAGATAAAGAACTCCACCGATAGCAAGACCGGCAGCAACAACACCGATAAGCTCACCGATCTGCTGCTTCTTAGGAGTTGCACCAAGAAGATAACCTGTCTTTAAGTCCTGTGAAGTATCACCTGCGATCGCTGCTACGATACAGATTACGGAACCAATAGCAATTGCTGCTTTCATTCCGTCGATACCGGTTTTGCCGGATGCTTTGATAATCATTGTTGCGATCAGAAGAGTAGCGATAGCCATACCTGATACAGGGTTGTTGGAGCTTCCTACAAGACCAACCATACGGGAAGATACAGTTGCAAAGAAGAAGCCGAAGATTACGATAATCAGCGCACCGATCGGGTTAACCGGGATAGCCGGAACAAGCCAAATGATCGCAACCATTGCCACAATACCGATCAGGATAACGTTCATTGGAAGATCCTGTGCAGTTCTTTCTGTACTTGTATTCTTGCCACCCTTCATGCTCTTCATGGAATCACGGAAGGTTGTAATGATCAGAGGCAGGGATTTGATCAGAGAAATAATACCACCTGTTGCGATAGCTCCTGCTCCGATATATTTTACATAAGTACTCCAGATTTTAGATGCTCCGCCTGCTGCATAAAGAGCAGAAATTGTTTCTGTTCCGGGATACATAACTGTATCAGCTCCGAACAGACAGATTACCGGAATCAGCACCATCCAGCCAATAAGAGAACCAACAAACATAAAGGATGCGATTCTTGGTCCTACGATATATCCAACACCGAGAAGTGCAGGATAGCATTCCATACCAATTTCACCTTTGAATCCTTTAAATGCTACTGCAACGTCTGCAGGGATTACCTTTAAACCGTCAACGACAAATTTAAAGATCGCTGCGATTCCCATACCTGAGAATACTGTCGCAGCGTTTGCACCACCCTCTTCACCTGCAAGAAGAACATCTGCGCAGGCAGTTCCTTCCGGATAAAGAAGTGTTGCATGCTCTTTTACGATCAGTGCGTTACGAAGTGGTACCATAAAAAGTACACCAAGAACACCACCGCAAAGTGCGATTAATGTGATTTCCACGATACCCGGCATTTCACAAAGTCCTTCTTCTGCCCAAAGGAACAGAGCTGGCATTGTGAAAATTGCACCGGCTGCCAGTGATTCACCGGCTGAACCGATTGTCTGGACCATGTTGCTCTCCAGAATGGAGTTCTTTTTCATGATCTTGCGAATTACGCCCATGGAAATAACTGCTGCCGGAATGGAAGCAGATACAGTCATACCTACACGCAGACCAAGATAAGCATTGGCTGCACCGAAGATAACTGCAAGGATAACACCCATGATGATGGATGTCACCGTAAATTCAGGTGTGATCTTGTCAGCCGGAATATACGGTTTGAACTCTTTGTTTTCGTTCATGATTTCCTCTCCCTTTTGTATTGATTTATAAACATAGAACATTATAGCGAAATTTATACAAAAAGGCAAGGTGAAAAAACTGGTTTTTTATGCACTTTACCATATTAACGTGCTAACTTGATAATCTCTTAACATATCAACACGCTCAAACAGCATATTTTTTCCCTGTTTTATCAGTCTATTCATCTGAATCCAACTGTTTAATCAGGTATCTCCCAACAATTCTGGAAAAATTCGAAATATCCCGGATATATGCGAAATCTTTTCCAAATATCTTTTTTTCTGTGGATAGGTCCTTTTCTTCCCCTGCAAAGACTCCCAGAACACTTACTCCAAGGTTTCGCAGGTGCCGCACTTCTGTAGCAGTATCATTGATCGCATATTTTCCCATATAAGGTTCCGGGTTCTTTGCGTGAGGTCTGTTTACGATGACATCATATGGTTTTCCATCACTTAATACAATGAGGATTTTTTTCTCCTCAGATCTCTGAAGCAGACCGTATCCTGCGGTTTTGATGGCAAGTCCATCCCTGTTATTGGAAGAAGTTACATAATTAAAAATATTTTCATTAGCTGACTGTGGATCATCGTACTCACGGAATCTGTGAAGGATCGTATAGTCCCAGAATGTGCAGAAGCTCATGACACGGTGAGGCAGGTTTACATTACTTAATGCTTCACTGATGATATAAGCCTGTAATGCCACATCTCCCTGCCTGGACATCTGGGAACCGCTGGCATCGATCAGCACATCTACTACGAAATCAGATGCATCAGATTTCAATTCTCTTTTAAACAGATTTGCTTCACTGCTTCTGCCCACACGCCAGAGTCTGGACGGAATGATCGTTCCTCTGTCTGACAGTACTTCCTGCGTCTCGCTTTTCAGCACCAGTGTCTTTCGTAAAAGGTCTGTGAGGGATGCGATGTTCTGCTTTACGATTCTGTGTTTGTCATGGTAGAGCCAGATATTCTTATTCTTTAATCGCACTGCATATTCGTACTGATAGTTTCGTTTGACCGGATTCTTAAGAATTCCTTCTGTAAAATAAAGGCTGCAGTCCCTGTGAAGTTCCCTGCACATCAGATAATTCATTCGCTTCTCTTCTGCAGGAGTCAGATAAGTTTTTCCGAAATTCAACTCAACATAGGTGTATGCTTTCTCAAGTTCTTCCTCTGTGAGAATTGTAATTTTGTGTTTGGTCTGGCGCTGTTTTTCCATTTCTTCAGTGACAGCAGTGTCTTCCATGTCCGTAATCTTATTTGTCATCTGTTCGATGTAACTCTCCAGAGCTTCCTCATAAAGTTCTTCTGTGAGAAAATCTTCCCAGTCGTATTCTGTCAGTTCTTCCAGGGTGACTGCCATAACCTGTTCCAGTGTTCCATGATCTTTCTCAAAATTCGGATCAATGATAGTGTTGTAAAGACTGTCAATAATACGGATCAATTCTATAGTGTCTGCAGCTGTTCTGGCTTTGTAAACCATGTCGCGGATTTCCCGAAGACGCTCTTCTACATAATGGTTTCCATTCTGTAAACGGTCACGCAGGATGGCAATCTTCAATCGGCCAAGAATATCTCCGTATGCGGGCATCCGTTCAAACTCCTGATCCAGGATATCCTCGAATGCTTCCTTCTGCATCTCCCGGACTCCCGGACGTTCCTGACAGATTTTGTCCCCGATTGCTTCTTCTACACATAGCTGTGCTACTGCAGTCAGTTCTCCCTCTCCTGCCTGGCAGAAAACTTTTTTTACCAGATATAAACCCAGCAGATTTCTGTCATAATATTTTGCCAGAGCGCCCTGCTTGATGCCGTCATACAGAGCGATTGCTTTTGAGCGCAGATACAGGGAAACGTCTACTTTCATATTTAACGTGTAATCCCCGCTGATAGTCCAGAGGAGATTGCGGATCCTGTTTTCCAGTTCCAGACGGTAATCGTCGATTTCTACGATTTTCTCATCTTTCATATACATCATCCCTTGTCCAGTCTGCCGGAATTCTGGTTTTCACAATATCCTCTACGATTTCTTTCTCGAAAATGTCAAAGGTCTTGTTCACCACTCCCATAGTAACTGCTTTTCTCGGAGAAAGTCCGGTTTCTACAATCTTCATGGCTGCAAGGAGACCTCGCAGATCCAGAGGTTTGGTGGAAATTTCACTGTTTGTGGCTTTGAGCTGAAGATCCAGGAATACTCCGATGAACTGTGTTCTGGCGTTTTCTTTTATATTCGGGAACATCCGGCGGAAAATAAATTCCAGGGATTCTTCAGTCTGAGCCGGCATGTCTATGACCAGAAATCTGGATACCAGCGCTTCATTGAGTTCTTTGGTTCCTGCATAACCGTAATTCATAGTTCCGATAAAACGGGCAGCCGGATGAAGATCAATTTTGTCATAGCCCGGGACATCGATGGAACGGCGATAATCCAAAGTTGCATGAAGAACGGAAACTGCATCGTTCTTTGCCATATTAATCTCGTCGAGGATTCCGAAACCACCGTATTCTGCACACTGATAGATAGTTCCTTTGCGGAGCTTAACTTCGTTGTCCACGAAAGTGTCTGTGCCGATCAGATCTCCGCTGTTAGTATTTACATGAAAAGAAACATTGTACGCGGGACGGTTGAAAATATATGCCAGGTTCTCTGCAAGGATATTTTTTCCTGTTGCCTTCGGACCAGTGAGTAATAGATTCTCCCCTTTGAGCAGTCCGGCAATGGCCATTTCCAGAATGTCTTTTCCGTAAAATGGAATGGATGGTTTCACAATCCTGTCTACGGTCTCCGGTGCCACCTCATACCGGCTGCGGAATTCTTCTACTCTCTTTATCAGTTCAGGGGCTACCTGCTGCTCCTCCAGAAATTTCAGTTCTTCCATTTAGTTCTCCTTTATATAACTATTATAGTCCAGTTTGTGTTATAGAAAAAGGCCGCTTATCTTTTACAGATTCACGACCCTTTCATTATAGCATTCTTCTTTATATTTTTACAACATTATACTTCAAATACAAGATCTCCATAAGAAGGCATCGGCCACATTTCCTTATCTACGATCATTTCCAGTTCATCCACCGGCTCACGTAAAGCTTCCATTGCAGGAACCACCTTTTCTCTGCAGAATACGGCTCTGTCCCGTCCCTCTGCATATTCCGGAATCTTCTCAACCAGTTTGCTCAGCTTACTCATGGCACTGTTTGCAGCCTTTAAGAGTTTTGACGCTTTCTTGAGCAGATCAAGCTGTACACTTACATCGATCAGTCCTTCGCCCGCTGTTTTCACTGTATTGATAGATTCGCCAAGAACAGTGGTATATCTGATAACTGCCGGAATGATCTGCTTGGTTGCCATGTCGATCATGGTCTTTGCTTCAATATTGATTGCTTTAGAGTAAATCTCATATTTAATCTCTGCACGTGATTCAAGCTCAGCTCTTGAGAATACATCAAAAGATTCAAAGAGTTTCACTGCCTTCTCTGTAGTAAGTGCAGGGATTGCATCTACCATGCTCGGAAGAATCGGAAGTCCGCGGCGTTTAGCTTCTTTCTCCCATTCCGGCGCATAGCCGTTTCCGTTAAATACGATCTTCTGATGATCTGTGGCATATTCTTTGATCAGGTCATGTACCGCCAGTTCGAAATCAGGAGCTTTTTCCAGACGGTCACATGCTTCCTTAAATACTTCTGCTGTGATCGTGTTCAGGACTACGTTACATGCGGAAATAGAATCTCTTGAGCCTACCATACGGAATTCAAATTTATTTCCTGTGAAAGCAAAAGGTGAAGTACGGTTACGGTCTGTGGCATCCTTCATGAAATCAGGCAGAGTCTTAACACCTGTTTCCAGCTTACTTCCCTTTTTACTGTGAGTTGCTGTTCCTGTGCTGACCAGCTGTTCCAGAACATCCTCAAGCTGCTCTCCAAGGAATACGGAAATCACTGCCGGCGGTGCCTCATGGCCGCCAAGTCTCTGGTCATTTCCCACATCTGCCGCAGATTCACGCAGAAGATCTGCATGTTCATCTACTGCTTTCAGGATACAGGTAAGGACCAGAAGGAACTGAATATTTTCATGAGGTGTTTTGCCCGGATCCAGAAGATTGATTCCGTCATCTGTGGTAAGAGACCAGTTGTTATGCTTACCGGAACCGTTCACACCTGCAAATGGTTTCTCATGAAGGACACAGCGCATTCCATGGCGGCTGGCAACCTTTTTAAGAATACGCATCATCATCTGGTTCTGGTCTGCTGCGATATTGACCGGTGCATAGATCGGTGCAAGCTCATGCTGTGCAGGGGCAACCTCATTATGCTGTGTCTTTGCAGGGATTCCAAGCTTCCAGCATTCTTCATTTACCTCTTTCATGTATGCGGAAATTCTCTGACGGATACTTCCGAAGTAATGGTCATCCATTTCCTGTCCCTTCGGAGGCATAGCGCCAAAAAGAGTTCTGCCTGTATAGATCAGGTCCTTTCTCTGAAGCCATTTCTCTTTATCAATCAGGAAATATTCCTGCTCTGCTCCTACTGACGGAGTTACCTTCTTGGAAGTTGTATTTCCAAAAAGTCTCAGCAGACGGAGTGCCTGGGTGTTGATTGCTTCCATAGAACGAAGAAGTGGTGTCTTCTGGTCAAGTGCTTCTCCTGTATAGGAACAGAATGCAGTAGGAATACAGAGTGTTCCGCCTGCTGCATCATGACGGACAAAAGCCGGTGATGTACAGTCCCATGCTGTATATCCTCTCGCTTCAAAAGTTGCTCTTAATCCACCAGACGGGAAAGAAGATGCATCCGGTTCACCTTTGATCAGTTCTTTTCCGGAGAAAGACATCAGGACCTTGCCGTTATCCATCGGAGCTGTGATAAAAGCATCGTGTTTCTCTGCTGTCACACCTGTAAGGGGCTGGAACCAGTGGCTGTAATGTGTGGCACCTTTCTCGATGGCCCATTCTTTCATCTCGTGTGCTACTACATCCGCAATTTCCATAGACAGTTCTTTGCCCTCTTCTATGGTTTTTTTCAATTCTTTGTAGATTTTCTTCGGAAGTCGTGCCTGCATGACGGAATCATTAAACACGTCACATCCAAAAGTCTCTACTACATTGATATACTCACCCATTTTATTTCTCCTTTTTATTTATTAACGGGGAAATTCCAATTGATCTGGTTTCCTCATTTTTTGTACTTTTCAGATACAGATTCAGTGCTTCGTGGCAGTTTTCAATCTCTATCTGTGTATGACTGCCGCCGTATTCACCGTCCAGAGTCCATGGTACCGGTTCTTCTGAGGTAATGGTCACCCTGGCTGATTTAAAAGAATGGATCAGATCTGTATTGTCCTCTGCTGTCAGCATTGCAGTCATGATCTCCTGCAATTCCAGCGGATTCTTCGGTCTTGTGATCATGGTAACTTCAAAAAGTCCGTCATTCATATCCACGTTCTTGCCTGTAAGGTTCTTAAACCCTCCCACTGAACGGGAATTGGTGATCATCCCAAAGATGAAGTCATCCTCCACAGTTAATTCTTCGGATTCAATTCTCATATGGTATGATTTGATATCAAAAAGGCGTTTCACTCCCTCAAGAAGATAGGCTACATGGCCAAGGATATTCTTGAGATCCTGATCTGTCTGATAGGCTACATCTGTGAAAAGACCGAAAGCTGCTATATATGTAAAGCTCTGGTTATTGAATCTGCCGATGTCACAGTGATAAAGTTTCTCTTCCATGATCATGAAGCGGCATCTGTCATGCTTTTCGGCATAAAGAGACTGTTTGCAAAGTCGTTGGTGCTTCCTGCCGGAATGTATCCGATGGGAATGGAACTCTTCTTTTCCATTACTCCGGTAACCACCTCATCAAGAGTCCCGTCTCCGCCGCTGCATACGATAAGGTCCACTTTGGATTCGTATTCTTTGGCTTTCTCATAGGCATCTTTTGGTTTCTGTGTGGAATAGATAATGACTTCATAACCGCCTTTGTTGAAAATATCTACTATATCAAGCAGGTTTGTTTTAATCTTGCCTTTACCTGCCTTGGGATTGAAAACAAAGAGCATTTTTTTGTTCATTTCGAGCAACTCTCCTTTTTTCAGGGTTTAAATGCGTAGTTTTCAGAGTACGCAGATTTCTATTTATATAATATAAGAAAAAAGGGTGGAAAAGTCAATGGGGTTTGGCGGGCAAAAAAATTGGGGACGACAGGAAATATTTTTGGTTTCAGGTGCGGTTTCGCGGGCTAATAACTCTAGGTGTGTGGAAATCTGCTAAAACATTCAAAAATTACTCAAACTCGCTTCGCTCAGACAGTGAGCAATTTTTGAATAACGCAGATTCCCACGCACCAAGAGTTACTACGCCCACTGCAAATGCACCTGAAACCAAAAATATTTCCTGCCTGTTGGCTGGCTGCGGGACTGCCGGGCTGTTACTGCTCACTTCGTTCACAGTAATGCGCCTTGCAACGACAGGCTATGCAGATGAGATTTTCTCACAGAAAATTTTGCAGGATGATAACGCATAAAACGGGACTGGTTGAATAATTGCAATTTTTCCTAATTTCTTATGGTAAGTTGTATTTTAGCGTGATAAAATGGGGATTGTATTTATTTGTATTTATTATAGAAGGGACTTATTACAATTACAAAGAGAATTTTTAAAATTGAATTTGTATAGAAAGGATTTCTTATTCATATGATTAAATTGATTGCTTCAGATATAGATGGAACTTTGGTAAAGGATGGGACTCTGGCTATTGACGGGGAGTATATGGAGGTTATCGGAAGGCTGATTGATAAGGGGATTGTGTTTGTGGCATGCTCCGGACGACAGTACAGAAGTGAGAGAAAACTGTTTGCCCCTGTCGCAGACAGACTGCTTTATATCTCTGACGGAGGAACTGTTGTACGGACTCCGAAGGAGATTCTGAAAGTGGATACTCTGCCTGACGAAATCTGGAAAGGAATGTGTTCTATGGTAAGAGAGAATATGCCTTCCTGTGATTATTTTATTTCCACACCTGAACGCTGTTTCGCAGAAGACGGAGGCAGCCAGATGTTTCACTGGCTGAGAGATTCTTACGGATATGATATCCATGAAGTTCCGGAAATGTTAAAACTCGAGGGGCAGCAGGTAAACAAATTTGCTGTCTACCACCCCAACGCCTGTGAGGAAATGTGCGCCCCTTTATTCACTCCCACCTGGAAAGACAAAACAGTTATGGCTGCCGCCGGCAAGGAATGGATGGACTGTACTGCCCCAGGTTCCGGCAAAGGTCCTTCCGTTGCTTTCCTTCAGGAATATCTGGGAATTTCACCTGACGAAACCTGCACTTTCGGAGATAACCTCAACGATATTGAAATGCTTCAGAATGCCGGTCTCAGCTACGCAGTCTCCAACTCCCGCCCCGAAGTCCGGGCTGCCGCCAAAAATACCTGCCCGCCTACTGGGAAAACGGAGTTCTGCAGATTCTGAGATCTTTCTTATAAAAGATACGAATTACTCCGCAGCTCTTCAGCTATGATGAACTGGATTGCTTGCAGTATTTTATGGAATTGCTATAATAACTTCTCCGCAATTTATTCAGGAAGATTTTCAGTTCATACCAATACACAGCGCAAAAACATATTTCATTTCGTGTGCATTTGCAGGAGTCTTAGAACTTCTTAGCTGATAAAAATATGCGTTATAAGAAAAATGACCCACTGTCTGAGCCGCAGCATGCGGCGAGTTTGGGTCATTTTCTTATGTTTTTAGCATATTTTTAGCAGCTTAGAAGTTCTTAGGCTTCGAAACCGCACACGAAATGAAATATGTTTCTGCGCGTCCCTCTTCAACTCCTAAGCTTCCATTACAGCATCTTTCATAGACTTCACATACTCTTTCACATACGGTACACAGTCCGCACCATGTTCTGCACACAACTTCACAATTGCAGATCCTACAATTGCCCCGTCCGACTGTGCTGCCATCTTCTTCGCCTGCTCCGGCGTAGAAATACCAAATCCCACAGCACATGGAATATCCTTCACAGCCTTCACTAACTTCACCATAGCTCCGATATCCGTAGTAATATTAGTTCTTGTTCCTGTAACACCAAGAGAAGAAACACAATACACAAACCTTCCGCATCCTTCGCAATCTGTGCGACCCTCTCATGAGAAGTCGGCGCAATCAGAGAGATCAGATCAACACCGTATTTCTTACATACAATATCAAACTCTTCTTTTTCCTCAAATGGCACATCTGGCAGAATCAAACCATCCATTCCGATTTCTGCAGCTGTTTTAATAAACCGCTCCGTTCCGTAAGAAAATACCACGTTTGCATAAGTCATAAACACCATAGGAACAGAACTGTTCTTTCTGATCTTTACCACCATGTCAAATACCTTGTCTGTAGTCACACCACCTGAAAGTGCTCTCACATTTGCTCTCTGGATCACCGGTCCCTCTGCTGTAGGATCAGAAAACGGAATCCCAAGCTCGATCAGGTCTGCACCAGCTTCCTCCATTGCATAGACAAGCTGCTCTGTCACTTCCAGAGACGGATCTCCACAGGTAATAAACGGGATAAATGCCTTTCCTTTTTCAAATGCTTCTGTAATTCTCTTATTCATGAATATCCTCCCCTCTGTAACGCGCGATTGCTGCGCAGTCCTTATCTCCACGTCCGGAAATTGTAATGACCACGATCTGGTCTTTTCTCATCTGCGGAACAATTTTCTTTGCGTAAGCTACTGCATGAGCACTCTCAATAGCAGGAATGATTCCCTCTGTTCTGGAGAGATATTCAAATGCTTCTACTGCTTCTTCGTCTGTGACAGGTACATATTCTGCACGTCCTGTATCATAGAGATGCGCATGTTCCGGTCCGATTCCCGGATAATCCAGACCTGCGGAAATGGAATATACAGGTGCGATCTGACCATATTCATCCTGGCAGAAATAAGATTTCATTCCATGGAAGATTCCCAGTTTGCCGGTTGCAATGGTAGCTGCTGTCTCTGCCGTATTTACGCCACGTCCTGCTGCCTCACATCCGATCAGACGGACATCTTTATCATTGATAAAATTGTAGAATGTTCCGATCGCATTGGATCCGCCACCTACACATGCAAGAACTGCATCCGGAAGTCTGCCCTCTTTTTCAAGGATCTGCTCTTTGATTTCTTTGGAGATCACTGCCTGAAAATCGCGAACAATTGTAGGGAACGGATGAGGTCCCATTACAGAACCAAGTACATAATGTGTATCGGAAATACGGTTTGTCCACTCTCTCATTGTCTCGGAAACAGCATCCTTCAGTGTTGCAGTACCGGAAGTAACTGCATTGACCTTTGCACCCAGAAGACGCATTCTGTATACATTTAATGCCTGACGTTCTGTGTCTTCTTTTCCCATGAAGATTTCACATTCCATACCTATAAGAGCTGCTGCTGTTGCTGTTGCCACACCATGCTGACCTGCGCCTGTTTCTGCAATGACACGGGTCTTGCCCATTTTTTTTGCAAGAAGTACCTGACCAAGTACATTGTTGATTTTGTGAGCACCTGTATGGTTTAAATCTTCTCTCTTTAAGTATACTTTTGCTCCACCCAGATCTTCTGTCATGTGAGATGCAAAGTAGAGACGGGATGGTCTTCCTGCATATTCGTTCAGAAGCTCTGTAAGCTCTGCGTTAAACTCCGGATCATCTTTATAATGGTTGTAGCTTCCTCCAATTCGATGACAGCATTCATCAGTGTTTCCGGAATATACTGTCCTCCATGGATGCCGAATCTTCCTTTTGACATCTGTATATGTCCTCCTTTTATGTATGTAATCCCTGGCCTGTCAGATGGTCGGTCAGAGTATTCTATGTTCTTTCTGAATTAGTCAAGCGGATATTCGCAATCCGCTTCGCTACTTGCTCATAACCGAATAACTGCTCCGCAGTTATCAGAAGGAGCTTGCACTCCTCCTGATACAAGCAAGTCCCCACCCACTGCTTATTGCTTTTCGCAATTGAAGCAGGTGACTTACTTGATTCGGTTATCTTATTTCATATGCACCAGTTGAACTGCCTTCAAAATCTTATCTCTGTCTTTCATTCCATCTGTCTCCACACTACTGCTCAGATCTACTGCATAGGGATGAATAGTCCGGACGGCTGTTTCCAGATTATCTGCACCCAGTCCTCCTGCCAGGAAAAACGGTCTGTCTATCTCCGGGATCAGTGACCAGTCAAAGGTCTGTCCTGTTCCACCGCCACCCTGATCAAGCAGTATATAATCTGCCGGACTTTTCAGGGCATTTTCAATATCCTGAGCTGTTTTTACGGAAAAGGCCTTTATAACCTGATGCCCTGTATTCTTTTGGATTCTCCGTATATATGCCTCATCTTCCTGTCCATGAAGCTGTGCAATATGGATAGTTCCGTCAAGAAGCAGTTCCTCCACACGCTCAGGTGCTGCATTTACAAAAACACCTACAGGGATAATGTCCGGATTAAGTTTTGCAGTAAGTTCTCTCACCAATGCACCTGTAACATTTCTGCTGCTCTTCGGAAATTCTATGATAAATCCACAGTAATCAGGTTTTGCTTCATTTACATAGGTAATGTCTTCCGGGCGTTTCAGACCACAGATTTTGATTTTGGTTCTTTGCTGTTGTTCTCTGGTCATATTCTATCCTCTCAGATAATATTCGATCTTTCAGCGTAACGGGCTGCCATTCAGACTTTCCAGTGCTGCTTTCTTGTCCGGGCTTCGCATCAGTGTTTCCCCGATCAGTACCGCATCCACTTTATTCTCATAAAGAAGCCGGATATCCTCCGGGGTGCGGATTCCGCTCTCGGAAACAAAAACTACATTGTCCGGTGCCATTTTTCTCAGGCAGATGCTGTTGTTCATATCTACCTGAAAGGTTCTCAGATCCCGGTTATTGACTCCCACGATCTCTGCCCCGAGATTTAAGGCTCTGTCCACTTCGTAGTCATCGTGTGCTTCTACCAGTGCATCCAGTCCCAGCTCTTTTGCAAGCTGTCTGTATGCTCTTAATTCTCCGTCATCCAGGATGGCGCAGATAAGCAATACCGCGGAAGCACCAAGGGATTTCGCCTGATAGATCATATATTCATCTACTGCAAAATCCTTGCGGAGTACAGGTATCTGTACAGCGGCTGCGATTTCTCTCAGATACCGGTCTGCTCCCTGGAAATAAAAAGGTTCTGTGAGACAGGAGATTGCACTTGCACCTGCCTGTTCATATTCCTTTGCAATTGCCAGATATGGAAAATCCGGTGCAATCAGTCCCTTTGAGGGGGAGGCTTTCTTTACCTCGCAGATATAGGACATACCGTCTTTTTGTAATGCCTGGAGAAATGTAATTCTCTTCCCTGCATTTTTATTTACTTCCTGAATCCGGTTCTCCAGCTCCGAAACAAAAATACAGGACTTTTCTTTTGCAATTCTTTCTCTTGTTCTGGCTGCTATTTCTTCTAATATATTCTTCATAATCTCTATGATTTTTCTGTAACTGTTCTGTATATCCACAGTCAGCAGATTACCGGACAGTTACAGATTTCCTTTACATTAGTAATTTGGGGTTGCTTTTTATTTATTTGTCTCTTCTACAAATTCTTCCAGTTTTTTCAGTGCTGCACCGCTGTCGATGAGGGATTCTGCCAGCTTCACTCCTTCTTCTATGGAAGCGGCTTTTCCTGCGATATAGAGTGCTGCACCTGCATTTAAACATACCGCCTGACGCTTCGGACCTTTTTCCTCACCTTTCAGGATTGCTTTTGTGATCTCTGCGTTTTCTGCAGGTGTACCACCTGTCAGGGCACCCTTCTCACATCTCTCATATCCAAACTGTTCCGGTGTGATCTCATAGGAAGTAAATTTGCCATCCCTGATCTCACATACAGAAGTAGGTGCGCACATGGAAATCTCATCCAGACTGTCCTGTCCATAGACAACCATTCCTCTGTTAACGCCCAGATTTGCCATAACCTGTGCCAGTGGCTCCACCAGTGACTGATCGTAAACTCCCATCAGTTCCATGTTTGCACCTGCCGGATTACTTAACGGTCCAAGAATGTTAAATACAGTACGGATTCCTAGCTCTTTACGGATCGGTGCCACATATTTCATTGCAATGTGATAATTCTGCGCAAACAGGAAGCAGATGTTGATCTTTTTCAGGATCTCTGCACTGCGTTCCGGCGTCAGTGTAATCTTCACTCCCAGTGCTTCCAGAACATCTGCTGCACCGGATTTGGAGGATGCTGCCCTGTTTCCATGTTTTGCAACCGGAACACCGCCTGCTGCGATCACCAGAGAAGAAGTAGTGGAAATATTGAAGGAATTAGAACCGTCTCCGCCGGTACCCACGATTTCAAGCACATCCAGGTTGTGGAGAAGTTTGATACAGTGAGCTCTCATTCCTGCTGCGGAAGCTGTGATCTCATCAATTGTCTCTCCTTTTAAAGCTAATGCAGTAAGATAAGCAGACATCTGTACAGGTGTTGCCTGACCGCTCATAATCTCGTCCATTACAGCTTCTGCTTCCGCATAAGCTAAATCCTGTTTCTTTGATAATTTAATAATGGCTTCCTTAATCATTTCTCACTACCTCCATAAAGTTCTCTATCATCACTCTGCCGTCCGGTGTCATTACAGATTCAGGATGAAACTGTACTCCGAACACAGGATATTTTGTATGTTCCACTGCCATGACCTCTCCGTCCTCTGACTCTGCTGTCACCTTAAGTTCTGCAGGCAGGGTATCCTTTAACGCTGCCAGGGAATGATATCTGGCTGCTGCAAAGTATCCGGCAGACCCTTAAAAAGCTGACTTTCTCCTGTTTTATACATCAGTTTTTTCTTTCCATGCATCAGCTCTTTTGCATAGGAAACTGTTCCTCCAAAGGCTTCGCAGATGGACTGATGTCCCAGGCACACACCAGGATGGGGATTTTTCCTGCAAATTCTTTAATCACCGGAATACAGATACCTGCATCCTCCGGCCTTCCCGGACCAGGGGATAAAATGATGGCTTCCGGTTTCATCTCTGCGATTTCTTCCAGTGTACACTCATCGTTTCTCACTACTTTGATGTCCGGTTCCACTGTGCCGATGAGCTGATATAAGTTATAGGAAAAGCTGTCATAATTATCGATCAGTAATATCATTCTAATCCCTCCTGTGCCTGTTCAATTGCCTGTACCACTGCTCTTGCCTTGTTGCAGCATTCCTGAAATTCCTTTTCCGGTACACTGTCTGCCACGATTCCGGCACCTGAACGGATACAGATTTCTCCGTTTTTCTTATAAACCAGGCGGATGGCAATACAGGTATCCAGGTTTCCTGCAAAATCCAGATATCCGATGGCGCCTCCGTAAATGCCTCGTTTGCTCTGTTCCAGTTCCTCGATGATCTGGCAGGCTCTGAATTTGGGTGCTCCGGAAAGGGTTCCTGCCGGAAGAATTGCGTCTACTGCATCCACAGCGTCTTTATCATCCCGGATGATTCCTGTTACTGTGGAGCCCAGATGCATTACATGGGAAAAACGTTCTACGCAGAGATACTTTTCTACTTTTACAGTTCCGATCTTGCTGATCTTTCCAATATCGTTTCTTCCCAGGTCTACCAACATATTGTGTTCTGCCAGCTCTTTCTCATCTTTCAGAAGTCCCTCTTCAAGTTCTTTATCCTCTTCTCTTGTCTTTCCTCTTGGTCTGGTTCCTGCCAGAGGGAAGGTACTTAAGGTGCCATTTTCCAGCTTCGCAAGGGTTTCCGGGGAAGCACCTGCCAGTTCAATGTCATCACTGGAGAAATAAAACATATAAGGAGAAGGATTAGATGCCCGAAGAACCCGGTAAGTATCAAACAGGCTTCCTGTTGCTTTCGCACGCATGGGATTGGAAAGTACTACCTGGAAAATATCACCTTCTCTGATGTAATGTTTGGCTTTCTCCACCATCTCTGCATATTTTTCTTTCGGAAATTTCGGCTGTATTTCTGACTGAAGTCTCAGCGGTTCAAATTCCATATGCTCCCCGTTTCGGATCAGCTGCGCCATTTCCTCCAATTTCTTTACTGCTTTCTCGTAGGAGGCTTCCAGATCATCTGCCATCACACCTGTGATCAGAAGTACTTTCTGTCTGAAATGGTCAAATACGATCACCTGATCAAAAAGCATTAAATCCATGTCCCTGAAATCCTGCTGTTCCCTGTCCTCCAGTTTCAGCTTTGGTTCACTGTATTTGATATAATCGTAGGAGAAATATCCTACCAGACCGCCTGTAAAAGGAGGCATCTTTTCCATTACCGGAGTTTTATATTTCCGGATGATTTCTCTGAGAGTATCACCGGGATGTGTGACCTGCCTTACGGTTTCCTCTGTTTTTCCCTCAGCATCGGTTGTCCGGATCTTCAATGTTCCGTCTGTACAGGTAATCTCCATGGACGGTTCATACCCCAGAAAAGAATACCTGCCCCACACTTCTGTCTGGCTGGCACTTTCCAGCAGGTAACAATGGCGGCTGGCTTTTCGCAAAATGCGCATTACCTCTACCGGTGTATATCTGTCTGCATAAAGTTCTCTGCACAGAGGAATACGACGATATTCTTTTGTCTGTGCAAGCTGCCTGATGGTTTCTAATGTTGGATACATGGAAACACCTCCTGTGATTAATTCAGTTTCTGCCAGGAACATAAAAAAGCCCGCCCTTGACAGAATTATCGTTTCTGTCAAGGACGAGCGTATATACTTCACCCGCGGTGCCACCTTGATTTACGGTTTGAACCGTACTCTTTGCGAAATACCTTCATATTCCCGGCAACTGACGTATGCCTCACGTCACAGGATACTTAGTCTGCTCTGTAATCTTCAACCTTTCACTGTGCCCTCAGCGGCCCATTTGGCAGACTGCATTTCCACCCGGCTCTCACCTTCCCGGATTCTCTGTGCGCGCATGACTGCTTTGACTTCCGCTTCATCGGTTTAATCTGTTAAATTTACACTTAATTTACCACCGGAAACTATATTTGTCAACCCTGAATTTCATTCAATAACATATTTTTATCATTATCAGTTACTGTTCACACGTCACTATCCCGAGACATACCGTGCGAATTTATGCGATTAGCATAAATTAAGTTTGCAAAGCAAACGATACTCCTTGGGCTTTGCACAAGGAGGTTCATATTTCCTGCATTGCGAAGCGTGTTGCTGTGAACAGAGTGAACAGTAACCATTATCAGGAAATTCATTACAGATATCTGCAGTCTGCTTTCACCACATATCTGCACCAGATAATCATTTACTATAATCTGAATAAAAGCGCAAAACCAGATATTCCCAGTTTCGCGCTTTTTATTGTTTTACTTATTCACTTTCGAACAATCCCAGTGTGCCAACAAGTTGATTCTGCTGCTATTTCTTCTGTGTCTCTTTTTTCTTCATGTCAAGAATCTCTTCTGCGATCTCAACTTCGGATTTCTCATCCGGTGGAAGCACAATATTCAGAATGATAGCAAACAGTGCTGCAGGTACAATTCCTGAACCACCGAAGATCAGTGTGATCGCCTGCGGCATATGCGCAAGGACTGCTGAGTTTGCCCCAAGTCCATAGCCAAGACCAAGTGCAACGGAGACAATTGTTACGTTTCTCGGAGTTACCGGCCATTTTGTGATAAGCTGGATACCGCTGACAACAATAGATGAGAACATCATAACTGCCGCACCGCCCAGTACACTCTGAGGCATGATGGAGATCAGTGCTGCAAGCTTAGGAAACAGACCACATGCGATAAGGAAAATACCGCCTGTTGCAATTGAGAAACGGTTTACAACCTTGTTCATTGCAACCAGACCTACGTTCTGGCTGAAAGAAGTATTCGGAAGTACGCCAAATACTGCTGCCAGTGAAGATCCAAGGCCATCACACATAACGCCGCCGGAAAGCTCTTTGTCTGTAGCTTCTCTTCCAAGACCGCCCTCTGTGATACCGGAAATATCACCGACAGTCTCTACAGCTGTTACAATAAACATGATGCAGATCGGAACGATTGCCCTTGCATCAAATACCCATTTGACAGGCATGATCTTCGGCACTGCAAACCAGGATGCGCTTGCTACTTTATCCCAGTTAAGAACCCAGGATTTGGTAGCTTCTACTGTTGCACCTGCATCATCCACATAGGTAAATGTGGTAGGAAGAACTGCTGCCATAATACTTACCAGCACATATCCTACGATAATACCGATCAGAATTGATGCAAAGCTTGTAAATCCTTTTGTTCCATGTTTTAATACGACAATTACAACCAGAACTACAAAGCCTACAAACAGATTCTCCAGAGAACCGTAGTCCTTAGCGGAACTTCCGCCGCCAAAAGAACTGATACCAACAGCAATCAGTGAAAGACCGATTGATAATACAACGGTTCCTGTTACAACTGACGGGAAAAATTTTCTCAGTGGTTTCAGGAAGCTTCCCAGTACAGTTTCAAAAAGACCGCCGATAAAGGATGCCGCCATAATTGCACCATACGCAACCACTCCATTACCCATGACTCCTGCAACACTCTGGCATACGCCAATGAAACCGGAACTGGTTCCCATAACGATGGGGAGTTTACCACCCACAGGTCCTATGGTAAATACCTGAACCAACGTTACAATACCTGCGATCAGCATGGCATTCTGCAGAAGTGCTACCTGCAGTTCTCCGCCGGCTTCAATCCCACAGGCTGCTGTGATGATCAGAAGCGGTGTAAGGTTACCTACGAACATAGCCAGCACATGCTGCAAACCAAGAGGAATCGCCAGCTTCAGTGGCGGCCTTCCGTCAAGGTCGTAGGGTGTTACTGTGTTTTTCTCTTGTTTCTCCATTCCTTTCCCTCTCTTTCGTGGATGTTGATGTGATTCGGCAAAAGGTTTTACAATAGCGATTTTTCCTATAATCAAAAACAAGGCAGTTATCCTTTTTTGAATAACCACCCTGTTATCATTTCATACTACTGTCATTACAATGAACTTTTGCTTTCACCTTTTTGCATTATAAAGGATTTTGGGGATTATGGCAATAGTAAAAAGAAATTTTGTATATTTTTGTATGAATATGCCGGCAACATAAAAAAGCCTGTAAACCTTTCACTCGATTTACAGACTCATCTTTCGTGTAGTAGCGAGAGGGGGATTCGAACCCTCGACACCACGGGTATGAACCGTGTGCTCTAGCCAACTGAGCTATCTCGCCATTTTCTTTAAGATATGGAACCTATAGGGCTCGAACCTATGACCCTCTGCTTGTAAGGCAGATGCTCTCCCAGCTGAGCTAAGATTCCATATTGTGCTTGTTTCAGGCGGCTTATTTGTTGTCCGCTCCGTAACTTGCTTTGCTATTATATAATGGATTTTGTCGGATGTCAACACCTTTTTTGAAACTTTTTTAATTTTTTTTATTTTTTTAATTATTCGTACATTTTAAAGCATTTCTGACACAAAAAAACTCAAAAAGCACAAGACAAATGCGAGTCTCTTATTTCCATCAATTCCATCTGTAAGATTTTTATAATCATCCAGATACAGACAACGTGGTGCAACCTGACAATATCTCTGTTCTCCCTTGTCATCTTTAAGGCTCAGGATAACCAGCAGTTCTTTCTTATTTTTTCCGTATCTACTGTGTTTCCTATTGTGGCAAGGCATATTTTTCATTATTATACTGGCATTGATAATTCCACCAGCTATCCGTTTCGTCATCGTACCAGTCATATCTGTAACTCTCATCAAAGCAGTCCTTCGCACACAATGCACCAACGCTGCAAGCTGCCTTTTCATCAAACTTTCTAAGTTGAATACGCCTTGGATATTCTTTTCCCTCATAAGTCACTTTTCCTGAATCTATATTGCCTCCAAAATAAATCTACGCCCGTTTCTTTCCATTCTCACCAATAAAAATCTGAACAAGGTCATTAGAGTCTGATTCTGTATCTTTGATTTCTTCCATATTCAGATAGGCACCCGGCTGTCCGTAAATCACCATCCCCTCCGGCTCAAGGAATGCTTTATCAAATTTCAGATACTCTGATATGGTCAGTCTGCCACCCAAAGCGGCAACCAGTTCCTTACACTCCAGACTCTTCACTGCTGCATCTATAATTACCTGCTCATAACCGAATAACTGCTTCGCAGTTTATTCAAAAAAAAGATTCCTTCTCCAGTTTTACCTGAAAAAAGGAATCTCCTATTATCTGTCATTATTATCTGTTATTATTCAGCATCTTCTGCTGCTTCAGTTGTTTCTGCATTTTCTTCTGCAGTATCCTCTTTTGCTTCGTCCTTGCTATCTGTATCCTTGCTGTCTGTTTCTTCTGCATCAGCTTTTTCAGTGTCTGCACTGTCATCGAAAGGAATTACTGCACCGTCATATTTCTCGTTGATGAAGTCTTTGATCTCATCGGATTTCAGTACGTCAACCAGAGCTTTGATCTTATCGCTGTTTTCGTTGCCTTCTTTGACTGCGATCACATTTACATAGGTTTTCGCTGCTTCAGAGTCAGATTTCTCATATGCAAGTGCATCTTTTCCTACTGAGAATCCTGCTTCCAGAGCATAGTTTCCGTTTAATACCACATAAGCTGTCTCGCCTGTAACACGTGCTACCTGTGCTGCTTCCAGCTCTACGATCTCTACATTGTGAGGATTCTCTGCAATATCCTTAACAGTTGCATTTAATCCTGCACCATCTTTCAGAGTGATGATTCCGTTATCCTGGAGAAGAAGAAGTGCTCTTGCTTCGTTTGTGGTATCATTTGGTACTGCGATAGAATCTCCGTCTTCCAGATCATCCAGCTGTCTTTTGTTCCTGGATAGATTCCGAATGGCTCATAGTGAATACCGCCTGCATTTACAAGGTGTGTGCCCTTCTCCTCATTAAACTGATCCAGATATGGGATATGCTGGAAGTAGTTCGCATCGAATTCTCCGCTCTCTACAACCTCGTTTGGTCTTACATAATCGTCAAATACGGTAACTTCAAGGTCATATCCTTCTTTCTCAAGAATTGGCTTTGCTTCTTCAAGAATTTCTGCATGTGGTGTTGCAGACGCTGCAACTGTGATTGTCTTGTCATCATCCTTTGCGTAAACTCCTGTGCTTAAAGTTCCTGCTACTAATACTCCTGTTAAAACTGCTGCCACTAATTTTTTCATAATAATTGTCCTCCTGAATTTTATATTTTAACTTTTTTTCATAACCATTTTTATAATCAACGATTTCTTAAAACTACTTCTTCTGTCAATCTTATTTGCGATCATCATCCCACTGACTGGAAATCTGTACCAGCACCACCAGCAGGATAACTGTAACGATCATAATATCTG
>ENA-OQAN01000346-OQAN01000346.1-human-gut-metagenome-genome-assembly--contig:-NODE-346-length-25028-cov-5.209108_pt1 | contig 25028 bp, 21 predicted proteins | sample MGYA00242735_ERZ504527 | MGnify/ENA primary metagenome ERZ504527 (study PRJEB26092, sample SAMD00036230) | human gut metagenome | host: Homo sapiens | study: EMG produced TPA metagenomics assembly of... | reverse complement strand
AACGAACCGCAAACATGTTGGAGGGATCAGGTAACCGAACGGCAGGAGTCATCGCTTGGACGGAAGCCGGACCAGATCAGGCCGATGCCGGATTTTACCTGCGCACCTTTTCCATCGCGGGAAAGCGTATCGGTGTAGGAGCAGTTTTTTACGGATGAAGCTGTACGGGGATTTCTCCTCGTGGTTCATTTCAGTCTCAAATACAGTCAGGATTTTGTCAACACCTTCCCAGAAAACCTCGTCAAACTGATCCGTTCTTCCGGTGTTCTTCCAGAACAGATAGGAGAACTGCAGCGGATAGCAGAGAGAATCGATCTCATACTTTCTCTCCCAGATCCACGGTCCCATATCGGTCTCGTCCTTCTCCCAGCAGTTGCCGTTCGGTCCTTCGTTGAATGCGTTTGCGTATGGATCGATGTTGATGCACATAAACTGGCGGCGGATGAGGCCTGCGATCAGGTCAGCCAGCTCCGGGTCATTCTGTGCCGGCACCAGGTAAGGGCGCAGCTGTGCTACCGAGTCACGCAGCCACATGGCCGGGATATCTCCGGTGATGACGTAGGTGCTGCCGTCCTCCATTTTCTTCACGGTCGTATCGAGGGTGTTGGAGTAGCATCGCTCAAACATATCAACGATTTCCGGCTCGTCTTTCAGTTTTTCTCTCAGGCTTAAAATCAGCTCCTGAATGGACTTTGGTAAGGTCTCTTTCATTCGTTTTACATCCTTTCTTTGATCAAGTACGGTATATCCTGCAACAGGGCATCTCCGTAATCGAAAATGCCCTGTTGTAGTTCTTATAAAGTTAATGTATCAAATTTATTTCTGTGCGTCAATCTGTTTCTGAGCTTCCTCGCGGATGGTCTCCCAGCCTGCTGTCTCAAGCTCAGCATCGATGGTTTTTACAAGCTCTCTTGGATCCTGTGCGCCGGTGAATAACTCAGAATAGTATTTTTCATATACGGCACGGCAGTTTGCAAGCTCTGTTTCGATGTTGGAGGTATCCAGGTTGAATCCAAGCATCTCAGATGGAGTTGCTTTCTCGTTCAGCTCTTCTACTTCATCCCACTGGTTGAAGTCAACATCGTCTGTCTGAGTTACGTTGAAGAAAGTACCCTGGGTATATCCGGCCATACCCCAGTCAGTGGTCAGGCGGTGTACCTTATTGTCATCGGTGTACTCGAAGTCTTTTCCTTCTGCTCCATAGTAGAACCAGTCACGTACTTTGGAATCCGTATTTACCAGGTTCAGAAGCTGAAGTGCTTTGTCCGGGTGCTTGCATCCGGAGTAAATACCATTGATGGAACCACGTACAGTTGTGTTGGAAACGACTGTGTTGCCATACTGTACTGCTGAACAATTGGCGATACCATTGTTCGGACCCCATGTTGTTTTTGCAGCGCCGCTCCATCCCTGTGCAGCAAAGAACATTGCGTATTTGCTGGAATCATCTGCTGTCGGAGCGTCTCCGTTGATGATGCCCTCCTGATACATTTTACGAACGATATCCAGGTTGGAAAGGATTTCTTCGTCATCCAGCGGATTGACAACGGTCTTGCTGTCATCGCCGTATTTAACGCCGATTGCCGGAAGTCCGGAGCTTAAATCATCGTAGTTCAGGTTCAGCAGGAAGTTTGCACCATTTTTGGACATGAAGTACGGAGATCCGCCTTCGCCCTCTTTTACTGTCTTCAGAGCATCGTACAGAGTATTGAAATCTGTTACAGAATTTACATCAATGTTATATTTGTCTGCAATATCCTGATCCCATACAAAGTACTCGGAAAGGGAGCTGTCTTTGTAGGTCGGTACGCCGTAGATTTTTCCATTTACTTCTACTGCTTTCCAGTAATCTTCCGGAATCATGTCATACAGCTCGGAAGCGTTGTCTTTGAGCAGATCTGTAATGTCCATCAGTGCGCCGGTGTTCACCTCAGAAGAGTAACGGTTCTGGTCGGTGAACAGGATATCGAAATACTCGCCGGAGTTTGTGATAACGCTTCTTCTGTTATCCCAGTCACCCCACGGAACGATTTCCATGTCTACATTAACGCCGATTTTCTCCTCCAGATATGGGTTGATCTGTGCAAGCCACTCATCATAATCCTTCGGCATTCCGTTACCAACCTGAATCCATTTCAGTGTAACAACTTCATCTTTTGCATCACTCTTTGAAGAGCTGCTGCTTCCGCAGCCTGCCAGCATGCCACCGGCCATAACAGCAGAAAGTGCAAGAGCTAAAAACTGTTTCTTTTTCATTGTAGCATCCTCCTGATATAAAATATAGAATGTTGAAATTATCCTTAACCGAAGCCTTTTGCTTCAGTATGAGATCCATAAAGGTAAATGGTCGATCAGCCTTTTACCGCACCGACCGTCAGACCGGAAATGAAGTATTTCTGGAAGAACGGATAGCAGCATGCGATCGGGATGATGATGATGATTGCCATCGCCATACGGGCGCCCTCTTTTGGCATCGAGTTCATGTACTGTGCCGTGGTAACGCCAAGAGACGGGTTGTTTGCCATCATCTCAATATTTCTCTGTACGTGATCCAGCAGAGCCTGCAGGGAATACAGCTTGGTATCGCTGATGTACAGGGAAGACTGGAACCAGTCGTTCCAGTAACCGAAGGTGAGGAACAGGGCGATCGTTGCCATCAGCGGTTTCGACAGCGGCAGGGCGATCTTTCCGAAAATCTGGAACTGGGTTGCTCCGTCGATCTGTGCCGACTCAATGATGGATTCCGGAATGTTGGTCTTGAAGAACGTTTTACAGATAACAACGTTGAACGAAGAAACACAAAGCGGAAGGATCAGCGCCCAGATACTGTTTTTCAGGTTGAGGAACTGTGTGTTAACTACATAAGAAGAAATCATACCACCATTGAAGATCATTGGAATAAAAACGACCATGGTGAAGAATCCGTTCAGTTTGTAGGTGCTTCTGGAAAGAACGTAACCCATCAGCATCGTAAGGGCAACTCCGATTACCGTACCGATAACCGTTACCGCAACGGAAACGCCAAGTGCAGTCACAATCATCTGTCCTTCCCGAAGAAGGAATTTGTAGGAATCCAGCGAGTATGCACTCGGGATAAACTGGTAGCCATTCATCTTGATCGAATGCTCGGAAGAAATCGAGATCATGAAGATGAATACCACCGGGATAATGCAGGCCAGGGCAAGGATCACAAAAATAACATTGAAAATTGCATTTGTAGATCCCTGGATCTGATTTAAATGTGAAGAGGAAGCCAGATCAAGATCTTTTTTCTTTTTTGCCATTTTTGTACCTCCTTAAATAATCGCGCTGTCTTCATCAATCTTCTTCACAATGGCATTGGCAAGAAGGATGGTGATGCAGCATGCAACAGACTGGAAGAATGTTGCCGCAGAAGTCATTCCGATCGGAGTGGAAGACTGCAGTGCGTTGTATACATATGTGTCGATAGTTGCTGTCGTTTTGAAGATCGAACCGCTTGCTCCCTGAGAAAGCTGGAAGAACAGTCCGAAGTCGGAGTAGAAGACCTTTCCGACATTCAGGATGAACATCATGATGATGACACTCTTTAAGCAAGGCAGGGTAATGTGCCATACCTGCTGTCTCTTATTGCGCCGTCCATAACGGCTGCCTCGTACAGTGTGGTATCAATACCGGAAATGCTGGACAGGTAGATAACCATGTTGTATCCGGTAGATTTCCACAGATACATGAAGATCAGGATAAATGGCCATACACCGGCACTCATGTACCACTGAATCGGTTCCTTGCCTGCATTTCTCATTATACTGTTGATCAGACCGTTGTCCTGGTTCAGGAATGCATCCAGGAAGTAGGAAGCTACAACCCATGACATGAAATATGGGAAGAACATCATCGTCTGATATACCTTCGACGCTCTTTTGTTGTGCAGCAGGCTGATCATGATAGCCAGTCCTACGGAAAATACCATACCAAGAACGATAAATGCAAGGTTATACAGGATTGTGTTTCTCAGGATGACGAACAGGTCGTTGGATCTGATCAGGAACGAAAAGTTTTTGAAGCCGGCCCAGTCACTGTGGAGCAGGTTATAAATGAAACTCTTTCCGCCGGTGATTTTGTAATTCTTGAACGCAATGATCAGACCGAACATAGGCAGGAAGCAGAACAGAATATACCAGATGGTGGTCGGCAGCGCCATGACGGTCAGCTCCGTGTCATTCTTGGTCCAGCGTCCTTTTTTCTTTTTGCTTGGTTTACTCAAGATTTTTTCCTCCTTCTCCCGATTGCTCGCTTATCACTTGATCCGTTTATCTTACAAACGGAATCCCGGTAAATAATCTTTCCGGGAATGCGGTATACCTCGCCGCTCTTTTTCTGCGGTTCATTCATATGTTTGATCATACGTTTTGCCGCAAGACGTGCAATCGCGTCGGTGTCAACCGCAACCGTGGTGAGCGACGGACTGCACAGTTGTGCATAAATGGAATCATCAAAACCGGTCACGGAAACATCCTCCGGTACGCAGATTCCACGCTCTTTTAATGCCTGCACTAATTTGAATGCGGTGGCATCGCAGTTACAGACAAATGCGGTGGGCAGCTTCTCCGGTAGCAAAAGCGGAATGGCAATGCTTCCTCGCTTCGGTCCGGGATTCTCCACTCATTTTTCGGGGAAATTCCCTCCTCCAGCATTCTCCGCAGATATCCGAGATATCGGTCGGAAATACTGGTTGTACTTCCTACGGTTCCGACAAATCCGATGTCTGTGTGGCCCTGCTGGATCAGGTAATTGGTCAGCTCATAGGAGCTGTAAATATTCTCGGTGATGACGGAATCGGATTTGTGGGTTCGATCGTAGATGTCCACATACACCTTCGGGAGATCAATCTGTGCAATCTGCTCCCGGACACCCTTATCGAGAATACCAAGAAAGATCAGGCCGTCGAACAGCCCTCTGGTCTGTATCGTGTTCATGTCCGACGGGAGTGTTGCTGTTGTCGGAGAAATCATGATACTCGAACAGGATGCTCTCTGCAGCTCGTAGATGATCCGCTCGTACATTGCCATATAAAATTTTCCTTCGTCTCCGGAGCTGAACCGCGGACTCATGATGATACCGACTTTTGCTCTTCCGTTTTCCGTAGTCCGGAAGGACATAACCGGATTCTCTCGCAAGCGCAAAAATCTTTTCTTTCAGTTCTTCTCCCACGCCGTCTTTTCCGTTCAGCGCCTTGGAAACTGTTACTTTACTGATGCCCAGCTTATCTGCCAGGTCCTGCATGGATACTGATTTTCTCTCTGCCATGTTACCAACAGCCCCTCTATTTGTTTCTTAACTTGTGTTTAGATGTTAACATCTTTTAGAAAGATTGTCAATAGCCTTTTCGTTATTTTGTATATTAAAATTCTTATTTTCCAGTCCTAATTTGTATAGATCGAGGAGTATTCTTCTGTTTCTTTTGATTTTTTAGACAGAAAATCTGTGTTCTTGTGTTAAGTCACATAACATCTTAATATTAACGCAGTACTTTTTCGCCTGTTTTCATTTTTAACGAAAAAGCAGCGGAAAGTCTGACTTTTTCGTCTAATTGTCATACTCCCCGCTGTCTTTTTTCATCTTCTGCTGTTTTTCATACTACCGCCAGACAGCCATGGCCTCATTGCCTGACACCGCCGTAAAACCGCGGAACAATGATTACCCGCAAATAAAGGTAACCACACCCTTGTCATTATCTGACAGGCTTTCCATATCTTTCTCTGCGGTTCCCTGCTCCACAATCTCCACTCCATAACGGAACTCACTGAATCCGGACAGGTCCATCTTGAAGTTTGTTTCCCATGTGTTATTCATAATCCAGCTGTAAACCGGCCGTTTATTATTCTCCTCTTTGTTATCGCACAGAAGGATTGGGTGGGATTCCATCTCCCCCATGTAAAGTAACGGTGTGTCAAAAGTATTAACCAGAATCGTCTGATCTTTTGTCCGGTAAACGAGCCCTTCATCCGCAATATAGTATTCCATATTGGTGCCAGGAAGCTGATCAATACCAGGGCGCATGGTAACACCTCCGTTCTGGATCATCACTTCCGCATCCGGAAGATTTAACGATAACGGAAGGTACAGGCTTTCGATATCCTCGCTTAATGTTTTGGCTACCCGGTAAGAAAACTCAATTTTCGGAAGATGACGGTACATTTTGATCACAACACTGCTGTGATACGTTCCCTCCAGGGTAAAGATCAGTTCTACTTTGGTAAACACCGGTCCGTGATCCAGAATTTTCACATCCGTAAGGTCACCCTGATACTGCTCTGCGTGAAGTCCGCGGATATTTCTTCCGATCAGACTGCGTTCCGCATAAACACCCTTCCGTATTTCGGTGCGTTCATAAACCGGCGTGAAGAACGTTTCCAGACCGGATTTGCACATTTCAACCTCTGCTTTTTTATTGTAGAAGGAGGTAATGCCCTCTCCGACTTTCCATTTGATCTGAAAGAAATCGTTTTCCAGACCGTAAGGCAGTTTGTAACTTTCCGGATCGTACGTGTTCACAATATCGCGCACCCGCTCTGCGCCTACCCAGGCAGTTCTGGTGAACAGGGTCTGGGACAGAGCCGGCTGCTCTTCGTACGTGAACGTTTTCTCTTCCATCGGCTCAAATTCTGCCAGAAAACTTATCAGGACTCCGCGCGGATGAGCAGACAGCTGCACCTCCATCTCCTGTTTTGTTTTGTCATCGGTTACTTTAACTGCAAAAAGACTTAAAGTTTCTACGTAAAATTCTACCGGAAATACTCTCTTTTGATGGCTTGTGGAGACCGCTTTCACTTTGCCGGACAGATTGTAATACCGCAGGATATCACCCAGTTTATGGCACTGTTCATTTTTACGCATTGCCGCGGCCTCATGTGCCTTGGAAGCATAGCTGCTTTTTCGCATATCCAGATTTGTTACCATGGTATCATACGGATTGGTTACCGTAGCAGAATGACCCCAGGTGTGCTCTGCATACAAAAGAGAATTGTCGCCATATGCCTGAATCATTTCTTTGTTATGTACCCCTGTTTTTTCTTCCAGTCGGTCGCAGATATGGTTCAGTCGTACGGCTTCTTTGTAATGTTTTACCGCATATGGTGTACTTCCAACGCCATTGCCCCACCAGTCATTGAGGGCACCCCGATACACTGGTGCATCCTGCACTTTATCCCGGATCTTGTCATACAATTCCTGAAGCGTCACCATATGCATGGTGACTTCTTCGCCATATTTTTCATTAAACAGCGCAACCGTATCTGCAATGGCCGGGTTGATCGGCGCATTATCCGAAAAAACGCCGGAAACACTGGTGATATAGAAATCGTACGGATAACCGTTTTCTTCATATTCCTTTATGCTCGCAGCCAGATTCGTGTGCAGATTTTCCAGAAGTCCTGCCACATCGCCATTCTTTTTGCCGAAGTAATTTTCTGTCATAAAGTTAACATTTTTATTCAGGACGATGCCGAGGGCATTTCCCAGGTTATAATGCTCACCATTCCATACCAGCAGACGCTGTCCGTTCTCATTTTCCCAGAAATACGGTTTCTGGTTCTGATACAGCGGATACATGCCGTGATGGGTATGGATATTGGTATACAAAAATTCTACTCCGTTTTCGATCAGGGCATCGCGCTGTCCCATGGAGATACCATTAATATCTGCAATCATGGCTGTTTTGATCTGGATTCCTTTTTCGCCGCAGATTTCCTGTATCGTATGGATTTTTTCTTTCAGATATTTGCAGTCGGCAAGATCATTAAAGTTCAGATAATTGGCAGACAGACCGATATTTCCTTTTTTTACCAGATCGAAAAACTTTTCTTTTTCTTCCTCCGTTGCCATTTTGAAGAACTGCTCCACGCAGTACCATGTCTCACAGTTCCATTTCAGATCTTTCTGGGTTGTGTTGTTTTTGATTCCATTTTCAATCAGTTCGACTGCCCGGCGGATGTTGTTTGCCTGATTGTAGATAACCTGCTCCTGCAGATCGGTGTATCCCACGTCGGTGTGGGAATGATGTACGATGTAGACTTCTCTGATTTTGTGTGTCATGATAATTTCTCCTTTTCCTGTTCTATGTTGCTCAAAATTTTTATCTCTCTTTACCCCACAGATGCCACCAGCATTTTAATCATTTCGCCCTCTTCCGGTACAATCCGGTATGTTCCGACCGCTGCAGGAACGATGGCGGTTTCTGCGTAATGTACCGTGAACGGTGCAAAGCTGCCATCCATGCTCTCGATGCGGGCACTTCGTCCCTCCACAAGATTCATCACATGAACCGTGTCATCCATCGAGATGGTGTGCGGCCCGGAAAGTGTATAGCGGATTGTGTCGATAAACTCGCGGCTGTGCAGTCCGGTGCGCTCTACTTCACAGTTTTCTGTTTTTTCCAGCGTTCTGGTCTGGCCGACGATATTGTCGTACACCCATTTGGTATCGCGGTTCCACTGGATATTTTTCATACCGTGGTCGAGATGGATCGGACGCGGCAGTCCATCCATGCCAAGCGGCCCCAGTCCCAGAGTTTGAAGGTAAAAATATACGGTGTCGCACTGATTTCCAGCACCATTGTGTTTTTTCCTGAGCAGTGCACCGTTCCTGCCGGGATCAGCACATGATCGTGTTTTTTGACCGGAATTTTGTTGACATATTTTTCCGCAGGGAAAAGCTCTTCTCCTTTTTCTGCTGCACGAAGTTCCCGCTCCATCTCTTTTTTATCCACGCCTTCTTTGAGGCCGAGGTATACATACGTTTCTTCGTCTTCATCGACATCCAGAAGATAGTAGCTCTCATCCTGCGTATATGGCATGCCGAATTTTTCATAGATATATTCGGTCAGCGGATGTACCTGCAGGGAAAGGTTCTGACCGCCCATCGTATCCAGCAGGTCAAAACGGATCGGGAATTCTGCGCCGAACCGGCCGTGGACTCTTTCACCCAGCAGTTCATGCGGCGCATAGAAGACAAGATCCTGTGCCGGTACTTTTAAGACTTTTCCGCCGATTTCCAGATTCAGACTGTTTTCCTCCGGAACTCCGTCAAAGCTCCACGCGAAATTTTCCTTCGATGCATCCAGACCAAAGTTTTCCTTCATCCACTGACCGCCCCATACGCCAGGGTCGAAATACGGCTCCATACGAAATGGCTGTCTGGCAAGCTGCTGCAGTGCGCCTCGGAAGGCATTTCCCGTTGTAAGAACCGGCGCATTTTCTTTCTCCGTATCCAGAAGATACGTGAATTTTTCATACCGCTCTTTTTTATAGCGGTCCGCCAGACGCCATTCAATGAAAAATCCCCGTTTATATTTCGTCAGGATCGGATCGTTGTAATTGGTACTGTGCCAGTTTGGCATGCCGCTCCGGTAGCGGAGCTGAATTTCCCAGCGGGTCAGATCGCAGTAAACAAGTAGATCTGCCTCGGCCAGAAGCTCTGTCGCTGTACCAACGATCACGATCAGACCACCGTTTGTATCTTTTTCTTCCGCACATTCTGTCTCAATTGCTTTTTTCATGGTTTCCAGCTTTTCGCTCTCAAACCAGGTGTCTATGGTTTTATGACACATAATGCCGAAAACACGGTCATCGGTGATGTAATCGTTAAATTCTCTTAACAGCGTTTCTTCGTCTTTGGCACAGTCTTCGATATCAAAAATCCGGTCCGGCTGCAGCGCATTGGCCAGTTCCATTATTTCTTCTTTTCGTACACCCGGGTACAGATCAAAGGAAAGAATACAGGTTTTCTTTTCTTTCTGTTTTTCCTGAACCGCCCGTTTTAATTCTTCGATGATCTCCTTTTTTTCATCCCAGATTTCATTTTCGTATCCTGTGATCTTCATTTGCGGATGTAATTCGTAGTTTCCATATTTCTTTTTTAAATTCATTTGGATTCTTTTCCTTTTCTTAATTTTTCTTCCATCCATTGGGTTGTTTCCTGCGCCGATCAGACCTATCATCTTTGTTTCAACGCTTTCGCATCTGGCGGATTTCGCACTTCTGTCCGGTTTCGTTTTTTTACATGTCATATGTTTACAGTTCCACCGTGTACTTATAACGATTTCCCGGATAATAGCAGATCGAATATTCAAAAACCTCGCCGCCCTTCCGAAATGTCTGCCGTGTCCGGATAAAAATAGGCATCTGCGCATCAATTTTCAGTGCTTTCTGCACCTCTTCCGATGGAAGTGCCGCCTCAAGCGTATCCCGGCCGGATTCAATATAGATTCCATGTTCCTCCCGCAGATACTGATACAGCGATTCCATGTATGGCTCCGGCTCTGTTGGCAGTTCGCAGATTTTTTTCAGATACGTAATGGTATAGACCATGGGTTTTCCCACAGCATTCCTCACACGTTTCAGGCAATAACATGGCTCCGTCAATGGAATCTGCAGACTTCTTGCTACCGTTTCCCCGGGACTGATCAGTTCCATCTTGCAGTATGTTGTCTGCATTTCGATATGATGCTTTTTCATTTCTTCCGTGAAACTGATGACACCTTCCATCTGCTCTTCGACTTTCTCGTAGACAACATCTGTTCCGATGCCGCGCCGTGCACGTGCGTAACCGCTCTGTACCAGATTCGTCATCGCCTGGCGTACTGTCACACGCGAAAGCTCGTACTTTTCCATCAGCTCTTTTTCTGTTGGCAGAAAATCTCCTTTTTTGTACGTGCCGCATTCGATCTGCTGTTTCAGAATCTGTTCCAGCTGCGCATACAGCGGCGGTGCTCCCGGATTTCTATCCATTTTTGCAGTTTCTCCTTCTTCTTTTCTCTCCATAGCATTGTATTTTTGTTTCTGAAAATATTTTTGCTCTATTGTGTTTTTTCAGGAAACTGTGACAACAGGCCTTCCATGGCACGGCCGGATGTTTCCGTTTCTATCTGAATCCGAATCTTTCTTTTCTCGCACTCTCTTTCCAGTTCTTTTCCAAACCAGGAAAAAACTTTTTGCAATCTGTCCGCCCAAAAGCAGCAGATCCGGCTGATATTTCTCCAGCACAGGAAGAAGGCCAGCCGCCACATCTGCTCCAAATCTTCTCCAGACTTCTTCTGCCTCCATGTTTCCCGCTTTTACCAGACCATACAATTCTTTTCCACTCCACACTTTTCCTGTCACAGCCAGGCTGATCTGCTCCAGCCCGCGCACAGAAAGATAATCGTCCAAAATGGAATCTCCAAACGGCTGTTGATAAATCCATCCATTTTCCGGCACACCTTTTCCTGTTTTCACCGTTTTCCCGTTTTCTACAAAAGCCGACCCGGCGCCGGTTCCGATGCAGACGCACAGAATTTTATCCGCATCACGACAGTTTCCGTACCAGCTTTCTCCCAGTGCAAATGCTTCAATGTCATGTAAAAACAAAAATCGTGCTGATCCAAGTTCCGGCACGCGCGCCTTGATTTCTCTTTCCAGTGGAATCCCGTAAATGGCATCGTACTTATTCAGTCCCTGCATCCGGCTGATTCCATTTTCATAATCAAAAGGACCCGGAATCGCCATCCCAACTCCGACAACACTTCCGTCTGCTTCTCTCATCAGTTCCCGGCAGATCTTTGCAAAATTGTCCAGAATCTTCTCTGTGCTCTTCTGCGCCTGTGCTGGAAATTTCCGGATTTTCGTTCTTACTCCATTTCTGTCCGACACATTTCCTTTGATTTCCGTTCCGCCAACATCCAGAAGGATATATTTTTTCTGCTCCATCCCGCTTCCGTCCCTTTTCATCTTTTCCCCTGTATTTTTTCTGTTTATATGCCAATAGAATCTCATTTCTTTGTATTGGCTCTCCCTGCCGCCTTGTTATAATGTTATAACCTATTCATTTTTCTGTTGCAAGCGCCTGTCTGCAATTTTGTCTGCTTTTGCAAAACTTTGTGAAAACGCGATAATACGTTTTATGCACTTGGCGCAGAACGCAAAAAATCCCCTGTTTCCGGGGGTTTTTTATACACTCCGGACAGAGGATTTTTCTTATTTTCTACTTATTTCAATACATTTTCCAATTTAACAAAAAGGTTATTCATCTCCTGCACCACACTCTGCAGACTCTTTTCCCCGACATAGTTTCCAATCGCAAACAATGCCTTATACAAAAAATTAACCGCCCCCTGCAATTCTTCGTTTTGCTCTTTTGTTTCTTTCCGAAGCTGCTGCAGTTTTTCTGCCATCGGAAACAATTCCGCAAGAATCTGCTCTTTTCGTGCCCGGTCCGACGGTTCATCTGTCTCCATTTCTTCGAGATCATAGTTATCTGTTCTGCCGCATTTTCCCTTGCACACTGCGCAATCCGGATTCAGACGGTTCTTTTCTGCCTCCACGCGTACAATCCAGGATTTCCCCTCTTCTTCCCTCAGCTCTTTTTCCGGATTTGCCGCACAAATTCCGCCAAGCAGAATCTCATGCGTGGCTTTGTCCGGGCGGTGACCATTGCTGTCACCGCTGGAAAACTCCTGCGATTCACCTTTTGCTGCTTCTCCTCTTCCATCTACCGACCGGGCCAGACCGATCAGCGCACCAAGAAGCTCCTCTTGTATCTTCGTCATACTCATTTTTCTAATACCTCTTACCGAGCTTTTCATTTTTTTCGTCTTACATATTCCACAAAGCAGAATGTACCAATTGTAAAATAACTTTTAAGGGCACACGCTAATTACTATATCTGATTTTCTACAAAATTTCCCCCTCCGTAGAAATCACCACGGTTTTCACCGGAATCTTCTTTCCACTCTCTTTCAGCGCCATCTTCACGGCACGCTCCATTCCTGCGCAGCACGGAACCTCCATGCGTGCAACCGTGATACTCTTAATATCATTCCTCATGAAAATCCGCGCAAGTTTCTCGGAATAATCGATATCGTCAAGTTTTGTACAGCCTACGAGAACGACATGATCCCGAATAAAATCCTGGTGGAAGTTTCCATACGCATACGCTGTACAATCCGCCGCAACGAGAAGGTCTGCTCCTGCAAACATCGAAGCCCGCTCCTGCACCAGCTTGATCTGCACCGGCCACTGGCGGAGCCGGGACGGAACTGCTGCAGAATTTTCCTGCGCATCTGCACGGTCAATCGCCCAGCTGTTTTCACCTGCTTTTCCTGCTCCGGTATTCTCCTGCCCGGCCGCCTCTTTTGCCTTCCGCTGGTTCTCTTTTACCGCCTCCTCATCGTACGGCAGCGCCTCCCGCTCCACAAACGAAATCGCATCTGCCGGACAGACCGGCAGGCAGTCACCGAATCCGTCGCAGTAGTCATCCCGGATCAGCTTTGCCTTCCCGTCAACCATCGCAATCGCACTTTCATGACAGGCATGCGCACAAAGCCCGCATCCTGTACATCTGTCTTCCTCTATCTGAACAATTTTTCGAATCATCACTGAATCTCCTTTTTTCTCTTTGTTTCTCAATACCTGTTTGTTTCTCAACCATGATATCATACTTTATCCCTGTTTTGACAGTTGTTTTTTTTAGTAGTTTTTTCCTACAATGCCAACTCTTCATCCAGAGCCAGCGAATAAATAATCTTCTCTTTCACCTTTTTCCCTGTCGTCCGCTCCAGTGCCTGCTGGTAATAGGCGAGCTGTTTTTCATACCTCTTTTTCAGCTCCCCGGCTTCTCTCACACGATCCGTTTTGTAGTCCACAAGAACAATCTCATCCCCCTCCGGGAACCATGCGTCAATGATTCCCTGCACGAGAATGGTTTCGTCTTCCGGATAGGACGGATCTGCCTCACTTGCCGGAACGGACATCACAAACGGCTGCTCCCGTTTCAGGGTTTCATTCAAAAAGGCATTCCGCATCCGCATTCCAACCGGACTTTTTGCGAAAGCGAGGATCGATTTGAAATAAATGCATTCCGCTGCTTCTTTCGTCATCTTTCCTTCTGCAATCAATTCCTCCGTCTGTGCCATCAGCTCTGTGATGCTGTACGCTCTGCGGTAATCGAGACATTCCAGCAGGCGGTGGTACGCCGTTCCGCGGTCAGAGCCCGTCAGAGCCGCAACATGATCCTTTTTCAGAAAGCCCGGCACAATTGGTACGAGTTCTTCCTGCGCGAACAGCTCTTTTCCGATCTCGGATTCCTCCATCCCGGCCTTCTTCAGCTGTGAAACGGTAACCTTTACCGGAATCTGTTTTTCCTTCTCATACGGATACTGGTAGGCAAACCGCTCCTCCACAAGTTCCTTCAGCGCCGCTTCTCTCGGCGGCTGCTTCGGAATTTCCATGATTTTCTGCTCATTCACCGCGCGCTCCATCTGATGCAGCACCTCTCCCTCAACAAGTCCTGCCGGTGATACAAGGCGGATCGTTACCGGAATTTTCTCTGCATACAGCGGATTGTCCGCATTCCCTGCCAGACCGAATTGTTCATACAGCCCGTCGAAACACCGGTTTCTCGAAAATGCCGGCAAAATCCAGTCGAGATACCCGGATGCACTGCTCAATGTCTGATATGACAGCAGCTCCTCCTGCCGCCCCGCATGTGCCGCGCACTGCTTCACGCGGCTCTCCAGCTTCGACGCCATGCCCGTCATAATCAGCTTCTCCTTCGGGCGCGTCATGGCAACGTAAAGCACCCGCAGCTCCTCCGCCAGATTTTCCAGCTTCATGCTCTGCCGGATGATCTGCCGCGGCAGTGTCGCCTGACGGACGCGGTGCTCCGGATCGATCGCATCCGCGCCGATGCCATCCGGGAATGGAGTACAAGCGCCGCACGGCTGTCCATCTGGTTAAACGATTTGCCCATGCCCGAGAGGAATACAACCGGGAATTCCAGTCCTTTACTCTTGTGAATACTCATGATACGCACCGTGTCTGCGCTCTCCCCGTAAATATTCACCTCGCCGAAATCGACTTCATACTTCTGAAGCTGCTCGATATAACGGATAAAGTTGAACAGTCCACGGTAACTCGTCGCCTCAAATTCCACCGCCTTTTCCACCAGCATCTCCAGATTTGCCCGCCGCTGCACACCACCCGGCATTGCAGATGCATAGCGCCGTAGCCCGTCTCCTCGAGAATCTGTGTGATCAGCTCATGGATCGGCGTATACGGCACGCGGCTTCGCAGCGTTTCGAGCTGTGCAAGGAACCTCCTCAGCTTCTCCCGGAGTGCTTCATCATCCCCATCGCCGCATATTTTCCACATGCCTCGTAAATTTTCACGTCTTTATCCACACAACGCACCGCTACAAGCTCCGTGTCTGTGCATCCGCAGATGGGGGAACGCAGAATGGCCGTAAATGGAATCTCCTGACATGGATTATCACACAGATGCAGATAATTCAGCACCGTAACAATTTCCTGCGTGGAAAAGTACCCTGTTTTTGATGTACTGTAAGCCGGAATTCCAGCCGCCTGGAGCACACGCGAAAACGTCTCCGACCAGCCGCTGACCGCACGGAGCAAAATGACGATATCCCGGTACTGGATTTTCCGGTATTCCCCGGTCTCCTTATCCACAACTTCCTCATTTCCAACCATTTCCCGGATGCGCGCCGCAACGGCAGCCGCCTCCGTTTCCATCTTCGTCTCGCGGGATTTATCATCTTCCAGCTCCGGCGCCTGGTCGTCCAGCAGCAGAAGCTCCGTTTCGTATGCCCTCTGCCACGGATCCGTATTTCCCTCTTCTTTCTTCGGGAACGCCGCACCCGCATGGAGCTCGCCGCCTCATCATACGCAATGCCGCCAAGCTCCGGACTCATGAGCTTACGGAACACATAGTTCGCCCCTGCAAGCACCTCCGGCCGGCTTCGAAAGTTTTTATCGAGATCAATCCTCTGCTGGCTTTCTCCGTCTTTTTGATACGTGCGATATTTTTCCAGAAACAGCTCCGGCCGCGCCAGACGAAATCCGTAGATACTCTGCTTGATATCGCCGACCATAAACCGGTTCCACCTGCCGTCCTCCTCACCGGACACCGCAGAGAGCAGTGCTCCTGGATAAAGTTGCTGTCCTGGTACTCATCGATCATAATTTCCCGGAATTGCTCCGACAGCTCCCGCGCCGCATCGGTCCGCACCAGGCAGCCGTCTTTTTGCTGCACGAGAATTTCAAGCGCAAAGTGTTCCAGATCGGCATAATCGAGAATATTTTTGCTCCGTTTTTTCTCCGCAAACGCTTTTGCAAACTGCTCCGTCAGATCAATCAGCACCCCGATGGCTCCCGGCAGTCGGCAATCTCCTCCGCAATCGCAGCGCTGTCCTTCTCAAAGAACTGCTCTTTTAACTTCTGCAGCTCCTTTTTGCATGCATCGCGCTCCGCCTTTACCTGATCTTTCAGCGTTTCACTCACATCGTCTGCCTTTTTCCGCGAAAGTGCTTTAAACTTCATTCCGGCCATCGCGCGCACCAGTTCATCAAACGATTCTGTTTCCAGCAGTTCTTCCACCATCTGCTGGTCAGAAGCCAGCGCCTCATCATATAAATACGGTCCTCCAGAGCTTACTGCTGTTTTCCGGTTTTCCTGAATCCCTTCCAGAATACTCGAGAGCCGCTTTTTCGCCTCGCTCATCAGCTCCTGTACCCAGATACTCTCCTGCACTGCTTCCGGTGAATCCATCTGGTACGCCGCCCGGCACTCTTCGAGCCACTGCTCCGGCCACGGATAGCTCATGGAAAACTCATACAGTTTCAGCACAAGTGCATCGAGCCCGTCATCCTGCTTTCCCGCCGCGTAGCTCTCCACAAACCGTGTAAATGCAGACTCCTTTTCCGTAAAGCGTTCTTCCATGACCTTCTGGATCACATCGCTTTTCATCAGACGGATCTCCCTTCATCCGCCATGCGGTACACCGGATCGAGATCGATCATCTGAAAATAATTTTTGATAACGTACGAACAGAATCCGTGAATCGTGCTGATCTGCGCATGGTGAAGCAGGGTCTGCTGCCTCTGCAGATGCTCATCCTCAGGATCTTCCTCGAGACTCTGCTGCAGCGCACGGCCGATTCGCTCTTTCATCTCACCTGCCGCTGCCCGCGTAAAAGTCACAACGAGCAGCTGGTCAACATCGATCGGACGCACAGGATCCTTTACCATCGCAAGGATCCGCTCTACCAGAACCGCCGTCTTTCCGGAACCTGCCGCCGCGCTGACCAGAAGATTCCGGTCTCTCGTATCAATGACTTTCTGCTGTTCCGCTGTCCATTTTACTGCCATTTATCTCTCCCTCTTCTTTCTGGCTGATTACTTTCTCATACATGGAAAACTGCATTTCTCTTTCCTTTCCGGAAGGCAGTCACTCCTTTTGATCACTTTGTGTTATCTCCTGCATCGCCTTCATCAGCAGTTCCGTGTCCATGCCCTTCAGTTTGCGGTACTCGTATCCCTGAATTTTCTGGTCAAAACCGCAGATTCCCTGATATTCACAGTACGCACACGCCGTCGCACCGTCCGCTGATACGGGGAAATTTTTACATTGCCCGAAAAAATGCCCTCGCCGATCTCACGCACCTTCTTTCTGGTGTACGTACGGATCACATCAAACTGCTCCGGCGATGCTACTTTCGAATAGCTCGTATAACTTCCATCCTTCTTCTTTCCAACCGGAATCACATCGGATGTCGTTCCGTCCTCAAGCACGCGGTCGAGAAGCTCCACAACTTTCCGGTCCGCATTCACAAGACCGTCCATCCGCAGCGCTTTCAGCATCCGCCGGCCCCACGCCTCGTCGGTCTCATCCTCCTCCTGATCAAGCATCGGATCATCAATATGATAATAGAACACGCCCGCCGGCTCCACCTGCTTGCCGGGATGCTTTTTCTGCTCCAGTTCCATCGCCGCATCGAGATAAACAGCAAGCTGCAGCTGCAGTCCATAATAGAGCGCCACCAGGTCGAGCGACGTATTTCCCGTCTTGTAATCGATAATTTTCACATAGACCTTATCGTCCGTCTCGCAGAGATCCACGCGGTCAATCCGTCCGCGCAGACGCATTTTCTCATGCTCCGACAGATCGATGTTGATCGCCGACAGCGAGTCCTCCATCGAGAACGAAACCTCGAATTCCCCTGGCTCAAATTCTCCCTGCCGGATCTGCTGCTGCAGTGCCCAGACAGTTCGTTTCAGGATCCGCTTCACGCGGATAATGCGGTACTGATTCCGGCTTGAACTCTGAAAAATTGTGTTTCCATAGTCCGCCATCGTCTCCTCGACACACTCCTCAATCAGACGGTCACGCGTATCATCGGTCACCGTCTTCCAGGTCTCACCGTTCTCCTGCAGTTTTTTCGAAAACTTCTCAAGCGCCTCATGCATGACCGTTCCCATATCCGCCGCTTTCAGCTCATACTGATCCCGCTCGCGGATCTGAAGGCCGAACTCCATAAAGTGGGCAAACGCACACGCCGCATACTTTTCCAGCCGCGTTGCACTGTTTTTTAACGTATCTCCGTACAGTGCCGATGCCGCACTCCTTCCGATTACGCCGTCCGCACACCGCAGAAACGCCGCTTTTCGATACGTCTCCGCCGGAATTCCAGCCTCCGGGTGCGCCGCATACCAGCGGTAAAGCTCCTCAAACAGCGGATCGATCTCTCCCTCCGCCGCTCTGCCAAGCTCCTCCAGAAACAGTGCCTCGCCGGAACGCGGCATTTCCAATTTTTCCTCCGGTTTTTCCTCTTTTTCAATATCCCGCACCGGAATCTCCGGGAAGAGTTTTCGGATTTCGTTAATCAGATACGACGGATTCTGCGCCTCGCCGGACGCGCCCGCTTTCGTAAAGGAAAGGTACAGCCGCTCCGACGGTTTTGTCAGATTTCGGTAGAGATGGAATTTCTGCTGATACATCGTCTCCCGCGCCGTCGGGGACAGCTTCGCATCCGCCCGTTCCAGCTCCTCGCGGTCATATTCCGAGAGAATGCCGCCGCCCGCGTCGTGGCGCGGAATCAGCCCGTCATTCACGCCGACGAAAAACAGCACGCGGATGTCCTTCAGACGCGACCGTTCATTATCACCGATCAGTACCTGGTCCGCCGTCGGCGGAATAATACCGACAGATGCCTCCGCAAATCCCGCTTCCAGAATTTCCTGATACTCTGCCAGCGTCATCTTCTCCTCACCCAGCACCTCGACGATCTTGTCCAGCAGCTCCATGACGATGCCATAAATCTGACTGTATTCTTTTGCAAATGCCTCCTGGCCCTGCTGTTCAAACTGCTGCCGCCGCTCCTCGAGTTTTTCCTGCATCTGATTCTGTACCGCCAACGCGTACAGGGCCTCCGTCCGCTCCCGCACCGTGGCATCTTTTTTCTTCATCCGCTCCGCAAACGGCTGCACTTCAGCATAGAACTTCTCCCGCAGAAGATTGCGCTGCGGCACTTCATCCGGCTTGATGCCGCGGTAGCCCCTCGTCCAGGTTTCCCCATACGCTTTCAGCCCGCGGATACCAAGCGCGAGCACATAGTTTTCCATCGCATCCGTCTCCTCGCGGTCCAGACTCGAAAGACCGCAGCGCAGATAGCGGAAGACGCTCTCGTACGAAAAACTCTGTACCACCATCTCGATCGCCGCACGCAGAAATTCCACGAACGGATTCATCAGCACGGAATGCTTTTCGTCCACGAAATACGGAACACCACATTTTTCAAAGATTTCCCGCGCATACGTGCCGTAAACAGAAAGATCTCCGGTCAGAACGGCGAAATCCTGGTAACGCATGCCCTCCTCGCGCACCATGCGGCGGATCAGACGCACCGTCTCTTCCAGCTCGGCACGCGGATTCGGCGCGACGCTGATGTAGATGCCCTGCTGTTTCGCCTCGTATCCTGCTGCCGGATTTCCTGTCTTTGCTTCCGTTCCTGATTCTGGTCTTTTTTCTATTCCATTTCCGGAAAATCCTCTCTTTCCATACCGGAACAGTCTCTGCTCCAGCTGATCCATCGTGCTTCCCGGCTGAAAACGGCCATGTCCCGAGCGTCTGACCCAGATTTCCGGCTCCACCGGGCACCCTGCTTCATCTGCCGCTTTCATGAGCTGCTGGACAAGCTGGCGGCTCATCGCAAAAAGCTGATGCGGAATCGCCTTTTTATACGGGTCCTCCCGCTCATCCATAATAATCGTCACATAAACCTTCGCACAGAGCCGGAACAGTTTTCCAAGCACACCGATCTGCACCGGCGTAAATCCGGTAAACCCATCCACCAGCACCTCACTGTTTTTGATCAACGCCGATTCTTCCAGTTTCCCCACCAGAACTTCCAGCACATCCTCCGCCGTCACATAACGGTTTTCCAGATATTTCTCAAACGCGCGGTAGATCACACCGGTGTCCTTCAGTTTTGCCGCCAGCAGCTTTTTCTCCCCCGTCTCTTCCGCCCACGCATCAAGCTCGGACGGCGCAATCTGGTACTGCTTCAGCTCGGAGATCAGCGATTTCATCTGCGAAACCGCACCGGTTCTTTTTAACGTGCTGCCAAGAATTGTCAGCTCCTTTTTCTTTTCCTGCGCAACGCGCTTCACCACGAGGCTTTTTCCCGTCTCTTCAAGCACCGGATACAGGCTTCCGCCGGTCTCCTCAAAAATACGGTAGGCCAGACGTTGAAAACTCAAAATATCAATATTTAAAATTCCGCCCGCCGGATGCAGAGACACGAGTTCTTTCTGCGTCTGCATCGTAAACTGCTCCGGCACGACGATCAGATAATTTTTCTCCGGGTGGCGCGCCGCTTCCGCCAGGATTTTTCATACGCATACCGCGATTTTCCGGCCCCCGAATTTCCCATAATAAACTGCAGACTCATACCTTGCTCCTCCTGTTCTGATCCATTTCTGCCCCAAAATAAACATAGCTACAGTATAGCAGACTCTTTTTTTTGATGCAATCAACCTGCTGTAGAACAACCTTCATAAAAACCATTCTTCCCACATACATTATAGTAAAAAACGCCCGCCTGTTCCGCCCCCGCTTCCCGCCCCGCAGACGGCTTTTCAAAAAGGAGTGTGCCCGCCCATGAGTTCCAAAACGAAAATTGTTGTACTACATATGAAAGAAGTGGTTTACACCGCTGTTTTTCTTGCTCTCGCGCTGATTCTTCTCGTGGTGTTTCTGATCATGTTCTCCGGGAAGAAGGATTCTGCGAAAAAACCTTCTGTCACCACTGCTGCTTCCGCCGAAAATGCACGCTACATTCCCGGCATCTACACCTCCACGATCTCCCTCGGCGACCAGACCTTCGATGTGCAGGTCAATGTTGAGCAGGACCGCATCACCGCGATTTCACTGAATAACTTAAGTGAAACCACCGCCGCCATGTATCCGCTCATGGAGCCCGCGCTCGATTCCATCGCAAGCCAGATCTATGTGAATCAGACGACGGAAGGCCTCATCTACGGAGAGGACGACCGCTACACCTCCGAACTGCTCGTCTCCGCGATCAATCAGGCGCTCGAACAGGCTCAAAATCCTTCCTCCGCAGAATCCTGATCTTTCCATGCAAAAAGGCCTCGAAGCATTCTTCTGCTCCGAAGCCTTTTTTCTGTCGTGCATCTCAAAATTTGATTCCCTGCACCAATTTGGATTATCTTTGTTTCTTTCTGTATTTCCTGTTTTGTTTTTTACAGCTGGTCGAGTTCCTCTCTCCAGAGCTTCACGCACGCATCACTCGGCATACGCAGATCGCCTCGCGGTGATACGGCAACGCTTCCGACCTTCGGGCCGTCCGGCAGGCAGGAACGTTTGAACTGCTGTGCAAAAAATCTCCAGTAGAAGGTTTTCAGCCACTTCAGGATTGTTGTATCATCGTAAACACCGGCAAACGCAAGTTTCGCCACACGGTAAATTTTCAGCGGCTCGTACGTCACACGCAGCATATAGTACAAAAAGAAATCGTGGAGTTCGTACGGTCCGACAAGATCCTCTGTCTTCTGGGAAATGACACCGTCTTTCGGCGGAAGCAGCTCCGGGCTGACCGGCGTATCAAGCACATCCAGGAGAATATCAGAAAGTGCTTTCTCTCCGCAGGTATCCGCATAATACTGCACCAGATGGCGCACCAGTGTCTTTGGCACAGATGCATTGACTGCATACATTGACATATGATCGCCATTGTACGTTGCCCAGCCAAGTGCCAGCTCGGAAAGATCACCCGTTCCGATAACCATACCGCCGGACTGGTTGGCAAGATCCATCAGAATCTGCGTTCTCTCACGCGCCTGTCCGTTTTCATACGTCACATCGTGTTTCTCCGGATTCTGTCCGATATCACGGAAATGAAGATTGACAGCCTCCTTGATATCGATCTCTTTTAAGGTTGCGCCAAGGCATCTCGTCAGCTCACATGCATTCTGATACGTACGGTCTGTCGTTCCAAAACACGGCATCGTTACAGACAGGATCTGCTTTCTCGGAATCCCGAGCAGATCAAATGCTCTTGCCGTTACAAGCAATGCCAGCGTCGAGTCAAGTCCACCGGAAATACCGATAACTGCGCTCTGGCAATGGGTATGCGCCAGACGTTTTTTCAGTCCCATAGCCTGAATATTTAAAATTTCGTCGCATCGCTGATCGCGGTTATGCTTATCCGACGGTACGAATGGCCGTGGATCGAAGTAACGGGTCAGCTTTGTCTCTTCTATTGACAAGGAGAATCGAACGACCTGATACCCATCGGTTCTCTGCTCCGGATACGTGGTCATCCTTCTGCGCTCACTTGTGAGACGATCCACATCGAGATCTGCACAAATGATCTGATTCTCAAATCGTTTTGCCTCGGCAAGAATGGTTCCGTTTTCAGCAATCAGATGCTGTCCGCCAAAGACAAGATCTGTCGTCGACTCGCCCTCACCTGCTGTCGCATAAATATAGCCGCAGATCAGACGCGCCGACTGTGCGCTCACAAGGCTTCTCCGGTAACTGTCTTTTCCAACCATTTCATCACTGGCAGAAAGGTTTACGACCACTGTCGCACCTGCAAGCGCATGCGCCACACTCGGCGGATTTGGGGTCCAGAGATCCTCACAGAGCTCTGCCGCAACCTTAAGACGCGGCATTTTTTCACACTGGAAGAGCAGATTCATGCCAAACGGAACCTCTTTTCCAAAAAAATTCCGTTGTTGTCACCGCTTCTTTTCCCGGCGTAAAATGACGCAGCTCATAAAATTCATTGTAGTTCGGCAGATACTTTTTCGGCACAATGCCGAGAAGCTCTCCGTGACAGAGCACAGCGGCTACATTGAACAGCTTTCCGCCCTGTTCCCACGGCAGTCCGACAAAAATCAGCGCATCGGTCTCTTTCGTACCATCGGCAATTTCCTTTAATCCTTCTTTCGCCGCATCAATCATCTGACTCTGCCAGAATAAGTCACTACAGGTGTAGCCGGTGAGAGCCAGCTCCGGGAGCACCATCACCTTTGCTCCCTCGCCCTCCATTTTATGAATCGTTTCCAGAATGACTCTCGTATTTTCTCTGACATCCGCTACCACTACCGCACAGGAAGCGGCGGCAACTTTTACGAATCCCTGTTTCATCTCTTTCTTCCTCCACTATCTGGTTCCCTGTTACAGATTTTCTGCAAACAGAAGCTCTCACAGCCTCCGTTTCGCCTGAAACAGTACTGCTATTTGCTCTTACGCAATAATTCTTTCAGATCCTCGGTAGAAAATTCATAGGCGCTGTTGCAGAAATGGCATTTCAGCTCCACCGGTTTTGCTTCCTGAATCATCTCGTTCAGTTCTTTTCTTCCGACCGCTATCAGCGCTTTCGATACACGCTCACGGCTGCAGTTGCAGTAAAACTGGTCGGCACGGTATCGTTGATCACAAGGTCCATGTCTCCAAGCAGTTTTTCAAGAATCTGCTCCGGAGTCAGGCCCTCGTCAAGGAATGCGGTAACGGAATTGACTTCTGCCAGACGCTGCTCCAGTTTTTCAATGACTTTCTCATCGCAGAACGGCATCAGCTGAATGATAAAGCCGCCGGCCTGACGGACGGTATTGTCTTTGTTCATCAGCACACCGAGTCCGACGCTGGACGGAACCTGCTCACTCGTTGCAAAATAGTAGGTCAGATCCTCTGCGATCTCACTCGTCTGCAGAACGCACTGTCCGACGTACGGCTCTTTCAGTCCCAGGTCTTTGATGACATCCATGAATCCGACGCCGACAGCACCTGCCACGTCAAGTTTCCTTTTTTGTTGGCCGGAATCACGACGTCCGGGTTTCGACGTAACCTTTTACATTTCCTTTGGAATCTGCTGTTACGGTAATGCCGTTCAGCGGTCCGCCGGCATGGATGCGCAGGGTCAGAAGGTCTTTATCTCCCTTCATCATAACGCCCATCATTGCACCTGCCGTCAGAAGGCGGCCCAGCGCTGCGGTTGCAACCGGGCTCGTGTTGTGATCCTGGCGTGCTGTCTCTACGGTTTCTCTTGTTGTCGCTGCAAACGCACGAATCTGTCCGTCTGCCGCTGTTGCTCTTACAATATAATCCATGTTTCTCTCCTATTTCTCACTTTTTCCTTTTTCTCTTGCTACGACATAAATACGTTCGCTCTCCCGGTCTCGGCGCATCCTTTGTGAATGCATCGTAGGCCGTTACAAACTCCATGCCTGCCTCTTCCAATAAGCGGCAGATCGTCGCAAGATCGTACGCTCTCTGATAATGTACCTCCTCAAATTTACGGTACAGATCGGAATCTTCTCCCTCCGGGATGAAAATGGCGAGCTCATATTCGTTGATCTCTTCCTCCGGATCATAGTAATTGTCCCAGATGAAGCTTGCCTCCTCGCGGTTTTCCGCAATCGTAGTCTCACCCATCTGTTCATATTTATACTTGGTATTCAGATCAAAGATAAACATTCCCTTCGGATCCAGATAATTGTTGACGAGCGAGAAGACTTCCCGCAGATCGTCTTCCTCCAGAATATAGTTGATGGAATCGCAGATGCTCACAACCGCCTTCACGGTTCCGTAGAGCTCAAATTCCCGCATATCCTGAAGCAGATATAAAAATGTTTAAGCCGGACTCGGCGCGTTTTTCACTGGCAATCTCGAGCATATCCTCAGAATTGTC
>ENA-OQAN01000345-OQAN01000345.1-human-gut-metagenome-genome-assembly--contig:-NODE-345-length-25139-cov-2.251239_pt1 | contig 25139 bp, 26 predicted proteins | sample MGYA00242735_ERZ504527 | MGnify/ENA primary metagenome ERZ504527 (study PRJEB26092, sample SAMD00036230) | human gut metagenome | host: Homo sapiens | study: EMG produced TPA metagenomics assembly of... | reverse complement strand
ATATAACTCTGCAAACGTTGTTCCTTTGTATGTTTGGCATCCGATTTCAATCCCAGACTCTTGATTCGCTCCTGACACTTCGGACACTTTTTCCCAACGTACTTTCGGACACTCATCTCCTGCCAATATGAATATATTCAGACGGGAATATATCAGCAACTTCAGACAACACGTCTTTTACAAACTGCAATGTAAAATCATTTCCTACACATAAAACATCCTGAGATACCCCCCATATCGTTCTTACTTCATAAGGTCCTCCGGTACAGCCCAATTCTGGATAAGCTGTCAGTGCAGCCTGCATATGTCCCGGCAAATCAACTTCAGGAATGATAGTAATATGACGCTTGGCTGCATAATCAATTACATCACGCAATTCATCCTGAGTATAATATCCACCATAAGGTTTCCCATCGTATATACCACTATACCAACGACCGACTACCGTTTCTTTACGCTCTGAAGCAACAGACATCAGTTTGGGATATTTCTTTATTTCAATACGCCAACCCTGATCGTCAGTCAAATGCCAGTGGAAACGGTTAATATTATGCAATGCGAGCATATCAATAAAAGTCTTGACTTCATCTACCGTATAGAAATGACGAGCCACATCCAGCATCGCACCACGATAAGCAAACCGAGGCTTATCATAAATCTCTACTGCAGATAAATTCACGTTTATATCCTGAGCCACAGGTAAAGATTTTCTTAAAGTCTGGATACCATAAAAGACACCAGCTTCGGAAGCTCCGGAAATGCAAACTCTTTTATCATTAACAATCAATTTATATGCTTCTGCGTTATCGTCACTCAGATCAAGAGTCAGGCAAATCGCTCCATCTACCGGCATACCAGCATGGGAAGTCAGCTTTACTCCTGTCTGTCTTTCTACATAATCAACCAAGAACTCTGCATTATCCTGCATCTTCCGATTGTTTTCAGGATATATAACAGCAACTCCGTCTTTCAACAAAAAAGAAGCATCACCTTTACAATTTACATCTAGGGGCTTGGGAATGATTTCATAATCAGAATTCAACGTTCTTTTTTTCGGAGCATGCATAAAAACAAGTAGAAAACAATATGCACAGCACGCCCATCAAATTAAATGAAATCCTTTTCATACAGCAAGTAAAGATTTAAGTATAACAAAATGGCAATTCCATCTATTTTTGCAATTACCTTATGCAAAGGTATAAATTTAAATAACAATAGCAAGAATATTAATTAAATATTTTAATAACAAACCAATCCTTATTTCTGTATTTAAATAATTATAACATATATAATTGACATCATCAATATATCAATAAAAGAAGCTCAATAGAAATTGCTGATAGAAATAAAAAACATAATACAAAAAAGTTTATTCCTATTCTGATTTTTAAGGACTATTGCTGTTTAATCAGCCAATAAGATAAAATCAGTCAATACAGATTCAAAAGCCAAAACCAGAAACAGAACTCAACAAAATAACCATCGGCTTATGCAGCATATATAATAAGGAGTATAAAAATTACCCATTCCTTCTTTTCTTCCACAACTGCCAGCTATTGATTATGTTCTGCCATACCACATAACTCCCAGGAGCTATCGCCGATGCCGGATTCAAATAAGTGTATGCCATCCATATTGCAAGTACCGTATTTTTTTGTCCTAATGCCTGACCACCACTGATACGGTTGTCGTGTCGGCCACCAATATACTTTCCGAGCCAGAACTGCAACACACACACAACAAGAGCCCAGAAAGCAATCAGAAGTTCTTCACCCACAGAAATGTTTCCTTCAACAACCGAACGGGTAGTCTGTCCCATTACAATAATCAGAGCTAAGGTCCACAAATAAAAAGCCATATCTTTCAATCCTACAAGAAAACGGTGAACAGAAGGAAAGAAACGGCGCAAAAGGACAGCTGTAAAAAATGGGAACAACAGCAATGGAAAGACCTTTCCTAATATACGCAAAAAAAGATTCTCCAAAAGCAATATCAGTTGGTTCTACCAAAGGAAAGACCAATGGAACCATGATAGCCGCAAGCAAATTTGACAACAATGTATAAGTAGTAAGCGCAGCAGCACTTCCTCCCAGCTTTCCAGTAATAACAGCTGCTGCTGTAGCAGTAGGACAAATCAAACATACCATAGCTCCTTGCAATGCAGCACGCCAATATTCATCCAGCGGCAAAAAAAGCAACAGACATGCTACTAGCAAACAAGACAGGAACTGGACAAGCAACAACCATCCCTGCCAGCATTGCGGAACAAGTTCTTTTACCTCAACCTTACAGAAAGTCAGTAACAATTGGGCAAAAATAAGAAATGGTGCAAGCCATGCTATCAGAATTTTCACAACCGGCCGAGTCGGAGTCAGAAAATCGAATGTCGCAAAACAAAAATAACCTATAACTCCTGCAAGCATTGCAAGAGGAAGTGTCCAATTCTTTATAAACTGTAACATAATCACTCTGTTTATTCAACCGACAAAAGTACGCAAAACCATCAAAACATATTGTAATTTTAATTGTTTTTATAGGCGTTATCTACTGAAAACTAATTCTTGTCAATGTAAATAGAAACAGAGTGCAAAAAAAATATTAACTTTGCAACGAATGAACTATATGAAAAAGAATATATTCCACATACTATATATTATTTGTTTTCTGCTGATTTTCGGACAATCAGAAAATGGACAGGCTGCTGCACAGAAGCAATTTACTGTAGTTATCGATGCAGGACATGGAGGAAACGATCCCGGTGCCATAGGAAAACGCGGACGTGAAAAGAATATCAACCTGAATGTCGCATTAAAATTAGGACAGTTCATCGAAAACAACTGTAATGATACACGCGTCGTATATACTCGTAAAAAGGATACATTTGTTCCACTGCACAGACGAGCAGAAATAGCCAATAACGCAAAGGCTGATTTATTTATTTCAATACACACCAATTCTCTTGCATCACGAAATAGCAAAGTCAGTGGTACAGAGACCTATACACTAGGTCTTCACCGTACACAAGAAAATCTGGAAGTTGCCAAAGAAAGAAAATTCTGTAATCTTAATAGAGGACGACTACAAGCAACGTTATGCAGGATTTAACCCAAATTCGGCTGAAAGCTACATCATATTCGAGTTTCTTCAGGATAAATACTTGTCGCAGAGTGTAAACTTTGCTTCAATGATACAAAAACAGTTCCGCCAAAGTGCGCGCCGTATAGATAAGGGAGTGCATCAGGCTGGCTTTCTGGTACTACGTGAAACATCAATGCCTAGCGTGCTGATAGAACTGGGATATATCACCAATCCTAACGAAGAAGCGTATCTGTTATCAGAACAAGGTTCCTCTGCTTTGGCCAAAAGCATTTATCAGGCTTTTTTAAATTATAAACAGCATAGCCGAAAAAGTGCAACTGCAGTTTCTCCAGTCAGTGAACCGGAAGAAGATATAGAAACTCCAGAATCAGAACCACAGCAAACAAACATAGAAAGTATGCAAAGTCCTTCTCCTGTTGCATCCAAGCCTTCTGAAAAGAACACTACAGCTACTTCAAAGAAAACAGAAACAGATAACAAGCCGGTATTCAAAATTCAGATACTTACTTCAGACAGAATACTTCCTGCACAAAGCAGATTATTCAAAGGACTGTCGCCTGTAAGCCGTTATAAGGAAAACGGAATCTACAAGTATACTTATGGAGAAAGTACGGATTACAACCGCATACTCCGCTTAAAACGAAGTAAGGTAGACGGCAAGTTTAAGGATGCTTTCATTATAGCCTTCAAGAACGGAGAAAAAATGAATATCAATCAAGCTATCAGAGAATTCAAGAAAAACAGATAACAATAGAATCCAGACAAATATGAAAAAAGAAGTAAAAATAGGTTTAGCAGGAATTGCCGCGTTACTTATACTTTTCTGTGGCATCAATTACCTGAAAGGTATTAATATGTTTAAGCCGGAAAGCTATTATCATGTAGAGTTTACCGATATTAACGGACTTGCTCAATCCAGCCCCGTATTCGCTAATGGATTTAAAGTTGGTATCGTACGTGATATAGAATATAATTACCAAAAGCCAGGACATGTTGTTGTGGGTATCGAAATGGATCAGGAAATGAAGATTCCTACAGGAAGTAAAGCTGAGCTTATAACAGAAATGCTGGGAACTGTAAAAATGAATCTCATCCTGAATCACGAAAGTACCACATATTATAATGAGGGAGACACATTACCAGGTACAGCTAATACAGGACTGTTAGGAGCAGCAGAAAAAGATCTGCTTCCCAAAATGGAACAAATGCTTCCTAAACTGGATTCCATTCTGGGTTCATTAAATAAATTATTGGCAGATCCTGCATTGAGCAAAACATTGCATAATGCAGAACAGCTGACAGCTTCTTTAAATTCAACAAGTGCCCAGTTGAATAAGTTAATGTCAACCGATGTTCCTCAGCTGACAGGTAATGTAACTGCTATTACAGAAAACTTAAAGACTATTACCGACAATTTAAAAGGTGTAGACTATGCATCTACTCTTGCCAAAGCTGATTCTACACTGCAAAATGTATATTTGCTTACAGATAAATTAAACAGAAAAGACAACACGCTAGGATTACTTATGAATGATTCCAGCTTGTATAATAATCTGAATGCAACAACAGCCAACGCTGCCAGCCTGCTGGAGGATTTAAAGTCTCACCCAAAACGTTATGTACATTTCTCACTTTTTGGAAAAAAAAGATAAATAAACATACTATATAGAAATATTCTAAATAATAAATTAGACTAACATCTAAACAAATAGAATAATAACTTCTTGATTATCAAGCAAAAGCAATCAAGAAGTTATTATATTCAAAGACAGAAACAAATATATAAACATTTGAGAAACAACTTCTTGCAAACGAGCAAATCTGGGAATATTTCTAAAGAAGCCATTCAACAAACAAATCACTGATTCCCAACCTATTGTAAGAATAATTAAAAAAGCAAACAAAAAGACATTTGTTTTTCTGAAAATTGATTACGAAATTTGCAAACGTAGAAGTTTCGCTTTATTAATAACAGATTAAATATGATTGAAAACAATCAGGCTATTGCATTGTGGAAACGTTGCTTAAACTTTATAAAAGATAACGTTAATGCGACAGCCTATAAAACATGGTTCGAACCCGTCGTTCCATTAAAATACGAGGATAAAGCCTTGACTATAGGGGTTCCCAGTCCTTTCTTCTATGAATATTTGGAAGAAAAGTATGTGGGGCTCTTGCGTGCCGCCATTTATAAAGAAATTGGTGAAGGCACAGAGTTGATGTATTCTATACTCACAGACAAGACAAACCATATAGCCATCGATATGAAAGGGACAGAGCGTTCATCAGCTTTGCCTCCTCAGGCTCCTATACATAATGGTAATAAGGCTCCCAGCCTATTACAAGCTCCGGCTGTGCAAGACTTAGATCCACACTTGAACCCTAATTATAACTTTGAAAATTTTATAAAGGGAACAAGTAATGAGTTTTCAAGAACTGTGGCCGAAACCGTAGCTCAAAATCCGGCACGTACATTCAACCCTTTATTTCTGTATGGTCCGTCAGGTGTTGGAAAGACACACCTTATCAATGCCATAGGTACACGTATAAAGGAACTTTATCCGGAAAAGCGTGTTTTGTATGTATCTGCACACTTATTTCAGGTACAATACACAGACTCTGTGCGTACAAATCACTTCAATGATTTCATCAGTTTCTATCAAACTATTGATGTGCTGATTATCGACGATATCCAAGAGTTTGCCGGTGTAACCAAGACACAGAATACATTCTTCCACATATTCAATCACCTGCACCAGAACGGAAAGCAGTTGATTTTAACTTCCGACCGTGCCCCTGTCATGCTGCAAGGTATGGAAGACCGACTGCTGACACGTTTCAAATGGGGACTTGTTGCTGAATTGGAGAAACCAGACATTGAATTACGCAAAAACATCTTGCGCAATAAAATCCGTCGCGACGGTTTGGTTATTCCAGAATCAGTAATTTGCTACATAGCGGAAAACGTAAATGAAAGTGTTCGCGAACTAGAAGGTATTGTAAACTCACTGTTAGTATATTCTATCCAGCTGAAACGCGAAATAAATCTGGATTTAGCTCAACGTATTGTCCGCAAAGCTGTACGCTGCGCTGAAGTCAAACCACTTACAGTTGATAATATCATCGAAAAAGTATGCAGTCATTATAAAGTGGATGCTTCTACCATCCATACCAAGACCCGCAAACGTGAAGTGGTTCAAGTACGTCAAGTAGCAATGTACCTAGCCAAGAAACATACAGATACATCATCTTCAAAAATCGGTCAGCTGATTGGTAATAAAGACCACGCTACAGTACTTCACGCTTGTAAAATAGTGAAGGATCAGGTAGAGGTAGACAAAGCATTCAAAGCTGAAATTGAAGAAATAGAAGCTAGTTTACATCAAAAATAGGACCAAGAGATAACAATAAATAAAGCCGTGGTATTCGAATACAGCTTTATTTTATGTATCAGACAAGAACATCCCAATTATTTATCAAACAACTGCTGCTTCAATGTTTTTTTCAACAAATCCGACATCGCTTCATTATCAGCCTTTCCATATCTGATATCTGTAAAAATCTGGGCAAGGGTTTCTGTATGATTTATTTCTACAAAATGACGGTTTTCAGGAAGAGATTCCTTATAAGCAAAAATGTCCTCAATCTCTTCTGGTGTATAATCATGATACTTTTCCTGATGGATAATACCCTTTATCGGCAAACGGTCTGGCTGAGCAGGAGATTCATCGGGGTAGCCTACGGTTATTGTTGCAACCGGTATCACCAATTCTGGCAAATTTAATATTTCTATAATCTGATGAGGATTGTAAATAGTAGTTCCTAAAAAACATGTACCAATCCTTTATCCTCAGCAATCGTACAAAAATTCTGTGTCACCAGCAATGCATCTGTCATTGCATTCATAAAAGAAAGCAAATTATCATATCCCGGTTCAGCTTTTCTTTGGCGACACCATTTACTAAAACGATTAAAATCGGCACAGAAAGTCAGTACAACTGGAGCAGAAGTTACCATCGGCTGGTTAAAATGAGCCGGAGCCAACTGTGCCTTCATTTCCGGATCACGAGTAACAACAACACTATATAATTGCATATTACCCATTGTAGCTGCACGGAAAGAAGTTTCCAGCATATCATTCAACAAATCGACAGGAATATCCTGTGCCTTGTATTTACGTATCGTACGTCTGTTCTTTATTGAATCCATAATTAAAAAGTTGATTTATTTACAAAGGTACAAATAAAAATAAGTATATAACAATGAATAGCAAATAAACACACCAAAAAGACAAAGTCATTCAAAACAGTAAACTTCAGGAAAATCACAAAATCATAAACAATTAATAATCAAATAAATATAAAAATAAAACGGAAAACTTTGCAGATTGTTAATAACTTCTTTCTCTTTTATTTTGCAAATAAGAAAAACATCTTTAGCTTTGCAGCGGTTTGTTATTCAATAAAGCAATTCTACAAATTAAAAAGAAAATAACGAACTAATATCATTATATAAAAGTGGAAAAACAAACGTACAGCTATGACGAGGCTTACAAGGCATCGTTAGAGTATTTTAAAGGAGATGAACTTGCTGCCCGCGTTTGGGTAAACAAGTACGCTGTAAAAGATTCCTTCGGAAATATTTACGAAAAATCTCCCGTGGATATGCATTGGCGTATTGCCAATGAAGTAGCCCGTATCGAGGCAAAATATCCTAATGCACTCAGTTCGGAAGAACTCTTTGGATTATTCGATCACTTCAAGTACATCGTTCCTCAGGGAAGCCCGATGACAGGTATCGGAAATGATTATCAAATTGCTTCATTATCCAACTGCTTCGTTATCGGTCTGGACGGGAAAGCCGACTCTTACGGTGCTATCATTCGTATCGACGAAGAACAAGTACAGCTGATGAAACGCCGTGGTGGTGTAGGACATGACCTTTCACATATCCGCCCGAAAGGCTCACCTGTAAAAAACTCAGCACTGACTTCTACCGGACTGGTTCCCTTTATGGAACGTTATTCAAACTCAACCCGTGAAGTAGCTCAAGACGGACGTCGTGGAGCACTAATGTTGAGTGTATCTATCAAGCATCCCGACTCTGAAGCATTTATCGATGCCAAGATGACCGAAGGGAAAGTAACTGGAGCCAATGTTTCAGTTAAGCTGGACGATGAATTCATGCAGGCAGCTGTAGAAAACCGTACCTATACACAGCAGTTCCCTATCGATTCAAACGATCCACAGGTAAAAAAAGAAATCAACGCTTCTGCTCTGTGGAAAAAGATTGTTCACAATGCATGGAAATCGGCAGAACCAGGAGTTCTTTTCTGGGACACCATCCTGAGAGAATCAGTACCCGATTGTTATGCAGACCTAGGTTTCCGCACTGTTTCAACCAATCCGTGTGGTGAAATTCCTTTGTGTCCGTATGACTCTTGCCGTCTGCTTGCCATCAACCTTTACTCATATGTAGTAAATCCATTTACTCCTGAGGCATATTTCGACTTTGAATTATTCAAGAAACATGTCGGATTGGCACAACGTATCATGGACGACATTATTGATCTGGAACTTGAGAAAATCGAAAAAATCATGGAAAAGATTGATTCAGACCCTGAAAGTGAAGAAGTAAAGGGAACTGAACGTCATCTGTGGGAAAAGATTTATCGCAAATCAGGTCTAGGACGCCGTACCGGAGTAGGTATTACAGCCGAAGGAGATATGCTTGCCGCTATGGGATTGCGCTACGGAACAGAAGAGGCTACCGAATTTTCTGAAAAAGTACACAAAACAATCGCAATAGAAGCTTACCGTTCTTCAGTCAATATGGCAAAAGAACGTGGAGCATTCGAAATATACGATGCTGCACGCGAAGTAAATAACCCGTTCATCAACCGTATAAAAGACGCCGATCCGGAACTCTACGAAGACATGAAAAAGTACGGACGTCGTAACATTGCCTGTCTGACAATCGCTCCAACCGGAACAACAAGCTTGATGACTCAAACAACATCGGGAATTGAACCGGTATTCATGCCTGTGTACAAACGTCGCCGCAAAGTAAATCCAAACGATGCAAATGTACACGTAGATTTCGTAGACGAAACAGGAGATGCTTTTGAAGAATACGTTGTATTCCACCATAAGTTCCTGACATGGATGCAAATAAACGGATACGATCCAGACAAACATTATACACAGGAAGAAATAGACGACCTGGTTGCCAAATCTCCTTATTATAAAGCTACATCAAACGATGTAGACTGGCTGATGAAGGTCAAAATGCAGGGACGTATCCAAAAATGGGTAGACCACTCAATCAGTGTCACTATCAACCTGCCAAATTCTGTTGACGAGGAACTGGTAAACCGCCTTTACGTAGAAGCATGGCGTTCAGGCTGTAAAGGATGTACCGTATACCGTGACGGTTCACGCGCCGGAGTTCTCGTTTCTACACAGAAGAAAAAGGATAAGAAAGAAGAAGAGTGCCAATGCAAACCACCTCAGGTAACAGAAGTACGTCCTCGTGTTCTGGAAGCTGATGTCGTTCGATTCCAAAATAATAAAGAAAAATGGGTGGCTTTCGTAGGACTACTCGACGGACATCCATACGAAATCTTCACAGGTCTGCAAGACGAAGAGGAAGGTATCCTGCTGCCGAAATCAGTAACTTCCGGACGTATCATCAAGAGTTACGATGAAGACGGAACGAAACATTACGACTTCCAGTTTGAAAACAAACGTGGTTACAAGATGACCATCGAAGGACTTTCTGAGAAGTTCAACAAGGAATACTGGAACTATGCAAAACTGATATCCGGTGTGTTACGTTGGAGAATGCCTATCGAACAGGTTATCAACTGGTAGGTTCATTACAGCTCGACAGTGAAAACATCAACACCTGGAAAAACGGTGTACAGCGTGCATTGAAGAAATACGTACAAGACGGAACCGAAGCTAAAGGTATGAAATGTCCTAACTGCGGACATGAAACCTTAGTTTATCAGGAAGGCTGTCTGATTTGCAAGACTTGTGGAACATCACGCTGCGGATAAAATGATGAAGCAGGCTACAGACATGTATATTCATCTGAAAGGTATCAGACTGTACGCTTATCACGGTGTACTGCCTCAAGAGAATCGTGTAGGAGCGCAATATACAATCGACTTACGTCTGAAGACAGATTTTACACTCGCTGCTGAAACCGACCGGCTGGAAGGAACCATAAACTACGCAGATGTATTCAATGCCGTAAAAGAAGAAATGCGCATTCCTTCCCAACTGCTTGAACATGTAGCATGGAGAATTGCCCAAAGGCTATTGGATGATTTCCAGACAATAAGTGAAATCAATATTGCACTTTACAAGCAAAATCCTCCGATGGGGGCCGACTGTTCACAAGTAGGTGTAGAAGCAACTTACATCAGATAAATAAAGAAAAGGAGTCCGGATGATGAAAGTGACCTGAACCAATCATCACTTCATCTATCCGGACTCTTTTTTTATACCCTTTACTATGCAAAATATCAGTGCCCGAAAGATATCTCTTTTCTTAAGGAAAATCTGAAAACAAAGCTAAAAAAGACTTCTAAAAAACATGCCCTTTACCGATTCAGTCTCAACTCCAAAACAGTAATAGAAAGAGCTGAAAACAGGTAAAAGACATGTTTTTATATCTCAAGGAAGTTTTGCAAAAACATCGTGATATTTTCTAAAAAACTGTACGAAAGTTTCTGTCACTTCGTACAAAAAAACAGCCAAAATTCATGTTCTTTATACGAATAATTCATCTTCTTTTTCATAACTTACCAGCAAGTTCTTGCAATCGGCCTCAAACACCTTATAATCCTCTTGTCACAACGTAATCTTTTCCGGCTTCTGTTGCCAGATCATACTCATAGACTCTCGGAATAACCGGATATTGCGGATTGATTTCCTTCGATACCAAAGGCTCTTTAATGGCAGCCTGGCGGAACAGTGGATTAGGATTTGTTCCCGATGCCGGCTTCAGCCCCTCTCCTTTCAATGGAACATACGAACGCAGACGCAGGTTTCCTCCTATGCGGGAGTGAATCTTAGCAGTGTCCAACTGTACGCCATTCCAGTCCATATCGACAACAAATCCTCCGTGGGCAACCAATCCTTTGACTTTACCTTCCTCCCATTTGTCGGGTAAAGCCGGAAGCAAATGCACTGCTCCGTCGTGACTCTGAAGCAACATTTCTGCAACTCCAGCCGTAAATCCGAAATTTCCGTCTATCTGGAAGGAGGATGCGCGTCAAACAAGTTAGGATACGTACGTCCTTCAGGATATTCTTCTTTTACCTCGTCATTGGGCAGCAGAACCAGCAAATTGGAAATCATCTTATAAGCATGATTGCCGTCGAGCAGGCGTGCCCACAGATTAATCTTCCATCCGATAGACCATCCGGTAGCCTTATCACCACGTTGCAGCAAGGTGTTTTTTACAGCCTGAAAAAGCTGTGGATGAGTAAACGGAGAAATCTGATTGCTGGGGAACAATCCGTATGCATGCGATACGTGGCGGTGTCCGTCTTTCGGATCGTCCAGATCTTCCAGCCATTCCTGCAACTGATTGTAACGCCCTATCTGCATAGGAGCCATTTCGGAAAGCAAGGTTCTCAACGAATCTCTGTAAGCAGCCGAAAGTTCCAGAATTTCAGAAGCAGCCAGTGTATTGCTCAATACATCGAAAATAATCTGATTATCCATCGTACAGCCCGATACGATAGTAGAAGCTTTCTTGGTGTCTTCACCCTTCGGACCATGCTCGGGCGACATGGAAGGAGCTGTAACTTTCCATCCATATTTCGGATGAGGAATCATATACCCCAAGAAGAAATCGGCGGCTCCTTTCATTGCCGGATAAGATTTTCTCAGGAAATCTTTATCGCCGGTATACAGATAATGCTGCCATAAGTGAGTAGTCAGCCAGGCTCCTCCTACCGGCCATGTTCCGTAGAAAGCTTTGTCTACCGGACCAGTGACACGCCAGATATCAGTATTGTGATGTGCCACCCATCCGTTGCAACCATACATCGTACGTGCGGTTTCACGTCCGGTTACAGATAAATCCTGAACCAGACCGAACAAAGGTTCATGGGTTTCCGACAGATTGGTAACCTCTGCCGGCCAGTAATTCATTTCGGTATTGATATTGATGGTATACTTTCCATCCCACGGAGCATTCACTGATGATTCCAGATGCCTTGCAAATTGGCAGGCTGTCCTCCCGGCTGTGAAGAAGAAATCAGCAGGTAACGGCCATACTGGAACATCAAAGCTGCAAGTGCCGGATCATTTCCCTGACTGAAACCGGCAATACGCTTCACCGTTTCCTGTCTGGCTGTTTTAGTGTTTTCTCCTCCTAGCGAAAGCGAAACACGATTGAACTGCGACTGATAATAGTCGGTATGTGCTTTCAGCGCTTCGGAATACTCTTTTTTCATTGCACCAGCCAGCAAAGCAGAAGCTTTCTTGCTTTCATTTCCCTTTACATTATGATAATTGACGAAATTGGTTGCAGCAGCGATATACAAGGTAGCCGCAGTCGCATGCTCAACAGAAATATATTTATCCGTCAGACTGACCTTACCGCCTTCTGCTATCACCTGACTCTGAGTTTCAACTTCGATTACTCCTTTCACACCTTCATGGTCTCCACCCTTGCCGCGAAGAACCAGCTTTTTCCCCTGCTTTCTTACCGTACTTTGCAGCGGAGAATCATAGCTTACCTTAAAATTCAATTCACCTGGTTTATCGGTCGTGAAACGGACAATGATTACCCGATCGGGAAAAGAGGCAAAAACCTCACGCTGAAAGTTCACTCCGTCTACCTGATAACGGGTTGTCGCCACGGCTCTTTCCAGATTAAGGTCACGATAATAATTCTTAGCTTTTTCATGGTCCGGCGCTTCAATAATCAAGCTTCCGATTGTCTGATAAGGCATACCGTTGCGCCCCGTATAAAACGTCTGGTCAATCAGATTCTGGGCGTCCATTGTCTTTCCGGAGAAAATCAGGTTACGTACTTCAGCCAGACTTTCGAGCGCTTTCGGATTGTCATTCCGATACGGTCCTCCTCCCCAAAGCGTTTCTTCGTTCAACTGCAATTCTTCGCGCGATGTTCCTCCATAAACCATCGCTCCCATCGATGAGTTTCCTACGGGCAGTGCCTCTACCCATGTTTTTGCCGGTTGCTGATACCACAGCTTCAAATTTTGTGCGTGTGCCGAGAGCATCATCCAAACACATGCTCCCACTAATAACAAATGTTTTTTCATATAAGGTTTACTTATTGTATTTACGACGACAAAGATAACTAAAAGAGAAATAGCATCCAACGGTTCAAAATATTTTATTCCGAAAACAGAAAATACAATAAAAAAGCTGTCCGGATTTCCGTTTTCAATACGCAAATCCAGACAGCTTCTCTAATCTCTTTAAAAGAAATTCTATCTCTCTACAATCGGAGTATATGCTACTTCATCGAGTACATTCTTATATGCCGGACGAATAATTCGTCTTCCTTCGAAGTTCAGTTCCTCAATGCGGTGTGCCGTCCATCCCACAATACGTGCCATGGCAAAGAGCGGCGTATAAATTTCCATCGGAAGTCCCATCATTTCATAAATGAATCCCGAATAGAAGTCAACATTCGAGCAAACCTGCTTTTTCGTTCCCTTCACCTTCTTGAAACATTCTATGGCACGCTGTTCCAGCAGTTCGAGGAAAGCAAATTCCTTTTCGCATCCCTTTTCGGCTACCAGTCACTTGCCAGCTCCTTCAGAAGCACTGCACGAGGATCGGAAATGGTATATACAGCATGTCCGATACCATAAATCAGTCCGCTTCCGTCGTATGCCTCTTTCCGTAACATACGCATCAGATATGTATCTATTTCGTCCACATTGGTCCAGTCGGAAATAACCTCCTTCAAGTGGTGGAACATCTTTACTACCTGTATATTAGCACCTCCATGCAGCGGACCTTCAACGATCCGATACCTGCCGCTATGCTGGAATAAGTATCTGTACGGGTAGAACTGGTAACACGTACCGTAAATGTTGAGTTGTTACCACCACCGTGTTCTGCCTGAAGTACCAACAGCAGGTCGAGCATACGAGCCTCCAGCGGTGTATAGTCTTTCTTTATCATATAGAGAAAGTTCTCGGCAATCGAGAGATTCTCATGCGGATGGCGGATATGCAGCGAACGTCCGTGAATACTATGACGGTAAATGCTGTACGCATAGGCTATGATGGTAGGGAACTTCGATATCAGCTCGATGGACTGGCGCATCAGGTTATCGCGTGAAATATCGTCCGGATTCGGGTCGAACGTATACATCTCGAGCACACTGCGCGCCAGAATGTTCATGATATTCTGACCCTCCAGGTCGATGATATTCATGGTCGTCTTCTTGTCGAGTGGCATATTGTCGTTTATCAGCTCTTTGAAAGCAGCCAGTTGTTCACTGTCGGGGAGTTCTCCCGAAAGCAGCAGATAGGCCAACTTCCTCGAATCCGAAACGTTTTCCTTCAACAATGCATGGGCGATGTCATCCAAATCGTATCCTCTATAGAACAACTTTCCGGGAATAGGTTTCAAACCCTCTTCAGTACGCTCATAACCTACAACGTTACCAATCTTAGTCAGTCCTACAAGAACACCTGTGCCGTCTTCATTACGCAGACCACGCTTCACATTATATTTCGTGAAAAGCTCATTATCAATCCGGCATGCCTGTTTGGCACATTCCGAAAGTTTATATACGATATATTCTTTTTTCATTCTGATACGTTCTTTTGATTATAATGACTCTATTACACGCTGTCCGAACTCTTTCGTACCCAAAGCTTTTCCGTCGGGCATGAAACGAGCCAGATCGACCGTTGCCTCTCCTGCTCCGAACAATTGTTCCAATGCATTTGTGATGAGTAAAGCAGCCTCTTTCCATCCCAGATACTCCAGCATCATGACAGACGACAGCAATAACGAACAAGGATTAACTACATTCTTTCCGGCAATATCAGGAGCCGTACCGTGCGTTGCCTCAAAAATAGCATGTCCTGTCAGGTAATTGATATTGGCCCCCGGAGCGATTCCGATACCTCCTACCATAGCGGCCAGCTGGTCGGAAACATAATCTCCGTTCAGATTCAACGTTGCAATAACCGAATATTCTTCCGGGATAAGCAAGGTATTCTGCAAGAAGGCATCAGCAATACAGTCCTTAATAATAACTTTTCCTGTATTCATAGCCTCAGCCAGTGCAGCCTTTGCCGATTCTTCACCCAGATCCTTCTTCAACTGGTTATACTGGTTCATCGTAAATATACGGCCGGCAAACTCTGTTTCTGCCACTTCATACCCCCAACGCTTGAATCCTCCTTCGGTAAATTTCATAATATTTCCCTTGTGTACCAGTGTAACCGAAGGCAATTTGTGCTGCAATGCGTACAAGATAGCTGCACGCACCAGACGTTTCGTGCCTTCTACTGATACAGGCTTACTCCGAACGAAGAAGTTTCGGGGAAACGTACTTCTTTACCCCCATCTCATCACGCAGAAAAGCATAAAACTTCTGTGCTTCGGAAGTACCCTGCTCCCATTCGATACCGGCATAAATATCTTCTGTATTTTCTCGGAAGATGTGCATATCCACTTTTTGAGGTTCTTTAACCGGAGAAACTACTCCACGGAACCAGCGTACCGGACGCAGGCAAACATACAAATCGAGTGTCTGACGCAAAGCAACATTCAGCGAACGAATACCTCCTCCTACCGGTGTAGTAAGAGGGCCTTTAATACCTATCAAATACTCACGGAAAGCATCCATAGTCGCTTCGGGCAGCCATTCTCCAGTCTGTTCGAAAGCTTTTCCTCCAGCCAGAACTTCTTTCCATTCGATAGAGCGTTTTCCACTATAAGCCAACTTTACAGCTTCGTTTACTATTTGCTGACATACGGGAGTAATCTCTGCTCCCACTCCGTCACCTTCTATAAAAGGGACAGTTACACAGTCGGGCACAACCAACCGACCGTCTTGCATATATACCTTACTCATAATCTTTTTATTGTTTTCTGAATGTATTCAGGCACACCCTGCCTTAAACCAACCTATCTGCATTTCGTTGTATGTATGTGATGCCAAGAACATATCTTCTGTTCCGTTTTCATGTTTTACGATTACCTGCAACGGCTTTCCCGGAGCAAAGCTATCCAACCCTACAATTGAGATGCAATCGTGTTCCTGTATCTTGTCGTAATCATCTTTATTCATAAAGGTAAGCGCCAGCATACCTTGTTTTTTCAAATTCGTTTCGTGAATACGGGCAAAGCTCTTAGCAAGAATCACACGTACATTCAGGAATCGAGGTTCCATGGCCGCATGTTCACGGCTCGAACCTTCTCCGTAGTTTTCCTCTGCCACTACAATAGAAGGAATACCTTTTGCCTTATATTGCTTTGCCACAGCCGATACAGCCTCATAATCACCAGTCAGTCTGTTCCATACACTATTGGTCTTGCCATTGAATGCGTTTACAGCCCCCATCAGCATATTATCGGAAATATTTTCCAAGTGTCCACGGAAACGGAGCCACGGTCCTGCCATCGAAATATGATCAGTAGTACATTTACCCTGTGTCTTGATCAGCAACGGCATATCTGTCAGATCCTTTCCATCCCATGCTGCAAAAGGAGCCAGTTTCTGTAAACGTTTAGAATCGGGAGCGATAGAAACTTCCAGATTCTTTCCGTCGGCAGCCGGAGCTACATATCCGTTGTCGTCTACCGTGAATCCTTTATCCGGCAAGGTTTCTCCTGCCGGAGCATCGAGCTTGACCTGCTCACCTCTTTCATTTGTCAATGTATCAGTCAGCGGATTGAAACATAAATCTCCTGCAATAGCCAGCGCCATAGCTAACTCAGGCGAAGCGACAAAAGCATGCGTATTGGGATTGCCGTCGGCACGCTTGGCAAAATTACGGTTAAACGAAGTCACGATAGAATTGGCACGCTGCGGATCGTCAGTTACACGCTTCCACTGTCCGATGCACGGACCACAAGCGTTTGTCATAATCACTCCTCCTACCGCTTCAAAATCGGCTATCATTCCATCACGCTTTGTCGTACAGTAAACCTGCTCCGAACCTGGATTTATAATTAACTGGGCAGTCATTTTCAACTCTTTTGCCTTCACCTGACGGGCCAATGAAGCCGCACGAGTCAAGTCTTGATACGAAGAGTTTGTACACGAACCAATCAACCCCACTTCCATCCGTTGCGGATAACCGTTTGTCCGCACCTTTTCTGCAAATTCCGATATCGGACATGCTGCATCGGGTGTAAACGGACCATTGATATATGGCTCCAATGTAGACAAATCTATATCAATAACTTTATCATAATATACTTCCGGATTAGCCTCTACCTCTGCGTCAGCTTTCAGATACAAAGCATTGCCCGAAGCCATTGCAGCCACCTCCTTACGTCCCGTAGCACACAGATATTTCTCCATTTCCGCATCATAAGGGAATATGGAAGTTGTAGCTCCTACTTCAGCGCCCATATTACAAATGGTCGCTTTACCGGTAGCAGACAGTGAAGCCGTTCCTTCTCCAAAATATTCGATAATGCATTGGTAGCTCCTTTTACAGTAAGCATACCCGCCAGCTTTAATATTACATCTTTGGGCGAGGCCCAGCCATTAAGCTTACCTTTCAGACGCACACCGATAATTTTAGGCATTTTCAGTTCCCATTCCATTCCGGTCATTACATCTACCGCATCAGCTCCTCCTACTCCGATGGCAATCATTCCTAAACCGCCGGCATTGGGAGTATGAGAATCTGTTCCTACAATCATTCCGCCCGGGAACGCAATAGTTCTCTAATACAACCTGATGAATGATACCAGCTCCCGGTTTCCAAAAACCGATGTTATATTTAGAGGCAACACTCTTCAGAAAGTCATATACCTCCTTATTTGTCTCTTCAGCTACAGGTAAGTCTTCTTTAAATCCCCGATATGCCTGTATCAAATGGTCACAGTGTACCGTAGCCGGAACAGCAGCACTTTCTTTCCCTGAATTCATAAATTGCAGCAACGCCATCTGAGCCGTAGCATCTTGCATAGCTACTCTGTCAGGACGGAAATTTACATAATCCTCACCACGCGAAAAGGAGCAACTGTATCTGCATTATATAAGTGTGCATATAATATTTTTTCTGCCAATGTCATGGCTTTACCTAATTTCATTCGCGCTGCATCCACATGTACTGCATACGATGCATAAAAGCGTTTCAGCATCTCAATATCGTAAACCATTCTGTTTTCCTTTCTTTTTTACCTTTTAAATAATATCACAAACATATAGAAAATATTTTCAACAATCAATAAAATTAAATAAATTAATTCATTTTGAAAGAAATAATCGCAATTTTTGCATAATTATAACATAAAGAAAGATTCTATTCTTTACAAAGTTCTTTATTTCTTCATTCAATTTACAGAAAAGAAAACAGGAGGTTTCATAAGATTATAAAAACGGAAACAACCTTACATCGACAGTTCTGAAAAATAAAATCAACGAACATATATACTTCATAGATTATCACTATCTTTGCCTGTAAATCATTAAGAACATCAATATGAGCAAACTGAAAAAAGCATGGGAATATATCCGTACAGCATAAATACCTTATTACAATACTTGTCTTTTTTGCTGATAATCGGTGTATTAGATGAAGAAAACAGTCTGATACAGCGCTTCTCACACTGGCGTGAAATCCAGATATTAAATACGGAAATAGAGCATTACCGTAAACAATATGAAAGGGACAGTCGCGAACTAAAAGAACTGACTTCAAATCCGGAGGAACTGGAAAAAGTTGCACGCGAAAAGTACTTGATGAAGAAAGAGAATGAAGATATTTATATTTTTGAAGAAGATTTGAAAAAGATCAAGGATGAGTAAATACTATTCTGCTATAGCTACTGTAGGGGCAGTAGCACTACTGTTGGGAGCTGCACTGCAAATCACCCAACTGGCATGGGCTCCATACTTATATCTGATAGGAGCCATTATGTTTGCCTATGTACAAGTAATGAGCGGTTACGAAGGGAAAAACATCATTATCCGCCGCCTGCGCCGCCAGCAAATAATCGGAGCAACTTTACTGGTTGTTGCCGGAGTAATGATGATTCTCTGGAAACGAAATGAATGGGTAGTATGTCTGACTATTGCTGCCGTACTGGAAATGTACACCGCATTCCGTATTCCTCAGGAAGAGGAAAAAGAAAAGAACAAATAATCCGGTTCAAGAGCATATACACAAAACAGAGTAAGTTTTTGATAGCACAGTAACCGGTTACTATTAAAATATAAAAGCCATATCAAACTCAGTATCGAGTAATGATATGGCTTTATTTTATCACCGTGATTTTATAAACATGAATCAACGGACAATGGTCAGTTCATCAATCAAATGCTTGGCTCCCGCATATTTATCGATGACAAACAACACATATCGAATGTCAACACAAGCAGCACGCTGCAACTGCGGATTGTAAGCAATATCTCCTGTCAGTCCTTCATAGTTACGGTCGAAACCTACTCCAATCAATTCACCTTTTGAGTTGAACACCGGAGAGCCAGAGTTACCACCCGTATTGTCAGTCGCTGTAACAAAACATACCGGCATACGTCCATCAGCCATAGCATATGGTCCGAAATCTTTCTTCTCGTACAACTCTTTCAGCTTAGGAGATACCACAAATTCAGGATTTTCCGGATCTTCTTTTTCCATTACTCCCTTCAATGTAGTATAGTACAGATATTCTTTGCCATCGGCTGGTTCATACGAACCAATCTTACCATAAGTCAATCGCAAAGTAGAGTTGGCATCCGGATAAATAGCCTTTCCTTCCTTTTGCTTCAAGGCAAGCATACCTGCCACCCATGTCTTATGTGCACGGTTGTAAGCATTGGTTTCTGCTTCATAGCCTCATCCGTAGCCTTATACCCTTCTTTTACTGACTTAGCATACTGCACCATCAGATCTTTCTTCAGTTTGTCAGCGCTCGGATTCTGCAAGAACGCAGCCAAAGCTTTAGAGCTTCTAAAGATAGAACGATCGAAGCAAGCATCAACAAAAGCATCTGTACTGCCAGCAAACTGTCCGTCTATTACTTAAAAATGCTGATACGTTGTCCGGCAGGAATCAGTTGCGCATATAAAGCAAGCAATTGTTTAGACACCTTACGGTCGACTACCGTACTGTAATCCTTGTTAAAGAATTTCTTTCCCTGTTCCTGCAAAGCAGTAATGGCAGCCTTGATACCCTTCTTGTCATTCTTTTCCAAAGCTTCCAACAGCTTATCAGTATCAGGTATTTTAGAAAACTCCGTACCCAGCATCAAGGCTTCATAAATGGCCTGCTGATGATATACAGCGTCATGGCGTTTTGCAACAATCTGCTTGATACTTTCATAAGCCTGACGATAAGATTCATTTCCTGTTTCGTCGCCAAAAGCCAGAAGACGTTTCTGCTCATCTTTCTTACGATCGAGTACCTTGAGCGATACAAGTCCTTCGTTCATACCGATGGCATTCTTCCAGTAATTGGCAGAAGAAGCATACTTGGCTGCATACTGGATGCGTGTCTTGGCATCTTTTGCCATTTCCTCACCCAACACACGCAGACGAACTCCGCGCACGGTATCACGCATAAAGTTGGTAGTCTGCATACGTTCCTCCACTTCATCACTGATCATGTAACGCCAGTTACGTCCGGGGAATCCCATTACAAAAGTAAAATCACCTTCCTTAATGCCATTCATATTGATAGCAAGGTGCTTCTTGACTTTCAAAGGAACATTGTCTGCCGCATAATTGGCTGGTTTACCATCTTTCGATGCATAAATACGGAAGATAGAAAAGTCACCACAATGACGCGGCCACATCCAGTTATCCGTATCAGCTCCAAACTTTCCGATAGAAGAAGGAGGAGCACCTACCATACGAATATCCTTATATACTGTCTTTACAAACAGATAATATTTATTAGCTCCGTAGAACGGTTTCAGTTCGAGAACAGCAAAATCGTCTGTCTTTATATTCTCTTTCTTGGCAAAACGTTTAGCCACAGTCGACAAGTATGAAGGAGAAAGATAATTCAATCCTTCAGGATCCTCATCCTTTTTTAACTGCTCCTGTACATAGTCGGTCACATCGAGGATGCGGTCGATAAACGTAATGGTCAGTCCTTCACAGGGAAGTTCCTGTTCACGGCTCATCGCCCAAAACCATCCGTCAGATAATCGTGTTCCACAGCACTGTGCTGCTGAATATACTGATATCCGCAGTGATGATTGGTAAGCACCAGTCCCTCTGCAGAGATTACTTCGCCGGTACATCCTCCCCCAAAGTGTACAACAGCATCCTTCAGACTGATGCTGTCGGGACAATATACCTTATCTATACTGATATCCAAACCCAAATCCTGCATCACGGCAGCGTTCTGCTTCTTCAGGTCTGTCAGCATCCACATGCCCTCGTCGGCATATCCGGCGAGAGAGCATGCGGCAAGCATAGAAAATAATATGGTTTTCTTCATTATTCTACGATAGTCATTTCGTCAATCAGGTTCTTGCAACCACCCAATTTTTCAACGATGAATAATACATAGCGAATATCTACAGCAATACAACGCTGGAGATTGTTGTCGAAATTAATATCACCCGAAAGTGATTCCCAGTTACCGTCGAATGCAGCACCAATCAGTTCACCATTACCATTCAACACCGGAGAACCAGAGTTACCACCGGTAATATCGTTGGTAGTAAGGAAACAAGTCGGCATTTCACCGTTAGGCAATGCATAGCGACCGAAGTTCTTTGTAGCATACAACTCTTTCAGCTTAGCAGGAACGACAAATTCCGGATTGCTCGGATCTTCTTTTTCCATTACACCCTTCAGCGTAGTGTAATATTTATAATGGATACCATCCTTCGGATCGTAAGATTTTACGTTACCGTAAGTCAGACGGATAGTAAAGTTTGCATCCGGAGCTTTCGGAGTTGGAGCATACATTTCACACAAGCCACGTACATATGTCTTATGCAACAAATCGATATTGCCGCTTACTGCATCATACTTTTCATTCAGTTTCTTCGACAATTCATTTTTGCTAGAAGAATATTGTACTGCAAGGTCGTTTTCGATAGCTTTAACGGTAGGGTTGCTGATGAAAGCATTGAAGTTTTTATCGTTAGAGAAAATGCTATTGTCATACAAAGCATCAATGTAAGCATCATAATTGCCTTTATACTTTGTCTGGATAGTCTGATAGAATGCAGGCAAAGCATCAGCTGGTACACTCTCTGCATACAGCGGAATCAAGACTTTAGCTACCTTACGGTCTACTTCATGATCATAATCCTTGTTGTGTACATCGGCATATGCTTCTTTCAGGCTGCTGATAGCTTTTTCAATATCTTTCTTTTTGTTCTTCTGCAAAGCAGTTTTCAAATCGTTGAACAAAACGTATGTAGCGCCAAACTCGATACCGCTTCTGAAAGTTTCACTGAAGTAAATCATCTGCTTGGTAATCGGAGTAGCCTTCTGAACATACTCGTCAATCTGGCTTACAACCTTAGCATAGTCGGCATTGTTCTGTTCTTTTGCAAACTGCGCAAACTTAGCTCCTGTTCAGCCTTTGCTTCCAATACTTTATTGTCGACGATAGCCTTGTTCATACCGATAGAGTTTTTCCAGTAGTTGCTGGAAGAAGCGAACTTACTTGCATACTGGATACGTACCTTATCGCTGGCAGCCATTTCCTTACGCAATACGTTCTGACGTGCTTCACGAACTTCAATACGAGGAGTGTTTATTCCTTCCATACGCATTTTCACTTCACTTTCAGTCAGGTAACGGCTGGTGCTTCCCGGGAATCCCATAATCATAGCATAGTCGCCTTCCTGCAAACCTTTCAGCGAAATAGCAAGATGCTTCTTCACTTTCAAAGGTACATTGTCGGCACTATATTCAGCCGGGTTACCATCTTTATCGGCATAGATACGGAACATAGAGAAGTCACCTGTATGACGCGGCCACATCCAGTTGTCTGTTTCTCCACCGAATTTACCGATTGATGAAGGAGGAGCAGCTACCATACGCACATCGCTGTATGTCTTGATGAAGAACAGATAAAATCTGTTTCCTTCATAGAACGGAAGAGCTTCGGTAGAAATACCCGGTTTGTCCTTCAAATCACTATTCTTCAGTTCATCAGCAGCAAGCTTATCCAGATATTCTGCACCAAAAGAATTGATTTCAGTCACTTTTCCGTCTTTGATATCCTGGTTCACCTTGTCGGTACATCTACAATTCGTTCTACAAACTTAAATGTCAACCCCGGAGTTGGAAGTTCTTCTGAACGGCTTTTTGCCCAAAATCCGTCAGTCAGGTAATCGTGTTCAACAGAACTATGCTGCTGGATAGCATCGTAACCACAGTGGTGATTAGTAAGAATCAGTCCGTCTGGAGAAATAATTTCACCGGTACATCCTCGTCCGAATATACCAACAGCATCTTTCAGTGTTACGCTGTTCGGATTGTAAATATCGGCAATATCCATTTTCAAACCTTGTGCTTTCATACGGTCGGCAAGGTTCTGCTCCTTCATCAGCTGAAGAAGCCACATTCCTTCGTCGGCTTTCACCGGTGAAAAGGCAGCACAAATCAGTGCCAATGCTAATACTTTAAGTTTTTTCATTGTTATGATATTTAAAAATAATAATTGATATTTTTTCGTTGTCAGCAAATAGCCAGCAAAGATAGCGAAAAATACGTTTTGAGTAGCTTAATTCAGTAATAATCCTCTATTTAGTTTAATTTTTGATAATTTATTTTCACGTCATTTCTAAACGTTATACCTTTGCCGCAGAAATTTCTAAAGGCTTATTGCATGTACAGATTTTACTTTTTTTCTCTTTTGTGCCATTATTTGCGCTTCGTGCGGAAAGAAATATAAAATAGAAGGTATTTCTTCTGTATCGAAACTGGATGGAAAAATGCTTTTCATAAAAGTGCCGTCCGGAGATAAGTTGGTAAATATAGACTCGGCTGAAGTGGTACACGGGATATTCAAGATGAAAGGAAAAGTCGACTCTACCGTAATTGCTTCTTTGTATATGGACGACGACTGCATCATGCCGGTTGTCATAGAGGAAGGAAATATCAGTATCAATATCGACAAAGCAGGTTTTTCTGTAAAAGGAACTCCGTTGAACGACAGTTTCAATGAGTTTATCATAAAGAAACTTCGCTGGAAGATCGTGCGTATGAAGTGGAAAGAATGGAAAGCCGTATGATTATGGACGGCAAAGATCCTAAATTTATCCAAGAAGAGATGGAAAAACAGCGCACCGCGTTAGGAAACGACATGGACGACCTTGCCAAGACATTTATCCAGGAAAATTACAACAATGTATTGGGAACAGGAGTCTTTCTGATGCTATGCAACGGATTTCCTTATCCGATATTGACTCCGATTATGGAGGAAATAATAAACGATGCTCCCGATTCTTTTAAAAACAATCCGATGATAAAGGAATATGTATCGGTTGCACGCAGCAATATGGACAAGCTGCAAGCCGTACAATAAAACTCTTTTTCCTTTAGAAGTTCGTCATCTTAGAGAATCAAATAAAAAAAGAAGGTATAATTTTACGGAAAACATCAGCATATTTTCCGTTTTTTTGTACAAATTTCACCCAACATTTCACGTTGTTTTTTCACAGATATTAAATCACTCTGTTTCAAGCAATAACAAAGTTTACCCCTTTCATCTGACGTAAGTTTCCAATTTTAGGGTGTCACCTTTTAGACGGTGCCTGCTGGCACCCGTCTAAAAAAGAGTTCCATAAATTTAACGATTATTATTTGCATATTTGTCATGGGAAGAAGGTTTTCGTAATCAGTTCTCCCTTTTTTAATTCTCT
>ENA-OQAN01000342-OQAN01000342.1-human-gut-metagenome-genome-assembly--contig:-NODE-342-length-25332-cov-2.307994_pt1 | contig 25332 bp, 26 predicted proteins | sample MGYA00242735_ERZ504527 | MGnify/ENA primary metagenome ERZ504527 (study PRJEB26092, sample SAMD00036230) | human gut metagenome | host: Homo sapiens | study: EMG produced TPA metagenomics assembly of... | reverse complement strand
TCCGAAAGCACCAGTTAAGACCGTGGAACGCCAATCAGCACCAACCGGTCATCAATTTTGAGAACTTTATCAACAAATTCAATACCAAATACTACAATGAATCCGGAGAGGATTCCGATGATAGCTGCAGATGTAGGAGATACGGTATCACAGCCTGCTGTGATGGCTACCAGTCCTGCAAGAGAACCGTTCAGGGACATGGAAACATCCGGTTTTTTATAGCGGATCCATGTGATCAGCATAACTGTTACAGTAGCAACAGCAGCTGCAAGGTTTGTTGTTACGAAGATCTTTCCGGCGCTTACAATGGCATCGCCTTCCATGCTGACAGTAGATGCACCGTTGAAACCGAACCAGCAGAACCAGAGAATGAATACACCAAGTGCACCAACTGTAAGGTTATGTCCCGGGATCGCTCTGGATTTACCGGATTTGGAATATTTTCCGATACGAGGTCCGAGGATGATGGCACCGATCAGTGCAGCAACACCACCAACCATGTGAACGGCACAGGAACCTGCGAAATCATGAAATCCCATCTGGCTGATAAAGCCGCCGCCCCAGATCCAGTGACCGGATACCGGATATACAACGAGACTGATCAGTAAACTGTAGATACAGTAGGAGATGAATTTAGTACGCTCTGCCATGGCACCGGACACGATGGTAGCAGAAGTAGCACAGAATACAGTCTGGAAGATGAGAAATGCCCAGAAAGGAACTCCATCCGGAAGCATTGCGTTTCCGTAGTTTGCCTCTGAGGCGATTCCGCCAATCTTGCCGAAGAAACCGTTTCCTGCACCGAACATGATGCCAAATCCAACCAGCCAGAAGACTGGTGTACCGATACAGAAGTCCATCAGGTTTTTCATGATGATATTTCCTGCGTTTTTTGCTCTTGTGAATCCTGTTTCGACCATTGCAAATCCAGCCTGCATGAAGAAGACCAGTGCTGCACCGACGAGGACCCAAGTTGTGTTTACTGAAGAATACATAGTAACACTCCCTTTCCCAATTTTTTTCTTTCCTATTATGTATAGAAAGAATTTTTGTAATACCGGACAAAAAACAGACAGAATTTATCCAGTATCAGTATAACGAAAAAGCGCAGGAGAGAGGAAATTCTCTTCCGCGCCTTTACGAAATCAAAATTAGTATATGTAAAACAGGGGATATCTGTATCGTGTGATTAATGGATGAGGAAATCGATAATGAATTATGAAGTAGAGTTCATAAGGGATATCCCCTGTATTTACCGTATGAAATTGTTATCTGATATCCGTGATCAGATGGAGAATAACAGCTCGTCGTAGGTCGGATAAGGAAGTAACTCATCCGGGATCAGAGCCTCTGCCTCATCTGCAGATTTTCTTAAAGTTTCCATGTCTTCCAGAACAGTTTCCTGATAAGCCTTGGAGCATGCAAGTACATCGTCAGAAGAAGCAAGAGCTTTTGCTGTATCTGCTTTCAGAGTTTCCAGATCTTTTGCCATGGTGTCTGCAAGTGTACTCAGTTTGGAGATCAGAGCAGCTTCACTTGCTACAGAAATATCAGCTACTACGGATTTCTTTGCAGCTGCAGTATCTGCAAGCTTTTCAACATATGTATATACAGAAGGAATTACCTGCTTCTGGATCATCTCAGCCAGAGTGTTGGACTCGATGTTGATGGTCTTGTAATAGTTCTCAAGCCAGATCTCGTAACGGGAGAAAAGCTCTTCCTTTGTAAAAATGCCATGCTTTGTAAACAGCGCAATGTTCTTCTCAGCAATGAAATGCGGAAGTGCATCCGGAGTTGTTTTCAGATTGTAGAGACCACGTTTCTCAGCTTCTTCAACCCATTCGTCTGTATATCCGTTTCCGTTAAAGATGATGCGTTTATGCTCTTCAATGGTCTTCTTAAGAAGTGCATGTACTGCGCTTTCCATTTCTTCTTCCGGAACATCCTTAAGAGCTGCGCTGAATTCTGCAAGAACCTCTGCAACAGCGGTATTCAGTACGATGTTCGGGTTTGCGACAGATGCTGCAGAACCAAGCATACGGAATTCAAATTTGTTTCCTGTAAATGCGAATGGTGAAGTACGGTTTCTGTCTGTGGTATCCTTTATGAAGTGCGGAAGTACCTTTGCTCCGATATCCATCTGTACCGCATGCTTATTGCTGAAGAAGGTATCGTTTTCAATAGATTTCAGTACGTCTGTCAGCTCATCTCCAAGGAAGATGGATACGATCGCAGGCGGTGCCTCGTTTGCTCCAAGACGATGATCGTTTCCGGCGCTTGCAACGGATACGCGGAGAAGATCAGCATAATCGTCAACGGCTTTGATGACAGCTACCAGGAATACCAGGAACTGTGTATTTTCTGCCGGTGTTTTTCCTGGATCAAGAAGGTTTACACCTGTGTCTGTGCTCATAGACCAGTTGTTGTGTTTACCGCTTCCGTTGATTCCCTCAAATGGTTTCTCGTGAAGGAGGCAGACCATGTTGTGCTTGTCGGCAACCTTCTTCATGATCTCCATGGTCAGCTGGTTGTGGTCAACAGCAACATTTGTGGTATCAAATACAGGAGCCAGTTCGTGCTGTGCAGGAGCAACCTCGTTATGTTTTGTTTTGGCTGGAATGCCAAGCTTCCAAAGCTCTTCGTCAAGATCATGCATGTAAGCAGCAACGCGAGGCTTCAGGGCTCCGAAGTAATGATCTTCCATTTCCTGTCCTTTTGGTGCAGAAGCGCCCAGAAGAGTACGGCCGCAGAAGATCAGGTCTTTTCTCTTTTTGTAAAGATCCTTGTCAACCAGGAAATATTCCTGCTCAGGTCCTACGGTTGTGTCGATGTGACGGACCTCTTTGTTTCCAAGGATGTGAAGAATACGAACCGCTTCTTTGTTCAGAACATCCATGGAACGAAGAAGAGGAGTTTTCTTATCCAGTGCCTCTCCGCTGTAGGAACAGAATGCAGTAGGAATGTAAAGAGTTTTATCTTTAATGAATGCAGGTGAAGTAGGATCCCATGCTGTATATCCTCTTGCTTCAAAAGTAGCACGAAGTCCGCCTGACGGGAAGCTGGATGCATCCGGCTCACCTTTTACCAGCTCTTTACCGGAGAAATCCATGATCACCTGTCCGTCACCTGTAGGGGAGATGAAGCTGTCATGCTTCTCAGCAGTTACGTTTGTCATCGGCTGGAACCAGTGTGTGTAATGTGTCGCACCGTTTTCAGTAGCCCATTCTTTCATTGCAACTGCTACGGAATTTGCAACGTCCAGTTCCAGATGAGTTCCGTTTTCAATTGTTTTCTTTAATGCTTTGTACATGTCCTTTGGCAGTTTGCTTCGCATCACTTTGTCATTGAATACAAGGCTGCCATACATTTCAGGGATACTCTGTGCCATATAGGTACACTCCTTTCGATTTCACTCATTCATTATAATTTTTAATTATTTTATAAGGACCGCTGCCGGAAGAACCGGGTATAAACGGACCGGAAAACAAAAAAAGCGCTTCAGATACTTGCCGTATCCAAAGCGCCTTTGCTTTATGTGTTGCAGTATACACCAAAATAAAATATTGTCAAGAGCTTTTTTGAAAAAATCTAAAAAATTGACCAGGGCGATCGGACTGTCGGAAAATAGGCAGGGTTGACAAATCTTGTCCTTTTATTATAATCTGATATCGTAGTTATACAGTCGAAAAGTCAGCAATCGCTATAAGTGATTGAGGCAAAAGAAGCTTTTTGACCAGTGACAAAGATGTACAATACGGAAAGAACAGATGGAGGGAAATATGTCAGGAGTAAAGGAAGAATGTGGCGTATTCGGGATTTATGATCTGGATGGAGGGAATATTGCACCATCTATTTATTATGGTCTTACCTCGCTGCAGCACAGGGGACAGGAGTCCTGCGGAATGGCCGTTTCAAGGACGGACGGAGAAAGAGGAAACGTACAGTTCCATAAAGATCTCGGACTGGTAAGCGAAGTTTTGCGAAAAGATGTTGTACATAATATGAATGGTGATATTGGAATCGGACATGTTCGTTATTCCACCACCGGAGAATCTGTCGCAGAGAATGCACAGCCGCTGGTACTTTCTTATATCAAGGGAAGTCTGGCACTTGCGCACAACGGAAATCTGGTTAATACAGAAGCTCTGAAATGGGAGTTGATTCAGACAGGCGCAATTTTCCATACAACTACCGACTCAGAGGTTATCGCGTTCCATATCGCAAGAGAACGTGTGCATTCTGCCACTGTAGAGGAAGCAGTACATAAAACCGTAGAGAAGATCCGCGGAGGATATGCTCTTGTGATCATGAGCCCCCGGAAGCTGATCGGTGCCCGTGATCCTTACGGACTGAAACCCCTCTGTCTTGGAAAAAGAGATAATGCCTATGTCCTTGCATCTGAAAGCTGCGCGCTGACATCTGTAGGAGCGGAATTTATCCGTGATATTGAACCGGGTGAGATCGTCACGATCACCAAGAACGGACTGAAATCCAGTAAACTGACTGAGAAGAAAAAGCATGCTCATTGTGTTTTTGAATATATTTATTTTGCAAGACTGGATAGCACCATGGATGGCGTGAAAATCTATGATGCAAGGATCCGTGGAGGAAAATCTCTTGCAAAATCCTATCCGGTAGAAGCGGACCTGGTGACCGGTGTACCGGAATCCGGACTTCCGGCAGCAAAAGGCTATTCTGAGGAATCCGGAATCCCGTTTGGCTTTGCGTTCTATAAAAACAGTTACATTGGAAGAACTTTTATCAAGCCTACACAGCAGGAGAGAGAGTCCAGTGTCCATCTGAAGCTGAGCGTTCTGGAATCCGTGGTGAAGGGGAAGAGAATCGTTCTGGTGGATGATTCCATTGTCCGCGGAACTACCATTGCCAATCTGATCCACATGCTGAAAGAAGCAGGAGCAAAAGAAGTCCATGTACGTATCAGCTCCCCGCCATTTTTACATCCCTGTTATTTTGGTACCGATGTGCCGTCCAATGACCAGCTCATCGCAGCACAGCACAGCACGGAAGAAATCCGTAAGATGATCGGTGCAGACTCCCTGGGTTATATGCAGATCGATTATCTGGAAGGCATGGCAGGTGGACTTCCGCTGTGTAAAGCATGTTTTGATGGCAATTATCCGATGGAAATACCGGCAGAAATCAAACAGGATTAATGAACTATGTGGAATTAATCTCACAGTAAAAAATAATGGATTGAAAAACGAAAATGTAAAAACTGCACAATAAATATATAAAAAACCCGGATTTTGTCATATAAAATCCGGGTTTTTTATAGAAAGACTCTTAAAAACGATAAAAACATCAACTTAGACAAATCTGACAATATGAGACATAATGTGGGACAACCAGATGAAAAAAGGCCGCTGGTCTGGAATATACAGGAAAACAGCAAGACCGAAAAAAAGGCCGGTTTTTTGCCGAGATAAAAGAAAGGATGATATTTATGTCTAAAAAAATTTAGATTGAATGCGACAGAGGATGTTAAAGAATTTGTTAAGGCTGCAAGTAAATGTGATTTTGATGTAGATATTTCATATAACAGAATTTTAATTGATGCAAAATCTATTCTTGGAATCCTCAGCATGGATCTGACCAGAGTTCTTACAGTAACCTGTCATGGCGAGGATCATGAGTTTGATCGTTTCCTTCAGAAATATGCAGTTGCCTGACAGACAGTGCAGAGACAGACAAGATATGAAAGACATAAAAAGAAAAGGCAGACGTGACTGCAGAGACAGGAGATCAGTTTGAAATCCTCAGCAGGCGTCTGTTTTTTCTTTACATCCATTTCATAGGAAGAAATTCCGCAGACTATATGAAAAATCAGTTATTGACAAATAAAAAAAATAGTTTATAGTAAACCATATTTTATATGAAAGATAACTGACAAAGGCGTCAGGAACGGATACCACAGGGGAATTCTCACCCCTTGAAATCTGTTCCGGACGCCTTTTTGTTGTGGGACACAAAATGGAGGAGGAAATCGAAGATGGCAGTAAAGTATGTTTTTGTAACAGGTGGAGTTGTTTCCGGTCTGGGAAAAGGAATTACCGCAGCGTCTCTTGGGCGCCTTCTGAAAGCCAGAGGGTATCAGGTGACCATGCAGAAATTTGATCCCTACATTAATATTGACCCGGGAACTATGAATCCCATTCAGCATGGAGAGGTTTTTGTAACGGATGACGGTACAGAGACTGACCTTGACCTTGGACATTATGAGCGTTTCATTGATGAAAGCCTTGACAAAAATTCCAATGTGACAACCGGTAAGGTTTACTGGTCTGTTCTTCAGAAAGAGCGTTCATGGTGATTTCGGCGGAGGTACCGTTCAGGTGATCCCGCATATTACCAATGAGATCAAGAGCCGTTTTTACAGAGCAAAATCCGCAGACGAAGACAGAATTGCGATCATCGAGGTTGGTGGTACAGTCGGTGATATTGAGAGCCAGCCGTTCCTGGAATCCATCCGTCAGTTCCAGCATGATGTGGGACATGACAATGCGATCCTTATCCATGTAACTCTGATCCCGTATCTCCGTGCTTCCGGAGAGATGAAGACAAAACCCACCCAGGCCAGTGTAAAAGAACTTCAGGGAATGGGAATCCAGCCGGATGTTCTGGTATGCAGAAGTGAGTATCCTCTTACCGAGGATATCCGTGGAAAGATTGCCCTGTTCTGTAATGTGCCTGTAAGCATGTGCTTCAGAATCTGGATGTGGAATATTTATATGAAGCTCCTCTTGCAATGGAGAGAGAAAAGCTTGCAGACGTAGTACTGCAGAGCTTAAGACTGGAGAATCGCAAACCAGATCTTACAGACTGGGAAAATATGGTAGAAAATCTCCGCCACCCGGATAAAACTGTGAAAATCGCCATGGTTGGTAAATATACACAGCTTCATGATGCATACTTGAGTGTTGTGGAAGCACTGAAGCATGGCGGGATCTCTTGCCGTGCAAAGGTTGATATCACCTGGGTGGACTCCGAAGAACTCAATGAAAAAAATTTGGATCAGACTCTCCATTCTGTAGATGGAATCCTGGTTCCGGGAGGATTCGGAAACCGTGGTACAGAAGGAATGATCCTTGCGGCACAGTATGCAAGAGTTCATAAGATCCCATACCTTGGGATCTGCCTGGGAATGCAGATGGCTATTGTGGAATTTGCCCGCCATGTGCTTGGATATGAAGATGCCAACAGTATTGAGCTGGCACCGGAAACAACACATCCGGTCATTGCCCTGATGCCGGATCAGGAGGATGTGGAAGATCTTGGAGGAACTCTTCGTCTTGGAAGCTATCCGTGTGTGCTTGCAGAAGGCTCCAGATCCTATGAGCTTTTTGGAAAGAAAGAGATCCAGGAACGTCACAGACATCGTTATGAGGTAAACAACGCATTCCGTAAGGAACTGGACGAAAAGGGAATGTCCATTGTAGGAACATCCCCGGATGCTCACATTGTTGAGATGATCGAAATTGCCGGACATCCGTTCTTTGTGGGAACACAGGACATCCGGAATTTAAATCCAGCCAAATCATGCACATCCACTGTTCCGTGGATTTGTGCAGGCGGCAGTTGATAAAAAGACGGCAGAAGAAGCTGCAATGAAAGGATGAGAAAAATGAGAGAAGTAGCAAATCAGCAGCAGGGCCTCTACCGCCTGAATTTGAACATGATAACTGCGGTATCGGAGCCGTTGTTAATATAAAAGGAAAGAAAACACATGATACAGTTGCCAATGCTCTTAAGATCGTAGAGAATCTTGAGCATCGTGCTGGTAAGGATGCAGAAGGAAAAACCGGTGATGGTGTCGGTATCCTTCTTCAGATCTCCCACAAATTTTAAGAAGGTCTGTAAAAAAGAAGGCTTTGATATCGGCGGAGAGAGAGAATACGGTGTAGCCCAGCTCTTTTCCCACAGCAGGAGATCAAACGTGCCCAGGCAAAGAAGATGTTCGAGATCATCGTGGAAAAAGAGGGTCTGGAGCTTCTTGGATGGCGTACAGTACCGGTCTTCCCGGAGGTTCTTGGTCATAAAGCGAAAGAGTGCATGCCGTGCATTATGCAGGCATTTGTTAAAAAACCGGAGGATGTGGAAAAAGGTCTTGCCTTTGACCGTATGCTTTACATCGCACGTCGTGAATTTGAACAGAGTAATGATAATACTTACGTAGTTTCCATGAACAGCCGTACCATCGTATACAAAGGTATGTTCCTGGTAGGACAGCTCCGTACCTTCTTTGGCGATCTTCAGAGCCAGGATTACGAGTCTGCCATTGCAGTGGTACATTCCCGTTTCAGTACCAACACGAATCCAAGCTGGGAGAGAGCACATCCGAACCGTTTCATCGTACATAACGGTGAGATCAACACGATCCGCGGAAACGCCGATAAGATGCTTGCACGTGAGGAAAACATGGAGTCTCCGTATCTGAAGGATGAGCTTCACAAGGTCCTTCCTGTAGTTAACCGCAATGGTTCTGACTCTGCAATGCTTGACAATACCCTGGAATTCCTGGTTATGAGTGGAATGGATCTTCCACTTGCAGTGATGATCACGATTCCGGAGCCATGGGCAAACAACGATACGATTTCTCAGGAGAAGAGAGATTTTTATCAGTACTATGCGACTATGATGGAGCCATGGGACGGCCCTGCGTCCATTCTGTTCTCAGATGGTGATGTGATGGGAGCAGTTCTTGACAGAAACGGTCTTCGTCCATCCAGATACTATATCACATCGGATGGCTATATGATCCTTTCCTCCGAGGTTGGTGTTCTTCCTGTGGATGAGGAGAAGATCGTATTAAAAGAACGTCTTCATCCGGGAAAAATGCTTCTGGTTGATACCGTTCAGGGTCGTGTCATTGATGACAATGAGCTCAAAGAAAAATATGCGAAAAAACAGCCTTATGGTGAGTGGCTGGACAGCAATCTGGTACAGCTTCGTGATATCAAGATCCCGAATCAGAGAGTTGTCGAATACACTCCGGAGGAGAGAGCACGCCTTCAGAAAGCTTTCGGATATACTTATGAGCAGTACCGTACTTCGATCCGAAACATGGCATTAAACGGCGCAGAAAGCATCGGAGCCATGGGACATGATACTCCCCTTGCAGTATTTTCCAAGGAACATTATCCGTTGTTCGATTATTTCAAGCAGCTTTTTGCACAGGTAACAAACCCGCCGATCGATGCGATCCGTGAGGAGATCGTTACTTCTACAAGTGTATATGTAGGAAAAGACGGAAATCTTCTGATCCAGAAGCCGGAGAACTGTCAGGTGCTGAAGATCAACAATCCGATCCTGACCAACACCGATATGCTGAAGATCAAGAATATGAAAAAGGACGGCTTCAAGGTTGTAACACTTTCTACATTATATTATAAGAGCACAAAGCTTGAACGTGCCATTGACCGTCTGTTCGTAGAGGTAGACAAAGCCTTCCGTGAGGGAGCAAACATCCTGGTCCTTTCTGACCGCGGTGTGGATGAGAACCATATGCCGATCCCGTCCCTGCTGGCGGTTTCCGCAGTACATCAGCATCTTGTAAAAACAAAGAAGAGCACTTCCCTTGCCCTGATCCTGGAGTCCGGTGAGCCGAGAGAGGTACATCATTTCGCAACACTTCTCGGATATGGCGCAAGTGCAGTCAATCCGTATCTGGCACTGGATACGATCCATGAGCTGATCGATACACATATGCTGGATAAGGACTATTATGCAGCCGTTGATGATTACAATCATGCAGTGATCAGCGGTATCGTAAAGATCGCTTCCAAGATGGGTATTTCCACTATCCAGTCCTATCAGGGATCTCAGATCTTTGAGGCAATCGGAATTTCCCAGGATGTGATCGATCGTTACTTTACAGGAACCGTAAGTCGTGTAGGCGGAATCACATTGGAAGATATCGAGGATAATGTAGAAAAACTTCATTCTGAGGCATTTGATCCCCTTGGACTTGCCACAGATCTTACTCTGGACAGTGTAGGTGCCCATAAGATGAGAAGCAGGGTGAGGAGCACAAATATAACCCGCGTACCATTCATCTTCTCCAGCAGTCCACAAAACAGGGCAGCTATGAGATGTTCAAGGAATATACAAAGCTGGTAGATGACGAGGGTCATGGAAACTTAAGAGGTCTTCTGGACTTTAAGTTTGCCAAGGAGCCTATTCCGATCGACAAGGTTGAGAGTGTTGAGGATATTGTAAAACGATTTAAGACAGGTGCCATGTCCTACGGTTCTATTTCACAGGAAGCACATGAGACACTGGCTATTGCCATGAACCATCTCCATGGAAAATCCAATACCGGTGAGGGTGGTGAAAGTGATGAGCGTCTGGATTCTGCAGGAACAGACAATGACCGCTGCTCTGCGATCAAACAGGTAGCCAGCGGACGTTTCGGCGTTACCAGCGTTATCTGGTTTCCGCAAGAGAGATCCAGATCAAGATGGCACAGGGTGCAAAGCCGGGTGAGGGCGGACATCTTCCTGCAAAGAAGGTATATCCGTGGATCGCAAAAACCCGTCATTCCACACCGGGAGTCAGCCTGATCTCTCCGCCGCCACATCATGATATCTATTCTATCGAGGATCTGGCAGAATTGATCTATGACCTGAAAAACGCCAATAAATATGCGGATATTTCCGTAAAGCTGGTTTCTGAGGCGGGTGTTGGTACGGTTGCAGCCGGTGTTGCAAAGGCCGGTGCACAGACTGTTCTGATCTCCGGATATGACGGAGGTACAGGAGCAGCGCCAAGAAGCTCTATCCATAATGCAGGACTTCCATGGGAGCTTGGACTTGCAGAAACACACCAGACGCTGATCATGAACGGACTTCGTAACCGTGTACGTATCGAGACAGACGGTAAGCTGATGAGCGGCCGTGACGTTGCCATTGCAGCACTTCTCGGTGCAGAGGAATTCGGTTTTGCAACAGCGCCACTTGTAACGATGGGCTGCGTGATGATGAGAGTCTGCAATCTGGATACCTGCCCGGTAGGTGTGGCTACACAGAACCCGGAGCTGCGTAAGAGATTCCGCGGAAAACCGGAGTATGTGGAGAACTTCATGCGCTTTATTGCACAGGAGCTGAGAGAGTACATGGCACGCCTTGGTGTTGCCACCATCGATGAGATGGTAGGTCGTACAGACCTTCTTACAGTTTCTGACAGTGTGCAGGAGCCGCATAAGGGTAAGGTTGACTTAAGTGCCATCCTGAATAACCCATATGCAGGAAAGGGCAAAGTAACCTTTGATCCGAAGGCTGTATACAATTTCAATCTTGAGAAAACTCTGGATGAAAAAGTTCTGGTCAAGAAATGTGCACCGGCGATCCAGAAGGGTGAGAAAGTTTCTGTTGATGTAAATGTTACCAATACAGACCGTGCATTTGGTACCATCCTCGGATCTGAGATCACAAGAAATCATAAGGATGGACTTCCGGAGGATACGGTAACTGTAAACTGTACAGGTGCAGGCGGACAGAGCTTCGGTGCCTTTATTCCGAAAGGACTGACATTGAAACTGACCGGTGACAGCAACGACTACTTCGGAAAAGGCCTTTCCGGTGGAAAGCTGATCGTTAAGGTTCCGGAGAAGGCCGGATACAAGGCTGAAGAGAACATCATCGTCGGAAACGTGGCACTCTATGGTGCGACCAGCGGAACTGCATTTATCAACGGTGTTGCCGGTGAGCGTTTTGCAGTACGTAACTCCGGTGCGGTTGCAGTTGTTGAGGGTGTTGGCGAGCATGGCTGCGAGTACATGACCGGTGGCCGTGTGGTAGTTCTCGGAAAAACCGGAAAGAACTTCGCGGCAGGTATGAGCGGCGGTATCGCTTATGTTCTTGATGTGGACAACGTTCTTTACAAGAACCTTAACAAAGCAATGATCTCCATTGAAAAAGTGGATAATAAATATGATAAAAAAGAGCTTCGTGATCTTATCGAGGCTCATGTGGAGCAACAGGCTCTGAGATCGGTAAGAAGGTGCTGGCTGATTTTGATTCCTATCTGCCTCACTTCAAAAAACTCATTCCGGATGAGTACAAGAGAATGATCACATTAAGTGCAAAGCTGGAAGAAAAAGGTCTGACCAGCCAGCAGGCACAGATGGAAGCGTTCTATGAGAGCATCGGCGTGAAACATTAAGGAGGATGAGGAAATGGGAAAGCCAACTGGATTTTTAGATTATGAAAGAGAAACGGCAAAGGTTCTGCCGCCAAAGGAACGTATTCAGAATTTCAACGAATTTCGTATTCCATTAAATAAAGAAAAACAGAAACTTCAGGGAGCACGCTGCATGCCTGCGGCGTCCCCTTCTGCCAGTCAGGTATGATGATCGGCGGAATGGCTTCCGGCTGCCCGCTGCACAACCTGGTTCCTGAGACAAATGATCTTGTGTACACAGGAAACTGGAAGCAGGCATTCCTTCGCTTAAACAAGACACACAGCTTTCCGGAGTTACATCCAGAGTGTGTCCAGCACTTTGCGAAGCTGCATGTACCTGTAACCTGAACGGAGATCCGGTCAGCACAAAAGAGAATGAGAAAGCGATCATCGAGACAGCCTATGCAGAAGGATGGGTAAAACCGCAGATCCCGCCTGTCCGCACAGGAAAGACGATCGCAGTCATCGGAAGTGGTCCTTCCGGACTGGCAGCAGCACAGCAGCTGAACCGCCGTGGCCACAGCGTAACCGTATTTGAGAGAAACGACCGTATTGGAGGACTTCTCCGCTATGGCATTCCGAACATGAAGCTGGAGAAAAAGATCATTGACCGCAGACTGAAGCTGATGGAAGAGGAAGGCGTGAAATTTGTTACCAATATCAATGTTGGTGTTGACATCACTGCAGAACAGCTTCTGAAGGATTATGACCGTGTCCTTCTCTGCTGTGGAGCTTCTCATCCGAGAGATATCAAGGTTCCGGGAGAGATGCCAAGGGAATTACTTTGCAGTGGATTTCCTGAAGCAGGTAACAAAAAGTCTTCTGGATACAGATTTGCAAAATTTCCATATGAGCTTGCAAAGGGCAAAAATGTTCTGGTCATTGGCGGTGGTGATACCGGTAATGACTGTGTGGGAACATCCATCCGTCTGGGGGCGAAATCTGTAACACAGCTTGAGATGATGCCGCAGCCTCCTGCAGCAAGAACTCCTTCCAATCCATGGCCGGAGTGGCCGAAGGTCCTGAAAACTGATTATGGCCAGGAAGAGGCTATTGCAGTATTCGGCCATGATCCTCGGATCTATCAGACAACCGTTACCGAGTTTATCAAGGACAAAAAAGGAAATGTCTGCAAGGCCAAGATCGTAAAACTGAAAAGCGTAAAGGATGAAAAGACCGGAAGATTCAATATGGTACCGGTTGAGGGCAGTGAGGAAGTGATCCCTGCAGATGTGGTCCTTATTGCAGCCGGCTTCCTTGGCAGCGAGAAATATGTGACAGATGCCTTCCGTGTAGCGCTTACACCAAGAACCAATGTGGAAACAAAACCGGAGCAGTATGCAACAAGCGTAGATCGTGTGTTCACAGCAGGTGATATGCATCGTGGACAGTCCCTTGTCGTATGGGCGATCCATGAGGGACGTGAGGCTGCGAAAGCAGTGGACGAATCACTGATGAGCTATTCATATTTACAGTAAAATAACAGATACCAGGGGCAAAAGGTCAAAAAAACTGTTCGTGTTTCCGCGATAAAGCTTTTGAACTTTTGCCCCTTTTAAAAAATGGTTGACAAAGAATTGACCGATTGCTATAATTACGTCCATGAACAAGGGTGTTCTTCAGGAGCGAAAGCTCTCTGAAGTGCACCCTTTTTCTGATTTTGAGGGTAATTATTTTGTGTGATGAGGAAATAAAGGAGAGAATACTATGGGGAATTATACCAGAGAAGAGATTCTTGCAATGGCAGAGGAGGAAGACGTAGAGTTCATCCGCCTCCAGTTTACAGATATGTTTGGAACTCTGAAAAATATTGCGATCACAGCAAGAGAGCTTCCAAGAGCCCTGGATAACCAGTGCGTTGTATATGGCTCTCATATTGCGGGCATTGTGGGAGAAAAGGAGCCGGATCTGATCTTGTATCCGGATTATAATACTTTTTCAATTCTTCCATGCGTCCTCAGCAGGGAAAGGTTGCAAGACTGATCTGTGATATGCGCCGTGCAGACGGATCAGAGCATGAGATGAGCTCCAGATATATTTTGAAAAAACAGCGCAGGCAGCAGAGGAGGCAGGGTATACCTGTTATGTTGACCCGGAATGCGAGTTTTTCCTGTTTCATATTGATGATAACGGAATGCCTACAACGGTTTCTCACGAAAAGGCCGGATATCTGGATGTAAGTCCGGTGGACTTAGGTGAAAATGCAAGACGTGACATGGTACTGACTCTTGAGGATATGGGATTTGAGGTGGAATCCTCTCATCATGAGACAGCACCTGCACAGCATGAGATCGCCCTTCATTACGGGGAAGCACGTGAGATGGCAGACGAAGTTATAACCTTTAAGATGGCAGTAAGAACTGTAGCCAAACGTCATGGACTTCATGCGACATTTATGCCGAAGCCAAGACGGGAAGTAAACGGTTCAGCCATGCATATCCATTTTTTCACTGTTTAAAAATGGAAAAAATATTTTCGTGGATCCGGAGGATCCGTCCAGATTAAGTGAAGAGGCATACTATTTTATCGGAGGTCTTCTGGCTCACAGCCGTGAGATGACTCTGATCACCAATCCGCTTGTAAATTCTTATAAGCGTCTTGTACCTGGATTTGATGCGCCTACAGAGCTGACATGGACGAGAAATAACCAGAATTCACTGGTAAGGATCCCGAGAGTCAATGGTGCTGATACCAGGATCGAGCTTCGAAGCCCGGATGCTGCATCCAATCCATACCTTGTTTTTGCGGTATGCCTGGCAGCGGGCCTGGATGGAATCCAGAAGAAGATCTATCCTACAAAAGCTTCTAACCGTTCTCTTTCCGAGTCGGATCAGAAGGAACAGGGTATCGAGAATTTACCGGAGAACCTGCGGGAAGCGATCACACTGTTTGAGGACAGCAGCTGGATGAAGGAAATCCTTGGAGAAGCTTTCTGCAAACAGTATGCGCAGGCCAAGAGAAAAGAGTGGCTGCGTTATTCCCAGGAGATTTCCGACTGGGAGATCGAGGAGTATCTGTATCGGATCTGATGAACGAGGCATAATGGGACGAAAGAGAGTGGCGGCTTATGAACACGAGTATCGTGATTGCATTACCGAAAATAGAAGATGCAAAAAGATCCGCACAGTCCTTAACCGATATGGATTCACGGTGGCGGCAGTATGCAATTCAGGTGCCAATGCCCTTGCCAGTATCTCGGAGCTTGATGGCGGCGTTCTGCTTTGCGGTTATCATCTTCAGGATATGTATTACCGTGATCTTCTGGACTATATGCCGGATTATTTTGAAATGCTGCTTATGGCTTCCCGGGAGGTGATCAGTGAGGCGCCAACATCCATTTTATGCGTGGGAATGCCTCTGAAAGTCGGAGATCTGGTAAATACGGTAAGCATGATGCTTTCCCAGATCGAAAGGCGTTGGAAAAAAGATAAGAAAAAGCCGAAACAGCGTTCATGGAAAGAACAGAATTATATTTCAAATGCAAAGATGCTTCTAATGGAAAGAAATCACCTGAGCGAGGATGACGCATACCGCTATATCCAGAAATGCAGTATGGATTCCGGGACCAATATGGTGGAGACGGCCCAGATGGTTCTGATGCTTTTATATGATTCTGTGTAAAAAAACAACAGGGCGGACAGAAATGATCTGCTCTGAATGCCTGATATCACACCGGATCGGGAAAAATTCCGCAGGGGATTTCCTGATTCGGTGAAACTACTTTGAATTGGAGGATGAGGGAATGGAATTTATGGATGGAATCTGTAAGACTAGAGAATGTGCCTGGGATGTGCTTCTTTCCGAGAGTATGAAAGACCAGGAAGCAACAGTGGAAGGAGCAATACACAGCATCCGTAATATGGGTGACGTGGCATTTGTGATACTTCGAAAAAAAGAAGGGCTTTTTCAGACCGTATATGAAAACGACAAGACAAATGTTTCCATTCATGATCTGAAGGAGGCAATGTGTGTGCGCCTCACAGGAACTCTTCATGAGGAAGAAAGAGCGCCTCACGGAAGAGAACTCCGCATCAGCCATGTGGAGATCCTTTCCTCACCTGCAGAGCCTCTTCCGCTGGCCATCGACAAATGGAAGCTGAACACTTCCCTGGAGGCAAAGCTGAATTATCGTCCTATCGCCCTGCGTAATGTGCAGGAGCGTGCAAAATTCAAGATCCAGGAGGCTCTGGTGCGGGCATTTCGTGATTACCTCTATGAGAAGGGGTTCACCGAGATCCACACACCGAAGATCGGAGCCAGAGGTGCAGAGGGTGGTGCAAACCTGTTCAAGCTGAGCTATTTCCATAAACCGGCAGTTCTGGCACAGAGCCCGCAGTTTTATAAACAGATGATGGTAGGTGTTTTTGACCGTGTATTTGAGACCGGTCCTGTATTCCGTGCAGAGAAGCATAACACAAAACGTCATCTGAATGAATATACAAGCCTTGATTTTGAGATGGGCTATATCAACGGATTTGAGGATATCATGGAGATGGAAACCGGATTTCTCCAGTATGCGGTAGAACTTCTTAAGAAAGACTACGCTCATGAGCTTTCTATTCTGAAGGTGGAGCTTCCGAAGGTGGACAAGATCCCGGCAGTACGTTTTGACAAGGCCAAAGAGCTGGTAGCTGAAAAATATAAACGTAAGATCCGCAACCCATATGATCTGGAGCCGGAGGAAGAAGCGCTGATCGGAAGATATTTCAAAGAAGAATATGATGCTGATTTTGTTTTTGTCACACATTATCCGTCTAAGAAGCGTCCGTTCTACGCAATGGATGATCCGTCAGATGAGAAATTTACATTAAGCTTTGACCTTCTGTTCAAGGGACTTGAGGTAACTACAGGCGGACAGCGTATCCATGATTATCAGATGCTGAAGGATAAGATCGCAGCCCGTGGTATGGATGAAGAGGGTATGGAGCAGTACCTGGATACCTTCAAGCATGGAATGCCGCCTCACGGAGGACTTGGAATCGGACTGGAACGTCTTACCATGCAGATCCTCGGAGAAGAAAACGTTCGTGAGACCTGTCTGTTCCCACGTGATATGAACAGACTTGAGCCGTAATAAGGAGAAAAAAGATGGCAAAGATAATCGATGATGAAACAATGAAAAATGTCTGCATCCTTGCAAAGCTTTCTCTGACAGAGGATGAAAAGGAAAAAGCAAAAGAGGATATGCAGAAGATGCTGGACTATGTAGACAAGCTGGATGAGCTTGACACCTCTTCCGTAGAGCCTATGTCCCATATTTTTGAGGACGAAAACGTATTCCGTGAAGATGTTGTGACAAACGGAGACAACCATGAGGCGATGCTTGCCAATGCACCGAAGCAGAAAGAAAACCAGTATCAGGTTCCGAAAACAATTGGATAAGACAGGAGACAGGACATGGATTTGGGAAAATTAACCGCATTACAGCTTGCGGAAAAGATCAAGCAGCATCAGATAAGCGTCCTGGACGGTGTGAAATACGTATTTGATCAGATCGAAGCAAAAGAGGACAAGGTCCACGCTTATCTTGATACTTACAAAAAAGAAGCCTATGCAAGAGCAAAAGAGGTACAGAAGGGCATTGAGGATGGAACCTATACAGGACCTCTTGCCGGTGTACCTATTGCAATTAAGGATAATATCTGCATTAAGGGAAAAACAACTACCTGTGCATCAAAGATCCTTGAGAATTTTGTGCCGCAGTACAATGCCGAGGTTATTGACCGTCTGGAACAGGCGGGTCTTGTGATCATCGGAAAGACAAACATGGATGAGTTCGCCATGGGAAGTACCACAGAGACATCCGCTTACGGCGTCACCAGAAACCCGTGGGATCTGGAGCATGTTCCGGGCGGTTCCTCCGGCGGCTCCTGTGCGGCAGTGGCAGCAGGGGAAACTTACCTGGCACTGGGTTCTGATACCGGCGGTTCCATCCGTCAGCCAAGCTCCTACTGCGGTGTTACCGGAATCAAACCGACCTACGGAACAGTATCCCGTTACGGACTGGTTGCCTATGCATCCTCTCTGGATCAGATCGGACCGGTAGGAAAGGATGTTGCAGACTGTGCGGCACTTCTTGAGATCATTGCCGGACACGATGCCAAGGACAGCACCTCCATGAAGAGAGAGAATCTTGATTTCTCCGCTTCTATGACGGATAAGATCGTGGGAATGAAATTCGGCGTGCCGAAGGAATATCTCTCAGAGGGACTGAACCCGGAGGTAAAAGAGGCTTTTATGAATACGCTGAAGAGCCTTACTGAGATGGGCGCAGTGGTAGAATTTTTCTCCATGAAGACAACAGAATATATGATCCCTGCCTACTACATCATTGCCAGCGCAGAGGCCAGCTCCAATCTGGAGCGCTTTGACGGTGTGAAGTACGGCTTCCGTGCAAAAGAGTACGAGGGACTTCATGATATGTACAAGAAGACAAGGACTGAAGGTTTCGGCGAGGAAGTAAAACGCCGTATCATGCTTGGCTCCTTTGTGTTAAGCTCCGGTTACTACGATGCTTACTATCTGAAAGCACTTCGCACAAAAGCCCTTATCAAAAAGGAATTTGATCAGGCCTTTTCCAAATATGACGTTCTTCTTGCCCCGGCATCACCCTTTACGGCGCCGAAGCTGGGAGAGAGTCTGAAAGATCCTCTTGCCATGTATCTTGGCGATATTTATACGGTAGCAGTAAACCTGTGCGGACTTCCCGGAATCACAGTTCCATGCGGAAAAGACGCAGCAGGACTTCCGATCGGGATCCAGATGATCGGTGACTGCTTCAAAGAAAACAACCTGTTCCGCGCAGCACACGCCTATGAGAAAAAACGCGGTGATTTCGGAACAGCAATGGAAGGGGGAGAAAAGGCATGAAACAGTATGAGACAGTCATAGGACTTGAGGTGCATGTGGAGCTTGCCACAAAAACAAAGATCTTCTGCGGATGCTCCACAGAATTCGGAGGCGCACCAAATACACATACCTGCCCGGTCTGCACCGGTATGCCGGGCTCTCTTCCGGTCCTCAACAAAAAAGTGGTAGAGTTTGCCATCAAGGCAGGTCTTGCGGCAAACTGTCATATCCATCAGTACTGTAAGTTTGACCGTAAGAACTATTTTTACCCGGATAATCCCCAGAACTACCAGATCTCTCAGCTGTATCTGCCGATCTGCTATGACGGAGCTGTTGAGATCGAGACTTCCGCAGGCAAAAAGACCGTACGTATCCATGAGATGCATATGGAGGAGGATGCCGGTAAGCTGATCCATGATGAGTGGGAGGACTGCTCCCTGGTTGACTACAACCGAAGCGGGGTACCGCTGATCGAGATCGTATCCGAGCCGGATATGAGAAGCTCCGAGGAGGTTATCGCTTATCTGGAAAAGCTCCGCTGCACCATGCAGTATCTTGGAGTTTCTGACTGTAAGCTCCAGGAGGGCTCCATGCGTGCCGATGTCAACCTTTCCGTCCGTGAGGTGGGAAGTGAGACCTTCGGAACAAGAACAGAGATGAAGAACCTGAACTCCTTCAAGGCCATTGCGAGAGCGATCGAAGGAGAGAGAGAACGTCAGATCGAGCTTCTGGAAGAAGGAAGAGCCGTTGTACAGGAGACAAGAAGATGGACGATAACAAAGAGTCTTCCCATGCTATGCGTTCCAAGGAGGATGCAAAGGATTACCGTTACTTCCCGGACCCGGATCTTCCGCCGATCCACATTTCCGATGCATGGATCGAAGAGCTGCGTGCTTCCATTCCGGAGCTTCGTGAAGCCAAGATGGAGCGTTATCAGAAGGAGTATGAGCTTCCGGCTTATGATGCAGGGATCCTGACCGAATCCAGACATCTGGCAGGACTTTTTGAGGAGACAGCGGTTCTTCTCGGAAATCCGAAAAAGGTGGCAAACTGGTTTATGGTGGAGGTTCTCCGCCTGACAAAGGACAAGGGCCTTGATCCGGAAAAGGTAAGCTTTACACCGAAGCATCTGGCAGACCTTCTTTCCATGGTGGAGAAAAAAGAGGTCAGCGCACAGAATGCCAAGAAAGTATTTGAAAAAGTGTTTGACGAGGATATTGATCCGGTTGTATATATAGAAGAGAATGGTCTTAAGATCGTAGAAGATACAGGCCTTCTCACCGAAACTGTGAAAAAGATCGTAGATGCAAACCCTGGACCGCTGGCAGAGCTTCTGGGCGGCAAGGATAAGGTTATGGGATTTTTTGTAGGACAGCTGATGAGAGAACTGAAAGGCAAGGCAAATCCTGACAGCGTCAGAAAAGCACTGGCAGAGGAAATTGAGAGAAGGAGATAAAATACTATGGTTACAGTAAATCAGAATTATTTAAAACTTCCGGGAAGCTATCTGTTTTCCAATATCGCAAAGAAGGTAAGCGCATATAAGGAGGCCAATCCGGAATTTAAGGATTCTGTGATCAGTCTTGGAATCGGTGATGTGACACAGCCCCTTGCACCGGCAATCATCGATGCCCTTCATAAATCCGTAGACGAGATGGCACACGCAGAAACCTTCCACGGATATGCTCCGGATCTCGGATATGAATTCTTAAGAAGTGCCATTGCAAAAAATGATTATCAGTCCAGAGGCTGCGACATCAGCGCAGACGAGATCTTTGTTTCCGATGGAGCAAAAAGTGATTCCGGAAACATCCAGGAGATCTTCGGACTGGATAACAAGGTTGCAGTTTGCGACCCGGTATATCCTGTATATGTAGATACTAACGTTATGGCTGGACGTACTGGCCTTTATAACAAAGAGCGTGAGAACTTTGACGGTGTGATCTACATGCCCTGCAAAGAGGAGAATGGTTTCCTTCCGGAGATTCCGGCAGATGAGGTACCGGATCTGATCTATCTCTGCTTCCCGAACAATCCCACCGGTGGTGCTATCACAAAGGCAGCTCTTCAGGAGTGGGTCGACTACGCCAACAAAAACGGCTGCGTGATCATCTATGATGCAGCATATGAGGCATATATTTCTGAGGAGGATGTCCCGCACAGCATTTATGAGTGCGAGGGTGCGAGAACCTGTGCCATCGAGCTTCGAAGCTTTTCCAAAAATGCTGGCTTTACAGGCGTTCGTCTTGGATTTACTGTTGTTCCGAAGGAACTGGTGCGTGATGGCGTAGAGCTTCACAGTCTCTGGCAAGACGCCACGGAACCAAGTTTAACGGTGCTCCGTACATTGTACAGAGAGCAGGCGAGGCTGTTTACTCTCCGGAGGGAAAAGCACAGCTGAAGGAGCAGATCGCTTATTACATGCGTAATGCAAAGACGATCCTGGAGGGACTTTCCGCAGCAGGATTTTCCGTGTCTGGTGGAAAAAATGCTCCATATATCTGGCTGAAAACACCGGATCAGATGACCTCCTGGGAGTTCTTTGATTATCTCCTTGAGAAAGCACACATCGTAGGAACGCCAGGTTCAGGCTTTGGTGCACATGGTGAGGGATACTTCCGTCTGACTGCATTCGGAAGCTATGAGAATACTCTTGAGGCAATTGAGAGAATTAAAAATCTGTAATATGAGTATAAATTGCGGAGCAGGTCTTTGGAAAAGAGCTGCTTCGTTTTTTTTACCGGATCAAAGAAGTATTCTGCTTCATTGCGAATATCCACTTGATCTGGATCAAAGAAGCTCCCGGCAGGGTTGCAAAAAGCAATAAGCAGTGGGAAAAATTTGCTTGTAAGTTAATTTGTGAAAATAATAATAAGGATTGCGAAAATTTATCATATCATTTATAATTGTACAGGAAGTAAGGCACAGGCCGCAGAAAGCCTGTGTTCATAAAATTTCACAATTTACGCAATCACGAAAGGGGATTTATCATGGGTATCAGAAGAGTAGAAAATATGTGCGGCGGTAAAGGGCATGTGATCATCAAAGACATTCTTGAGGGAGACGAGCTGAAGGGAAAATGCGGACTTTACGCACAGGTTACCATCGAAAAAGGATGTTCTCTGGGATACCATGAGCATCATGGCGAGACAGAAACCTACTATATCTTAAGCGGTGAAGGCGAGTACGACGATAACGGCGTGAAACGCCCGGTAAAGGCCGGCGACATCACCATCACACCAGATGGAAAAGGACACGGTCTTACCAATACAGGCGACACAGATCTTGTGTTCATGGCACTGATCATTTTTGACTGATCCATATAGAAGAAAACAGAAGTGAGACAGAAGGGCGGCCTTTTTGAAGAGGCTGCTCTTTTTACGACTGAGGCGTAACCTGTGTCGGAGTATAAATTCTGGGATGAAAGATTCTCTGTCTCAGATTGTTATTAAACGAAATGTATTAATTGTATAAACAAAAAATATTTTTGGATTTTTTAGAAAAAAACTGTTGACATACAAAAAGCACTTTGATATACTATCACTTGTCGCGAGGGAGAAGATAAAGAATCCCGAAGAAATGCGATATGCGGAAGTGTCGGAACTGGCAGACGAGCAAGACTAAGGATCTTGTGAGCATTGCGCTCGTGTGGGTTCAAGTCCCATCTTCCGCATTTTTTATTTAGGAAACCTGCATCTGGAAACGGATGCAGGTTTTTTGCTACATAAAAATATCTGTAAAAAAGGAATCCGGATAGAATATATCATGTTTATATGATATGATAGAAGAAAACGGAAGGAGCATAGTCATATGAGAAGAAAAAGTGCAGGAAAAAAGCTCATGGCCGTACTTATAGCGGCAAGCCTGGCGCTGACTCCGGCAGAGCTGACAGTGGCGGCAGAAATGGAACCAGAGGGTGAGGAAGCAGCATTTTTGGCAGAAGAAAGTGGAGATACTGCATCCTCAGATCCGGAAGATACTGCAGAGACGGAAACAGAGATCACAGATGGATCAGCTGCCATAGAGGAACAGGAAACCACAGATACAGATACCGGGAACAACGTACAGGAGAATGCGGAAACCGGCGTAATGGAGCCTGGTGAAGAAGCGCCAGAGGGTACTGCGGAAGAGGAAGAACTGGAGGCTCCGGAAGCGGCAATGGATGAAGAGGAAGCGTTGGAGGAATGCGAACAGGCAGAAGAAAACGCAGCTTTTGATGATGGAACGAAGGATGCAGTGCAGGCATCCGCAGAATACTCTGATGGAAAATTTACGTGGGTACTGGACGGGAATGGAACACTGACCATTACGGGAAATAACATGGAGTTGACAAAAAATGAGATATCTGAAAGTGCTTTGGAGAAGGCAGGCATCGATTTTTCTAGAGTAAATAAGCTTGTAATCGGGAATGGGATCACAGGCTTTGATAGATGGGGCATGTGGAATCTGAAAAAATATATTAAGGAACTGGAAATCCATGGAAATGCAGGCATGAATATGCCGGAGCAATGCTTTTACGATGTGCCAAATATAGAGAGTGTGGTGATATCCGGTGCAGTGGATGTGCCGAGAGATATGTTTGGAAAATGTACCGGGCTGAAAAAGGTTACATTAAAAAATGGAGTGAGGTCTATTGGAGAGGATGCCTTTCGAGATTGCAGCAGTCTGGAGGGTGTGATATTTGAGAATACAGTATTGGAAAAAATCAGTGACGGAGCATTTTGGGGCTGCAGTGCGCTGAGTTCTATTGTGTTACCGGATTCCGTAACAGAAATAGAAAGGAATGCATTTTTCGAGACCGGACTCAGAAATATCCAGCTTCCGGAAAAACTGACGCTGATAGGAGGAGGGGCATTTTGTAACTGCAAAAATCTGAAGCAGGTACAGCTTCCGCCTCAATTAAAAGAGCTGGGTGAGGGTGCATTTTTTAACTGCGAAAATCTGACACAGATCCAGCTTCCGGCTCAGTTAAATAAATTAGGGACAGATGCATTCAGAAATTGTACATCATTGGATAAGATTGACATACCTGCCGGTCTGACGCAGATCGGGCCTGATACATTTTGCAATACCGGGCTGACCAGTGTGACCTTACATGAGGGACTGACGAAGATCGAAGATGGGGCGTTTCATGATTGCCTTAAGCTGAAAAAGATCCGTATTCCGAAATCAGTTACAGATATTGGTGGACTGGCATTAGGAATACGTTATAACAGGGGAAATGGTGCAGAGGAAGTTATTCCCGGTGGTTTTACAGTAGAAGGTTATACAGGCTCGGCAGCGGAACGATATGTAAAGAGAATGCATCAATGTGAAAATTTATATCATGTATTTTTAAAGATGTGAAATTTGTTTCCATTGGTGGACAGACTGCAGCGGTTACCAATATCAGCAAAACAAAGATATCCGCACTTAAGACCGGGGCCTTTACCGGAAAGCCGCTGACCCAGGCACTCACCATAACCTACGGCGGTAAGAAGCTTGTAAACGGAAGGGATTACACCCTTACCTGGAAGAATAATAAAAACATCGGAACTGCATCCGTTACGATCAAAGGAAAAGGAAAATATAACGGTTCTGTTACAAAAAAAATTCCGGATCACGGTTCAGAAAAACGCAGTCTATACAGTCAGCAGGCTGAAATATAAGATATCCAATGCAGACACATCCGGCAAGGGAACCGTAGTCTTTACCGGAGCTACGGATAAGGCAGCAAGAAAGACACTTACGATCCCGACGACAGTAAAGATTGGTGGAAAGAGCTTTCGTGTAACAGCCATTGGCACCTCTGCAATGTCCGGAGCGAAGAAGCTGACAACAGTGAAAATCGGAGCGAATATAATGACAGTAGGTGCGAAAGCCTTCTGCGGCTGCAGTAAACTCTCCAATGTAACGATCTTCAGCACAAAGCTTACGACAGCGAAGACCGGAGCCAATGCATTTAAGGGGATCCGTTCCAACTGCAGATTTAAAGTACCGGCTTCCAGGGTAAGTGCATACAAAAAACTCCTCCGTGCAAAGGGTGCCGGACCAAAGATAATCGTGACAAAATAACAGAAAAACCGAAAAAATAGAAAACTTTTGAAAAAAGGTGTTGACATACAAGATCCACTTTGCTATACTATCACTTGTCGCGAGGGAGAAAATAAAAAATCCCAAGGAAATGCGGTCATGCGGAAGTGTCGGAACTGGCAGACGAGCAAGACTAAGGATCTTGTGAGCATTGCGCTCGTGTGGGTTCAAGTCCCATCTTCCGCATTGAATTTAACCAATAATGCGATTGAA
>ENA-OQAN01000341-OQAN01000341.1-human-gut-metagenome-genome-assembly--contig:-NODE-341-length-25354-cov-4.324097_pt1 | contig 25354 bp, 24 predicted proteins | sample MGYA00242735_ERZ504527 | MGnify/ENA primary metagenome ERZ504527 (study PRJEB26092, sample SAMD00036230) | human gut metagenome | host: Homo sapiens | study: EMG produced TPA metagenomics assembly of... | reverse complement strand
CTTTCCATTATCATTGGGAGAGACGGTTATTATCGCAGCACTTTACATCGGTGTTCTTCTTTATCACGGACCTGCTGGTACGTGGTCGTTGACCGAGAATCAGTCTGACAGGAAAGAGCAGATAAGGAGGATATTATGGCAGCATTAACACCGGAAAAATTTAAAGTAATAGGATACACCGAGGAAGATGCGAACCGGATTGACCGCCCGACCATTTCCTACTGGCAGGACGCCTGGAGACGGCTCCGCAAAAACCCGATCGCAATGGGATCTCTTGTTGTGCTCGGCATTCTGCTTGTCATGGTCATCATCGGACCGCATATCAAAGGATATGATTATGTATCCATGAATATCGCCGAGAAAAACCAGGGCGTATCGTCAAAATACTGGTTTGGAACCGACAACCTGGGACGTGACCTCTTCTCAAGAGTCTGGGTCGGCGCGCGGGCATCACTGATCATCGCGATCGTTGCAACGGCAATCAAACTCATCATCGGAACGGTATATGGCGCGCTGATGGCACATTTCGGCGGCTGGGTCGATGAGGTTCTGATGCGGATCATCGAGGTTATCAACTCGATTCCGTCTCTGCTTCTTACGATTCTGATCATGATGATTCTTGGAAATAACCTGTTTGCACTTCTGGTCGCGCTTAGTGTCACCGCATGGTGTAACACGGCACGTCAGGTGCGCGGTATGATCAAACAGCTCCGTGAGACGGAATACGTTTACGCGGCGGAGGTGCTCGGTGCAAAACCGCTCCGCATCATCTTAAAACACTATGTACCGAATATGCTGGGTATCCTGATTCTGGATACGGCGACGGCAATCCCGATGTTTATTTTTACGGAGGCAGGTCTTAGCTTCCTCGGCATCGGCCTCAAGGCACCATCGATCAGCCTTGGTGTCCTGATTTCGATGGGACAGCAGAACATGGATTTCTATCCGTCACAGCTTCTGTTCCCATGTCTCGTGCTCTGTATCATCGTTATGGCATTCAACCTTCTGGGAGACGGCCTTCGCGATGCCCTTGATCCGAGACTTCGCCAGTAATAAGTGGGAGATAACGATATGAACGAACAAAACAATCCGATTCTGGAAGTAAAAAACTTAAGAGTCTCTTATCACACCTATGCCGGTGAAGTAAAGGCAGTCCGCGGTGTACAGTTTTCTCTCGAGAAAGGTCAGGCGCTCGCAATTGTGGGCGAATCCGGCTGCGGAAAATCTGTAACGGCGAAATCCATCATGGGCCTCATCAAGGCCCCGCAGGGTGAGATTAAAGAGAACAGTGAAATTCTCTATCATGGAGAGAATATTCTGAAATACAACAAAAAACAGTGGCAGCATTACAAAGGCGGCGAGTGTGCAATCATTTTCCAGGATGCGCTGGCTTCCTTAAATCCGACGATGCGTGTCGGAAAACAGATTATGGAAAATCTGATGGGCCACAAAAACATGACAAAACAGGAAGCGGCAAAGGAGGCTGTCGAGATGCTGCGCATGGTCGGCATCCCGGAGCCGGAAAAACGTGTCAGACAGTATCCGCACGAATTTTCCGGCGGTATGCGTCAGCGTGTTATGATCGCGATTGCATTTGCCTGTGATCCGAAAATTCTGATCTGTGACGAGCCGACGACCGCGCTCGATGTGACAATTCAGGGACAGATTCTCGATATTATCAAGAATCTGCAGAAGAAAAATCAGACATCCGTCATCATGATCACACATGATCTCGGTGTTGTGGCAAATATCGCACAGAAGATTGCTGTCATGTATTCCGGCATCATCGTGGAGAGCGGAACGTGTGAGGACATTTTCTATCGTCCGCGTCACCCGTATACCTGGGCGCTGATCCGTTCCGTACCGCGTCTGGATCTGAAAAACAAGCAGGAACTCGCGACAATTCCGGGAACTCCGCCGGATCTTTTAAACCCGCCGGTCGGATGTCCGTTCTGCACGCGGTGCAGCTACTGTATGCCGATCTGTAAGGAAGAGATGCCGGAGGTAACGGAATTCGGCGGCGAGCATAAGGCTGCCTGCTGGCTCCATCACCCGATGGCACCAAAAGTAGAAATGCCAAATCTGGAAGGAGGAGAACTGTAATGGAAAATAACGAAAAAGAAGTGCTTTTTTCCGTTTCCCATCTGAAAAAATATTTTCAGGTCGGAAACCATGCGACCTTAAAGGCCGTGGATGATGTCTCCTTCGAAATTTACAAGGGTGAGACACTTGGAATGGTTGGCGAGTCCGGATGTGGAAAGACGACGTGCGGCCGTACCTGCATCGGCCTGTATGACAAGACCGACGGACAGGTGCTCTACAAGGGAACCGATGTCCATGCATTAAACGGAAAAGAGCGGTTTGCCTTCAAAAAACAGGTGCAGATGGTCTTCCAGGATCCGTATGGATCGCTCGACCCACGTATGACCGTTGCCGACATCATCGGCGAGGGCATCGACATTCACCATCTGGCAAAGAATAAGAAAGAGCGCCAGGAGATGATCTACAAATATCTGGAGCTGGTCGGACTGAACCGCGAGCATGCGAACCGTTTCGTGCACGAGTTTTCCGGCGGACAGCGCCAGCGAATCGGTATCGCGCGTGCGCTTGCCGTGCAGCCGGAGTTCATCGTTCTCGATGAGCCGATCTCCGCACTCGACGTTTCGATTCAGGCGCAGATCGTCAACCTGCTTGTGGACTTACAGAAGAAGATGGGTCTGACCTATCTTTTCGTTGCCCATGATCTGTCGATGGTCAAACATATTTCCGACCGTGTGGCGGTTCTGTATCTGGGAACGCTCGTCGAGCTGACGACATCCGAGGAGCTGTACGCCAACCCGCGCCACCCGTACACACAGGCACTGCTCTCCGCGATTCCGATTCCGGACCCGAAAGTAGAGGCAGAGCGCGACCGCAAAAAAATCCGCCTCGAAGGCGAGGTGCCGAGCCCGATCAACACGAAGCCGGGCTGCAAATTCCAGGGAAGATGCAAGTACGCAAAAGACATCTGCCGACAGCAGATGCCGGAATTAAAAGACGTGGGCAACAATCACTTTGTGGCATGTCATTTCTGTGATGCGTTAGAAGAAAATAAGGAATTGTAAAACATGGAAAAGATAAAGAACATCTGCTGTGATCTCGGCAGAGCATTTACAATCGGCCTGCTCTCCGGCGGCGCTGCGGCAGCTGTGCTGCTGCTGGGAGGATTCCTCTTTGGGGGATTCACGTTCCGCGCTGCCCTTGAGGCGGCGAAAGACGGCTTGCTGCTGATCGCGGCCCTCGGCATGTTCGTGATCGCCGGAATGCTGATGGTAAAAGGCAAAAACCCGGAGAAATTCACGCAGAAGGAAAAATGGCGCGTCCACTTTGCCGTACTCGGATATAAGAGTGTGTTCGCAGTTCTCTGCGTTTCCTGGGTGCTGTGGGCGGCAGCGGCGGATTATCTTTTGTATCGGATGTGAAAATAGTTTCTATAAATAAAAAGAGAATTTTGCAGACTGTAAAAATGAGGTCCGGCAAAATTCTCTTTTTTCGTTTAGTCGTTATTCGTCTTCGAGACGGGAGATAACCATCTCCATGGATTTCTGATATTCTTCATCCGAAGAATTGTAGAACAGCATCAGATCGAGGCAGCTGCTCATTTTCTTCAGTGCTTCCGGGATGGAGTAGTCGATCGTTTTCACATATTCATCCCAGTGCTCCAGCTTCCACGTATCGCGCACGGAGTTGCGGTCGATCATGCGCTGGTGGCAGATCTCCGGTTTTGTGACAACCCAGATCACAACAAGCTTTGCCCCATGGTCAGCGAGCTTTTTGGAGAAGTCTTTCAGGAACTTCTCATCATGCACTTCGCGTGTGAATGGTGCGTTGATCAGCACAATATTGTCATACTCGAGTGCTTCCAGTCCGAAATTGACCGTTACTTCATATTCATAATCGCGGATATTCTCCTCGAAGAAATCAGAACTGCGGTTGATTTCCTGTCCGCCCGCTTTGAAAACGCGGTTCGACAGCGGAATGACCGTATCCTTGTCGAGATAAACAACGTGTTTCAGCTCCTTGGCGAGCTGTTTTGAAATGTATGTCTTTCCGCACGCCGGCGGCGAGGTTACGAGGATCATCTTTTTCATCGTTTGTATGTCTTCCTTTCCAGTTGAATAAAAAAAATCACTCCTAGCATTATAGAAAATTTGGGAAAAAATTGCAAGAGAAAAGATGGTTGTGCCGGAGAAAAAATTGTCTTATAATAAAATAAGATTTTTATGCCATCACGGAGAAAATAAATGGAGGAAAGACAATGAGCAGAGCAAATACACGAGTTGTGAAAATCGGCGACCGGGTCATCGGAGGCGGAAATCCGATTCTGATCCAGTCTATGACGAATACCAAAACAGAAGATGTGGAGGCAACCGTAAAGCAGATCCAGGCGCTCACGGAAGCCGGATGTGACATTATCCGATGCGCCGTCCCGACCATGGAGGCAGCCAAGCGCTGTCCGAGATCAAAAAGCAGATCTCGATTCCGCTTGTAGCAGATATTCATTTTGACTATCGATTGGCGATCGCCGCGATCGAAAACGGAGCCGATAAAATCCGCATCAACCGGGCAACATCGGCAGCCGCGACCGGATCCAGGCGGTTGTAGATGCAGCAAAAGAACGCCAGATTCCGATCCGCGTCGGCGTCAACAGCGGTTCACTCGAAAAAGAGCTGGTGGAAAAATACAACGGCGTAACGGCAGAGGGCCTGGTGGAGAGCGCGCTCGACAAAGTGCGGATCATTGAGGAGATGGGCTATGACAATCTCGTCATCAGTATCAAATCGTCTGATGTGATGATGTGTGCAAAAGCGCATGAGCTGATCACGAACCAGACGGATCATCCGCTTCATGTCGGCATTACGGAGGCAGGAACGCTGTATTCCGGCAACATCAAATCGGCAGTGGGGCTCGGTATTATTTTATATCAGGCATCGGAGATACGATCCGTGTTTCCCTGACCGGCGATCCGCTCGAGGAAATCAAATCCGCAAAACGGATCTTAAAGACCCTGGGACTTCGAAAAGGCGGCATTGAGGTCGTATCGTGTCCGACCTGCGGACGGACCCAGATTGACCTGATCGGATTGGCAAACCAGGTGGAAACACTGGTGCAGGGCTACGATCTTGATATCAAGGTTGCCGTCATGGGCTGCGTGGTCAACGGACCGGGCGAGGCAAAAGAGGCAGATCTTGGTGTTGCAGGCGGAAAAGGCGTCGGCATTTTAATTAAAAAAGGTGAAATCGTGAAAAAAGTACCGGAGAGCGAGCTGCTGTCCGTCTTAAAGGACGAGCTGGATCACTGGGGCAAGTAAAAAAGAAAGCAGGAATAGGAATGGAAAAACAGTTTCAGGAAGTATTTCCGGATTTGAGAATCGAAGGGGGCATGGCAGAGCTTCTCGATACCGTGGAGGTTTCGCGGGTATCGATCAATAAGAAAAAAGATCTGCTGCGGATCTATGTGGTCAGCCATCAGTGGATTCACAAAAAATATATTTATCAGCTGGAGCGCCAGATCGAGGAGCAGCTCTTTTCCAACGTGCCGCTGCGCGTGAAGATTATTGAGCGGTTCTATCTGTCGCGCCAGTATACGCCGGAAAACTTTCTGGAGGTGTACCGTCCGAGTATCCTGCTCGAGCTGAAAAACCACAGTGTCTTTCTGAATCATCTGTTTTCGACTGCGAGATTACCTTCCCGGAGACGAACAAAATGCACCTGGTGCTCGTGGATTCCGTTGTGGCAAAGGAGCGCGAGGAGGAGCTGGTCCACATTCTCGAGAAAATCTTCTGTGAGCGGTGCGGCTTCGACCTGATCGTGGAAACCGAGATGAGAAAGCCGGAGGCGAGAGCCGCGCCATGAGAAATTCCGAGCTCCGCATCCGGGAGGAAGTGCGCCACGTTCTGGCGCATACCCATTACGGTGAGATGCTCGGCGAAAAAGAGCAGAACCGGATGGAAGAGCAGGCGGAAGCAGCAGGCGAACAGCCAAAAGCAGCCGCAGCAGCCAAGGGCGGCGAGGCGAAAAAAGAAAAAGCAGCAGACGGCGGAAGGGGAAAAGGTTTTTCCGGCGGCGGACGCGGTTCCTTCAAGAAAGGCAAGGGCAGTTTCAGCCGGAATGCGGACAATCAGCCGCGCAAATCCTCCAATCCGGATGTGCTGTACGGAAGAGATTTCGAGGATGAGAGCGTGGAGATTCTGAAAATCGGCGATGAGATCGGTGATGTTGTCATCCGAGGAAGAGTCCAGAGTGTGGATATGCGCGAGATCCGGAATGAGCGTACGATTTTCATGTTCACGATCACCGACTTTACGGATACCATCGGCGTCAAGATTTTCGTCCAGAACGCGGAAGTGCCGGAATTAAAGGATGCGATCAAAAAAGGCGCGTTCATTAAAGTAAAAGGAAAAACGACGGTTGATGCATTTGACCACGATCTGACGGTTATGTCTGTCTGGGGCATCAAGAAGATCACCGATTTCCGTACCGGCCGTCAGGATACGAGTCCGGTGAAGCGTGTGGAGCTGCACTGTCATACAAAGATGAGCGATATGGACGGTGTCACCGATGCTGCCCGTCTGGTACAGCGTGCCTACGAGTGGGGCCATCCGGCGATCGCGATCACTGACCACGGCGTGGTGCAGTCATTCCCGGAGGCAAACCATGCGATCGAGGCGATCGACGGCGCTTACCGGAAAAAATACCAGGCAGAGCACCCGGATGCGACAAAAGATGAGCTGAAAAAAGTTTCGGCTCCGTTCAAGGTCATCTACGGCATGGGGCTTATCTCGTCGACGACTTGAAAGATATCGTTGTCAACAGCAAAGGACAGGACATCCACGGAAGCTACGTTGTGTTTGATATCGAGACGACGGGATTTTCCCCGGTTGTCAACAAAATCATTGAGATCGGTGCCGTCCGTGTGGAAAACGGAGCGATTGTCGATAAGTTTTCCACCTTCGTCAATCCGAAAGTCCCGATCCCGTTCCGGATTGAGAATCTGACCGGCATCAACGACAACATGGTTCTTGACGCGCCGGACATCGAAACGGTGCTGCCGAAATTCCTGGAGTTCAGTGAGGGAGCCGTTATGGTTGCCCACAATGCTTCGTTCGATATGAGCTTTATCGAGCACAACTGCGTCCTGCAGGGGATCGAGCGGGAATTTACAACGGCGGACACCGTCGCCATGGCGCGTTTCCTGCTGCCGGGCCTCAACCGTTTCAAGCTGGATACCGTTGCGAAGGCGGTCGGCGTATCGTTGGAAAACCATCACCGTGCGGTGGACGATGCCGGCTGTACGGCGGAAATTTTCGTGAAATTCGTAAAAATGCTGGAGGAGCGCAATATTCTGACTCTGGATGACCTGAATGCGCAGGGAAAAGTATCGGAGGAGGCTGTGCGCAAGCTTCCATCGTACCATGCGATCATTCTGGCAAAGAACGAGACGGGACGTGTCAATCTGTACCGCCTCGTGTCAGAATCCCACCTGAAATACTACAACCGCCGGCCGAAGCTGCCAAAGAGCGTCTACCTGAAATACCAGGACGGCTGATGATCGGATCTGCCTGCGAGGCGGGCGAACTCTACCAGGCAATCCTGCGCGGTGAACCGGATGCGGCGATTGCGCGTCTTGTGGACTTCTACGATTATCTGGAAATCCAGCCGATCGGCAACAACGCGTTCATGATCAAAAAAGAGGACGTTTCTGCCGTAGAGAGCGAGGAGGATTTAAAGGAGATCAACAGGCGCATTGTTAAACTCGGCGAGCAGTTCCATAAGCCTGTTGTGGCAACGTGCGACGTCCACTTCATGGATCCGCAGGACGAGATCTACCGCCGCATCATCATGACCGGAAAAGGTTTTGACGACGCGGATGAGCAGGCACCGCTGTTCCTGCGCACCACCGAGGAGATGCTTGAAGAGTTTTCGTATCTCGGAAGTGAGAAAGCGGAGGAGGTCGTCATCACCAATCCGCGCAAAATCTCCGACCTTGTCGAGAAAATCTCCCCGATCCGTGCCGGAAAATTCCCGCCGGTCATCGAAGATTCCGACAAGACACTGCGTAGAATCTGCTACGACCGCGCGCATGAAATCTACGGCGAGGAGCTGCCGGAGATCGTTTCCGCGCGCCTCGAACGGGAGCTGAACTCCATTATTTCCAACGGATATGCCGTTATGTACATCATCGCACAGAAACTGGTGTGGAAGTCGAACGAGGACGGCTACCTCGTAGGATCGCGTGGTTCCGTCGGTTCCTCGTTCGTTGCGACGATGGCGGGAATCACGGAGGTAAACCCGTTGAGCCCGCATTACTACTGTGAGTCGTGCCATTACAGCGAGTTCGATTCGCCGCGCGTCAAAGAGTACGTCGGCCGTGCCGGATGCGATATGCCGGACGCCGTCTGCCCGAACTGCGGCAAGCCGCTGAAAAAAGCCGGATTTGACATTCCGTTCGAGACGTTCCTTGGATTCAAGGGAAACAAAGAGCCGGATATCGACCTGAACTTCTCCGGTGATTACCAGAGTAAGGCGCACAAATACACAGAGGTTATTTTCGGCGCCGGTCAGACGTTCCGTGCGGGAACCATCGGTACGCTGGCGGATAAAACAGCGTTTGGTTACGTGAAGAACTATTACGAAGAGCGCGGCCAGCACAAACGGAACTGCGAGATCGACCGGATCGTGGAAGGATGCACCGGCATCCGCCGTACCACCGGCCAGCACCCGGGCGGTATCATCGTTCTGCCGTTCGGTGAGGACATCAACTCCTTCACCCCGGTGCAGCATCCGGCGAACGATATGACAACCGACATTATTACGACCCATTTCGATTACCACTCCATTGATGCCAACCTCTTAAAGCTCGACATTCTCGGACACGATGATCCGACCATGATCCGTATGCTCGAGGATATCACGCACCTTGATGCGCAGACGATTCCGCTCGATAACCCGGAGGTCATGTCGCTGTTCAAGAGCACCGAGGCGCTCGGCATCAAGCCGGAGGACATCGGCGGCTGCCCGCTTGGATGTCTTGGCGTGCCGGAGTTCGGTACCGATTTCGTTATCCAGATGCTTCTGGACACGAAGCCGCAGTCGTTCTCTGACCTGATCCGTATCTCCGGTCTGTCGCACGGAACCGACGTATGGCTCGGCAATGCGCAGACATTGATCGAGGAGGGCAAGGCGACGATTTCCACCGCCATCTGTACCCGGGACGATATCATGATCTACCTGATCGACAAGGGACTCGAAAGTGAGCTTTCCTTTACGATCATGGAGAGCGTGCGAAAAGGAAAGGCTTAAAGCCGGAGTGGGAAGAGGAGATGAAGGCCCACGATGTGCCGGACTGGTACATCTGGTCATGTAAAAAGATCAAGTACATGTTCCCGAAAGCCCACGCGGCGGCGTACGTCATGATGGCGTACCGCATCGCTTACTATAAAATTTTCTATCCGCTGGCGTACTATGCGGCGTACTTCTCCATTCGTGCGTCCGCATTCTCCTACGAGCTCATGTGCATGGGACGCGACCGGCTGGAATATTATATGAAAGATTACGAAAAACGGAAAGACACGCTGACTCAGAAGGAGCAGGCAACCGTCAAGGATATGAAGATTGTCCAGGAAATGTACGCCCGCGGCTTCGATTTCGTGCCGGTGGACCTCTATAAGGCACAGGCGCACCGATTCCAGGTCTACGATGACAAACATCTGATGCCGGCGCTCGACTCGATCGAGGGTCTGGGCGACAAGGCGGCCGACGCCGTTGTCCTTGCGGCACGAAACGGAAAATTCCTCTCGAAAGATGATTTCCGCGACCGCACCAAGGTCAGCAAGACGATTATCGACTTTATGGCGGACCTCGGTGTCTTCGGAGATCTGCCCGAAAGCAACCAGTTTTCGCTGTTCGACTATTAAAAGGAGCGTCCCCTTTCCGTTGCAATCCCGTGCGTCTTGGGGTATAATCAGACGTTGTGGAAAAGAACGAAAACGATTTAGATAAAATAAGGTGAAAAACATTGAGAAGAAGATTGGAACAACTGCTGAACGGCAGATTTGAATATGAGGTTCCCCATCTGCTGCTGTCCGAGACGGAGGTGGCCCTGACGCTGGACGAGGGGCAGAATTTCCGCGGAGAGCTGAATATCGGAGCGGAAGACGGGAGAAGAGTAAAAGGAATTGTGACTACAGATCATCAGAGAATCGTTCTGGCGAAAAATCAGTTCCAGGGAACGGCGAGTACGATTGAGTACGGCGTGGATACCAGCGGATTAAAAGCAGGCGATGAAATCTGTGGAAACATCACCGTCAGCAGCAATCTGGAGGAACGCTGCGTGCGGGTACACGTCTCGATTGCAGGAAAGACAATGAACATTTCCGGACAGGAGATTCATTCCCTGGCAGATTTTGTGCATCTGGCAAGCCATGATTTCGGCGCAGCGTACCGCTTCTTTGTAAAAAAAGAGTTTGCACGTCTTCTTCAGAAAGAGGCACCGGAGCAGATGGCACTTTATCAGGGACTGTCCCACAAGCCGGTGACATTTCAGCATCTGGAGGAATTTCTGGTTGCCCTCGGTCAGAAAGAGCCGGTGATGCTTTCGGCGGAACAGCCGGAGAAAACTGCGCTTACCGTGGACCAACCGCGCAAAGAAACACTGTATCTGTATAAAAATACCTGGGGCTACGTCCGCATGGAAATCGAGGTGCAGGGAGACTTTCTGGAAGTGGAAAAGAAAGTCGTCACTTCAGAAGATTTCATCGGAAGCGTCTACGGTGTGGAATACATTATCCATCAGGAGAAAATCGGAAACGGCCGCCATTACGGCAGAATTACGGTGCGTCAGGGAAAACAGGAGCTTCGCTTTGAACTGGAAGTGACAAACAGCGAAAAGCATGTGACTAGCAGGAAAAATACGGAGCGCGACCGTCAGATAACTGCCATCGCGCGCGGCTATCTCGATCTGGCAGTCCATAAACGCGACTACCGTACCTGGTATCAGGACACCTGGGAGCCATCGAGCAGTTCGAAAAAGCCGGCGGAGACATGGCGTGGGTGACGCTGGGAAAAGCATGGCTGTACGAGAGCCATGAGGAAACCGGAAAAGCAAGAGAAACGCTTTCTTACGTAAAAGAGCATCAGGAACTGCTGGACACCGCGGAGAAAAAAGGAGCGTACCTGTATCTGGCATGGAAGCTGAAAATGGAAGTGGGCCATACCGGGCTGGTATCACGCCTTGGAACACTGATGCGGCAGGAGAGTGCAAGCTATTTTCTGCTAAAGCTTGCCATTGATGCCGACGATTCCTGGCAGCAGTCGCTGACCCGTCAGCTCTACGCGATGGAACTTTGCTATGAGTGCGGGTGCAAGAGCCCGCTTCTGTATCTGGATGCGGCACAGCTCTATCTCCGCCAGGAGGGACAGCTCCGCCGGATTTCGCCGTTCACCGTTCAGGTGCTGAAATTTGCGCAGAAAGAAGGCATTTTAAGCGGGGAACTGTTAAAACGGGCCGCTTATCTTACAGAGACGATGAAAACGTTCGATGAGAATGTCTATCAGATCCTGACTGCGGGCTATGAGCGTTTTCCATCCGATGAAGTGCTCGAAGCCATCTGCAAACTGGTGATGAAGGGCCGCCCGGTGCGGAAGGAATATTTCCCGTGGTATGCAAAAGCCGTGGAGCGGAACATCCGCATCACGCGCCTGTACGAGTACTATATCGAAACGATGGATGCGTCGTTCGACGAGGTTCTTCCGCAGGTCATCCGGATGTATTTCTCCTACAGCAACACACTGGCAGGCCAGAAGAAAGCGCTGATCTACGCCAACGTGATCAAAAACCGCGAAAAAGACCGCCATACATTCCAGAGCTACCGCCCGGCGATGGAGGTTTTCACGGCAAGACAGATCCAGAAAGGCCGCATGAACCGCGAATATGCTGCACTGTACCGGACTTTTCTGAAAAAACCGGAAGATCCCGACAGCGCAAAAGCGATCGCAAATGTGCTGTTTACCCATCATGTAACGTGTGAAAATCCGAAAATCACGCGTGTGATCGTCTGCCATCCGGCGATGGCGGGCGAAACGTCTTATCCGATGACGGAACAGGGTGCTTATATCCGTCTGTACGGCAAAAAAGCGCGGATTCTTCTCGAAGATGAGCAGCGCAGAAGATATGCGGTGACAGAAACCTGCCGCGTAGAGCCATTGTTTACGGATGAAGAGCTTGCCCGTGCCTGCGGCGGTTTTGCCATTGAAAATCCGGGTCTGCTGCTACACCTGTGCGGGGAGCAGGAAGAGGAGATGCAGCTTACTGCAGAAAATCTTGCCTGGTATCAGCAGGCAGCGCGCACGAGCGCATTTTCCAGTGCTTACCGGAAAACAGTGCGTCAGAAACTGCTGGAATACTATCTTGCCCATCCGGATGAGCGTGAGACCGAGGCGGCTGTTGCAGAGCTGGAGGACAGCGCTTACGCAAAGGTGGACCGTATTTCTACGATCGAGCTTCTGGTACGCTACGGCTGTTACAGCCGCGCCTTTGCCCTGACGGATCGGTACGGCTACGAAAAGATCCCGGTGTCGTGTCTCTTCCGTCTGGCGCATGCGATGATTCTGGAAAAAGAGTTTACAGAGGACGAGGAGCTTCTCTATCTGGCATCCTACGTGGTAAAACAGGGCATTTACGATGAAATTGTATTGTGCTATCTGAGAGATTATTTCACCGGTTCTATTGAGGATATGTGCAGTTTATGGGATAAAATCCGCGGCTTCCAGATGGAGAGCGACAAGTTGGAGGAGCGCATTCTGACCTGGTCCGTCTTTGTGCGCAGCCACCCGAAGTGGGAGCAGGAAATGCTGGAGAACTACATCCGACAGAGCGGAAAAGAGCATGTCATTCTGGCATACCTGACGTATCTTGCGATCGGCTATTTTATGGACGGAAAACCGCTTTCGGATCAGATGTTTGACTACTTGGACCGCGCCTGGAAACAGGGCTGGGAGCTGGACGAGATCTGCCATCTTGCGATGCTGAAACATCTTTCCACGAAGCCGCAGCTTTCTGAGGAGGAAGAAAAAGAGGCGCATACCCTGCTTCTGGCGTTTACGAAACAGGGACTCCGCTTTGCCTTCTACAAGGATCTGCCGGAGCACCTGACCGAAGGCTTCCAGATCGGCGACCGCATGTTCATCGAGGAGCGCCAGAGAGCGGAGGCAAAGGTGACGATTCATTACCGGACAAACGCCGAAGAAACATGGAAGAGCGAACCGATGCGCAATATGTATCAGGGCATTTTTGTGAAAGAGTTTCTGCTGTTCTACGGCGAGAAAATGGAGTATTACCTGACCTTTACGAACCGTCAGGGTGAGGGAAAAACAGAGGTGAAAACCGTCTCCATGACCGGCGAACCAAAAGCAGGAAAGACGCGGTACCAGCTTCTGAATCAGATGAAAGCAGCGCGCGCGGCAGGAGATTCGGAAAAAGCAGAAGAAGCATTCCAAAAGTATCTGCAGCAGGAGGCTCTGGTTCGGAACTGTTTTGCACTTGTGGATGAAAGAAGCAGCAGGAGGATACGACATGGAACAGAAAAATTTGATTTTAGGATTTGATTTTGGAGAGAAATATTCCCAGTTCTGCTGCTATGACAGGGGAACCCATACGGCCGTCTCCATCCCGGTAAAAGAAGGAGAAGAGGCGGTGGAATTTCCGACCGCCATTGCCAAAAAACGGAATGAGGAAACGTGGAAAACAGGACCGGATGCAGAAAAATCTGCTCACGCGGAAAACGGCATCTGGCTGGACAATCTGTACGAGATCTGCATGGGATCCCGCATCTGCCAGATCGAAAACCGGGATTACACGCCGGGAGAAGTCCTTGGCACGTTCCTTCGCGAAGCACTGAAGATGATCGGCATCGAGCGCCCGGACCAGCAGATCCAGGCGATGATGATCACCACGGGCCATCTGACCCGTCCATTTGTGGAAAATGTGCGTGAAGCATACAAGATAATCGGACTTCCGCGCGGCAGAGCCTACCTGCAGGAGCATGACGAGAGCTTTTACTGCCATGTGCTGAACCAGAAGCCGGAGCTCTGGAGCCGTAAAGTCGGTCTGTTTTTCCTGAAAGATGAGGAGGCATCGTTTTCTGAACTTTCCATCAGCCGTAAAACGAAGCCGGCAACTGTGACCGTAAAACGAGGGCCAAAAGCCGCACTTTCGATCGAGCCGATGGAGCGCGACCGCGATTTCTGCCATCTGATGGGAGAAGCGATGGGGAATGAAATTTATTCCAGCGTATTTCTGGTGAGCGAGGAGTTCGACCTTGCCTGGGCCGACAACTCTCTGCGTCAGTTAAAGAAAAACCAGAGAAGAATCTTCGGCGGAACGAACCTGTTTGCACAGGGCGCCTGCTTTTCCGCGCGCGAAAAAGTGGAGGAGCGCCGCTTAAAGGGCTATCTCTTCCTCGGAAATGACCTCGTGCGCTACAACATCGGCATGGAGATGACGATCAATGGTTCTCCGGCATACTATGCGCTGATTGCAGCCGGTGTGAACTGGTATGAAGCAGAAAAAGAATGTGAGCTGATCCTCGACGGAACGGAGGAGCTGGAATTTGTTGTAAGCTCCATGGAAAGCGGAAAACGAAACCGCTATACCATGAAGCTGGACGGGCTGCCCAAACGGCCGCCGAAGACAACACGGATCCGTCTGCGTCTGGAGTATGATTCTCCGGTTACGTGTCAGATCACCGCAGAGGATTTAGGGTTTGGCGATATGTTCCCGGCAAGCCACAAAATCTGGCACGAGACGATGGGGGAGGTGTAAACGATGAGCGGTTATATTTTATGTCAGGTCAAACGGGCGAAAAATCCGTATTATATTTCCAACATCAGCACAAATATATATTCCATCGAGGAACTGTGCTATTATCTGTACCACAACATCTATCTGCTGGACGAGACCATCATTAACGAGCAGCTGCTGGTGTGGATGAAAGAAGAACTCCACTTAAGAAGACTGTACCAGCGTCTCTACGTCCTTCTGGAGGAGAAAAAGAACATCGGTGAGTTTATCCTGCCGATCTTCAAGGAGATCAATTATCTTTCCCACGATCAGTTCCGTGAGATGAATGAGCGCCTGAAACGGTTCGAGGAGCAGCCGGAGATTGTGCGGAAAAAAATCAAGGGAGACTACCTTGTCGACCACGAAAAATATATCAATGCGATCCAGGTTTACCAGGAAACGCTGAAAGATACCGAGGAAAACGAAACCAACATGGGAAGCCAGTTCACCGGAAGTATTTACAACAACATGGGCTGTGCTACGCAAGTCTGTTCCAGATGAATGAAGCACTTACGTGTTTCAGAAAGCAAATGAGGAGCTGCACACGAAAGCAGCGTTAAAGAGCTGGCTGTTTGCGGTCTACATGAGCAAAGGACAGGACGCCTATGAGCAGATGTGCACCGAGCGGAAAGTGGACGCCGAGACGAAACGGGAGATGGACCGCCAGATCACCGAGGCAATGCAGGTCGAGCTCCCGCGCGATCTGGACGAAGCTCTTGCGGCGTGGACACGGGAATATCATAAAAATACCGGACTTTGAACAAAAAGAACAAAAAAATTACTTGACAGCAAAAAAGAATGGGACTATAATACAGCGCATAAGAAAAAAATAAATACTTCGAAACCGATGAAGTGGAGATAACGTTGGAAGCGCCCTCACAGAGAGCCCGGCAGGTGGAAGCCGGACAGAAAGCGGATCAGCAAATGGACCACGGAGGTACAGGGAAAAGCGGGAAACCGTCTGAGTATTCTGTAACGTGCAGGCATACGTTAGTTGCCAGGAATATGATCGTATTCTGCAGAGCGTGTGAGCAATCGCAAAACAAGGTGGCACCACGAGTATAAAAATATACCCGCTTGCAAAGAACAAAGTGATTCTTTGCCGGGGGCGGTTTTTTGTATATCAGAAATTGGTTCTGAGGACCAGTGTTGATGACAGCCTTTGCAGACGCAAGGAGAGGAGATAACAAGATGAAACAGATGACGTTAGAAGAAATTTCAAAAGCAGCCGCATCGGGAGCTTTTCGGAAAATCCCGGTAAGCAGAGAAATTTATTCGGATATCCGTACACCAGTAGAAACACTGAAAGTCCTGCAGGGCGTCAGCAGCCACTGCTACATGCTTGAAAGCGTGGAGGATAAAAAACAGTGGGGAAGATACACCTTCCTCGGCTACGATCCGTCGCTGGAACTCACCTGTGTCAACGGAAACCTGACAATCACCGCCGATGCGGCAGAGATGAAAAAAGTAGAAGATATTCCGGAAAGCCACAAAGAACAGCTTCCGACCGGACAGATCCGGCTGACTGCAAAGACAGCCCATCCGGGAGCCGTCATCAAAACCCTGATTGAGAAAAATAAAAGTCCGAAGATCGCGACACTGCCGACCTTCACCGGCGGCCTCGTTGGATACTTCTCTTACGATTACATCAAGTACAGCGAGCCGACCTTAAAGCTGGACGCAGAAGATCAGGAACATTTCAAAGATGTCGACCTGATGCTGTTCGATAAGGTCATCGCCTATGATAATTATCGTCAGAAAATCGTACTGATGCTTAATATCGAAACCGAAAATCTCGAAGAAAATTACGAAAAAGCCGTACAGGAACTCGAAAAAATGGAAGAGCTGATCCGCTTCGGAAAACCGGCCGAGACGAAAGCAGGCCACCTGAAATCCGAGTTCCGCCCGCTCTTCGATGAGAAAGCGTACTGTGAGAAAGTTGAGCAGGTCAAACATTATATCCACGAGGGAGACCTCTTCCAGCTCGTTCTCTCCAACCGGCTCGAAGCTGATTTTGAGGGAAGCCTCCTCGATACGTACCGCGTCCTCCGCACGACGAACCCGTCGCCGTACATGTTCTACTTCTCGAGTGATGATGTCGAGATCGCCGGTGCATCCCCGGAAACTCTCGTAAAAGTCGAGGACGGAGAGGTCCGGACCTTCCCGCTTGCCGGAACGCGGCAGAGAGGAAAGAGCTATGAAGAAGACCAGCGGCTGGAAAAAGAACTCCTCGCCGATGAAAAAGAGCGTGCCGAGCACAATATGCTGGTCGATCTGGGAAGAAATGATCTTGGAAAGATCTGTGATTTCGGAACCGTGGAAGTAGAAAAATACATGTCAATCGAGCGTTACTCCCACGTCATGCACATCGGTTCCACCGTAAAAGGACAGCTTCGGAAAGACAAGACCGCAGTCGATGCCATCGATTCCGTTCTCCCGGCCGGAACCCTCTCCGGTGCACCAAAGCTCCGTGCCTGCCAGATCATCAACGAGCTGGAAAACAACAAGCGCGGCATTTACGGCGGTGCGATCGGCTATCTGGATTTCACCGGAAATATGGACACCTGCATCGCAATCCGGCTTGCGTTTAAGAAAAACGGAAAAGTGTTCGTCCGCTCCGGTGCCGGCATTGTAGCCGACAGCGTACCGGAAAAAGAGCATCAGGAATGCATCAACAAAGCAAAGGCCGTGATGGTCGCACTTGCGGAGGCAGAAGGAGGAAGCAACTTATGATACTGCTGGTAGATAATTATGACAGTTTTTCCTATAACCTGTATCAGCTCGCCGGTTCGATCAATCCGGACATGAAGGTCATCCGGAACGACGAGATGACGATCGACGAAATCTGCGCACTGGCACCGGCATCCATCATCTTATCTCCCGGACCGGGCCGTCCGGAGCAGGCAGGCCGATGCATGGAGATTGTAGAAAAATTAGGCGGCGAGATCCCGATCCTCGGTGTCTGCCTCGGCCATCAGGCAATCTGTGCCGCGTACGGCGCGACCGTCACCTATGCGAAACAGCTGATGCATGGCAAACAGTCCGAGACAACGCTGGATCTTACCTCGGAATTATTCCAGGGGCTGCCGGAAACCGTTCCGGTTGCAAGATACCATTCCCTCGCAGCTGATGAAGCGACACTGCCGGAAACCTTAAAGGTAACGGCAAGAACTGCAGACGGCGAGGTCATGGCAGTCGAGGACAGTGAGAAAAAGATCTACGGAGTCCAGTTTCATCCGGAATCCATTCTGACCCCGCAGGGCAGACAGATGGTAGAAAACTTCTTAAAAATTACAAGATAGATCACAGGACAGCAAAGAAAGAGAGAAACAGAATATGATTCGGGAAGCGATTGTAAAACTGGTAAATAAAGAGAACTTAACCTACGAGATGGCAGAGGGCGCCATGGATGAAATCATGGGAGGAAAAGCCGATCCGATCCAGATCAGCGCATTTTTAACTGCCATGACGATGAAAGGCGAGACAATCGAAGAGATCACCGCATGTGCCAACGGCATGAGAAAGCACGGTGTTCACATGGAACATGACAAGGATGTTCTGGAAATCGTCGGAACCGGCGGAGATAAATCCAATTCCTTCAACATCTCCACAACAGCATCCCTTGTGATCTCTGCAGGCGGCGTCGCAGTTGCGAAACACGGAAACCGCGCCGCATCGAGCAAATCCGGCGCAGCCGACTGTCTCGAAGCGCTCGGCGTCAAAATCGACCTGGAGCTGGAGAAAAACAAAGAAGTTCTGGAAAAACTTGGAATCTGTTTCCTGTTCGCACAGAAATACCACATGTCCATGAAATACGTGGCACCGGTCCGCAAGATGCTCGGCATCCGGACCATTTTCAACATCCTCGGACCGCTGACCAACCCGGCAGCAGCCACGATGCAGGTGATGGGTGTCTACGAGGAAGCACTTGTCCGCCCGATGGCAGAAGTTCTCTCCAATCTTGGTGTCAAACGCGGCATGGTTGTCTACGGCCAGGACTGCCTCGATGAAATTTCCTTAAGCGCACCGACAAGCGTCTGCGAGATCAAGGACGGAACGTTTGAGGAATACGTCATCACACCGGAAGAGTTCGGCATGACCCGCTGTACCAAAGAAGAGCTGGTCGGCGGAACCCCGCAGGAGAATGCTGAAATTACGAAAGAAATTCTTGCAGGAAAGAAAGGCCCGGCAAGAGACGCTGTTGTCCTGAATGCCGCCGCAGCCCTTCATGTAGCAAAAGAAATCCCGATGCAGGACGCTGTAAAACTGGCAGAGGAGCTGATTGACAGCGGAAAAGCACAGAAAAAACTCGAAGAGTTTGTGTCACTCGCCAATAAATTGGCAGAAGAGGAATAAACATATGATACTGGAAACGATTGCAGAAGCCACAAGAAAACGTGTCGCTGCAGAAAAAGAGAAGTGTTCTCTTGCAGAAATGAAAGAAAAAGCAACGGCGATGAACCCGGACACCGGATTCCCGTTTGAACAGACGCTGAAAAAGCCGGGCATGTCCTTTATCTGCGAGGTAAAAAAAGCCTCCCCGTCGAAGGCATCATCGCAGAAGATTTCCCCTATCTGGAGATCGCAAAGGAATATGAAGCGGCCGGTGCCTCCGCCATTTCCTGCCTGACTGAGCCGGAATACTTCAAAGGCGACAAGCGTTACTTAAAAAAAAATTGCAGAAACCGTATCCATCCCGGTTCTGCGGAAAGATTTTACCGTGGATCCCTATATGATCTACGAGGCAAAGGTGCTCGGAGCCACCGCTGTCCTTCTGATCTGTGCGCTGCTGCCGGAGGAAACCTTAAAAGAATATCTGGAAACAGCGCATTCCCTCGGCCTTTCCGCTCTTGTGGAAGCCCACGATGAGGCGGAGGTTGCACAGGCCATGCGCGCCGGAGCAAGGATCATCGGCGTCAACAACCGCAACTTAAAAGATTTCACGGTCGATATCCACAACAGTGAGCGGCTGCGGGAGCTTGTCCCGGAAAACATTGTTTTCGTATCCGAGAGCGGCATCAAAACGCCGGAGGATGTCGGAAGACTGTATCAGAATAAAACCGATGCCGTTCTGATCGGCGAAACGCTGATGCGGAGCAGCAACAAAAAAGCAGAGCTTGAAAAACTCTCTTCAATGTGTTAAAGTGGTAACGTAAGTGCGCAAAACAAAACAGAGCGCACGGGGAGTCAAACGTTATGGAAGAACAGACCAGAATCAAAATCTGCGGGCTCACACGGCTGGAAGACATTGATGCGGTGAATGAACTGAAGCCCGAATATGTCGGCTTTGTCTTTGCAAAAAGCCGCAGACAGATTACAAAAGAACATGCCGTGACGCTGCGGCGCTATCTGGATCCCGAAATCCAGGCGGTCGGCGTCTTTGTGAACGAGCTTCCGGCGATTGTCGCAGGATACCTCGAAGAGGGCGTCATCGATCTGGCACAGCTCCACGGAAATGAGAGTGAAGAATATATCCATTCGCTCCGGTTCCGCACCGGCGGGGAACTGATCAAGCATTTTCCATCAAAACCAGGGAGGACGTCGAAAAGGCGAAAAAAAAGCAGCGCCGATTACATCCTTCTCGACCACGGAAAAGGCGGTACCGGCGAATCGTTCGACTGGTCACTGATCAGAAACATGGACCGCCCGTATTTCCTTGCGGGAGGCCTGAACGCCGAAAATGTGGAACAGGCGATTTTACAGACACATCCCTTCGCCGTCGACATCAGCAGCGGTGTCGAGACAGACGGCGTAAAGGACCCGGAAAAAATCACAGAATGCATAAGGAGGATAAGACATGTCTGACGGAAGATTTGGTATTCACGGAGCCAGTACATACCGGAAACTCTGATGAATGAAATTATCAATTTGGAAAAACAGTACAATTATTATAAAAACGATCCGGAGTTCTGCCAGGAGCTCGATGACCTGCTGAAAAATTACGCGGGCCGCCCGTCCCTTCTCTACTACGCAGAGAAAATGACAAAGGATCTCGGCGGAGCAAAAATTTACCTCAAACGAGAGGATCTGAACCACACCGGAGCCCACAAAATCAACAACGTGCTCGGACAGTGCCTCCTCGCAAAAAGAATGGGAAAAACCCGTGTCATCGCAGAGACCGGAGCCGGCCAGCACGGTGTGGCAACCGCAACGGCAGCAGCGCTGATGGGACTTGAGTGTGAGATCTTCATGGGAAAAGAAGACACCGACCGTCAGGCCCTCAATGTATACCGGATGGAGCTTCTCGGTGCAAAAGTAAATGCCGTTACTACCGGAACTATGACCTTAAAAGATGCCGTCAATGAGGCGATGCGCGAGTGGGTATCACGTGTCGATGACACCCACTACGTTCTCGGTTCCGTTATGGGCCCGCATCCGTTCCCGACCATCGTCCGCGATTTCCAGGCTGTCATCAGCAAAGAGGCAAGAGAGCAGATCCTCGAAAAAGAAGGAAAACTCCCGAAAGCCGTCATGGCATGCGTCGGCGGCGGAAGCAATGCGATGGGTATGTTCTATAACTTCATCAATGACAAAAATGTCCGCCTGATTGGATGCGAGGCAGCAGGACGCGGCGTCAACACCGCAGAGACTGCAGCAACCATTGCAACCGGAACACTCGGCGTCTTCCACGGTATGAAATCCTACTTCTGCCAGGATAAATACGGTCAGATCGCACCGGTTTACTCGATTTCCGCAGGCCTTGACTACCCGGGCATTGGACCGGAGCATGCATATCTGCATGACATCGGCCGCGCCGAATACGTTCCGGTAACGGACGATGAGGCAGTAGAAGCTTTTGAATACCTCGCAAGAACCGAGGGTATCATCTGTGCGATCGAGAGTGCCCATGCAGTAGCCCATGCGATGAAGATCGCAAAAGAATTTGATCCGGAAGACTCCATCATCATCTGCCTGTCCGGACGCGGAGACAAAGACGTAGCAGCCATTGCAAGATACAGAGGGAGGGATCTTCATGAGTAAAGTAACAGAAGCATTTTCAAACAGCAAAGCATTCATTCCGTTTCTGACAGCCGGAGACCCGAACATTGAAAAAACAGAGAATTATATTCTGGAGCTACGAAAAAGCAGGCGCAGACTGATCGAGATCGGAATCCCGTTCTCGGATCCGATTGCCGAGGGCGTTGTCATCCAGGAGGCAGACCTCCGTTCCTTAAAAGCCGGAACTACCACCGATAAAATTTTCGATATGGTAGCCTCCGTGCGCAAAAAAACAGACATTCCGCTGGTGTTTATGACCTACTTAAACCCGGTGTTCCATTACGGATACGAGCCGTTCTTTACAAAATGCGAGGAAGTCGGCATCAATGGCATCATCATCCCGGATATGCCGTATGAGGAAAAAGGCGAATTAAACGATATTGCGCGCAGCCATCAGGTAGATGTCATTTCCCTGATTGCGCCGACGTCTGAGAGCGCATCCAGAAAATTGCCGCAGACGCCGAAGGTTTTATCTACCTCGTATCGTCTCTGGGCGTTACCGGTGTCAGAAGCGAGATCAAGACAGACCTCGATTCCATGATCGCCGCAATCCGCAAAGTAACCGATATTCCGGTAGCCGTAGGTTCGGCATCAACACGACCGATCAGGCGGCCAACATTGCAAAAATTGCGGACGGTGTCATCGTCGGAAGCGCTATCGTCAAAATGATTGCGAAGTACGGCACTCATGCGGAGCAGCACATCTATACGTATGTCCGCATGATGAAGGAAGCTGTCATGACAGCAAATAAATAAAACCCGCGTCATTGCGTGTTTGAAAAAACTGTGTTAAGATGAGAGCGTGTCTGAAACAAACCGTTTTGGACACGCTTTTTCAACGTAAAATACCTGACCGGCTTTCGAAAAAGCCGGATAGAATATGGAGGAAAAACGTGTTAGATGTATGTTTACTGGGAACAGGCGGTATGATGCCTCTGCCAGGCAGACGCCTGACCGCCTGATGACCCGATACAACGGAAGCAGCCTTCTGATCGACTGCGGCGAGGGAACCCAGGTTGCCATCAAGGAAAAAGGCTGGACCTTTAAGCCGATTGATGCCATCTGCTTCACCCATTACCACGCAGACCACATCAGCGGCCTTCCAGGACTTCTCCTGACGATGGGAAACACTGACCGGAGAGAACCGCTGACCATGATCGGCCAAAAGGCCTGGAGCGCGTCGTCAATTCACTGCGTGTCATCTGCCCGGAGCTGCCGTTCCCGATTGTATTTCACGAGGTGACAGCGCCGGAGGAAGTGATCGAGATGAACGGCTACAAAATCACAGCCTTCCGCGTGCAGCACAATATCACCTGCTACGGCTATTCGCTGGAGATCTCCCGCAAGGGAAAATTCGATGTGGAGCGCGCTAAAGCACAGGAAATTCCGATTAAATGCTGGAATCCGCTGCAGAAAGGCGAGACTGTCACCCTGGATGGAAAGACGTATACGCCGGACATGGTCCTCGGCCCTGCCAGAAAAGGACTGAAGGTGACCTACTGCACCGATACCCGCCCGATTCCGTCGATCTCCGAACATGCGAAAGGCTCCGACCTTTTCATCTGCGAGGGAATGTACGGCGAGCCGGAAAAACAGGCAAAAGCAAAAGAATTTAAGCATATGACCTTCTACGAGGCGGCAAAACTGGCAAAAGATGCCGAGGCTGCCGAAATGTGGCTGACCCACTTTTCCCCGTCGCTCGTCGGCCCGCAGCGGTACATGGATGAGGTACAGAAGATTTTCCCGGCCGCAGAGCTTGGAAAAGACGGAAGATCAGTAGAACTGTTATTTGAAGAGGAAACGAAAAATGAGTGAAAAAGATACCCTGATTCTTGCAATTGAGAGCTCCTGCGATGAAACCGCAGCCTCCGTCGTGAAAAACGGAAGATGTGTGCTGTCTAACATTATTTCATCCCAGATCGCCATCCATACCCTGTATGGCGGTGTTGTGCCGGAAATTGCATCCAGAAAACATATCGAAAAAATCAACCAGGTTGTAGAAGCGGCCTTAAAAGAAGCCGATGTCACTCTGGATGATATCGATGCGATCGGTGTTACGTACGGCCCTGGTCTTGTCGGCGCACTTCTCGTCGGCGTGGCAGAGGCAAAAGCGATCGCCTATGCAAAAAAGAAACCGCTGGTCGGCGTTCACCATATTGAAGGCCACGTCTCGGCGAACTATATCGAACACCCGGATCTGGAGCCGCCGTTCCTGTGTGAAATCATCTCCGGAGGCCATACCCATCTTGTCATTGTAAAAGATTACGGTTCTTTCGAAATCCTCGGAAGAACGAGAGACGACGCAGCCGGAGAAGCCTTCGACAAGGTAGCCCGTGCCATCGGACTCGGCTATCCGGGCGGACCGAAGATCGACAAGCTGGCAAAAGAAGGAAACCCGCACGCCATCGACTTCCCGCGTGCCCACATGGAGGATGCGCCGTATGACTTCAGCTTCAGCGGCGTAAAATCTGCCGTTTTAAACCATCTGAACAAATGCCGGATGACAGGCGAACCAATTGTCGAAGCAGACATCGCTGCGTCCTTCCAGCAGGCCGTTGTGGACGTTCTGGTGGATAATGCCATCCGTGCGGCCAAAGATTACCATATGGACCGTCTGGCGATCGCCGGCGGCGTTGCATCGAACGGGGCACTCCGCGCGGCGATGGAAGCAGCATGTGAAAAAGAGGGCATCCGCTTTTACCGTCCGTCCCCGATCTTCTGTACCGACAATGCGGCCATGATCGGTGTGGCAGCTTACTACGAGTACCAGAAGGGAACCCGCCACGGCTGGGACCTGAATGCCGTACCGAACCTGAAGCTTGGAGAACGATAAGAAAAAGAAACTTCCGCAGCAGAACGGAGAAGAGAGATCTGCTGCGGAGTTTTTGCATTTGTAGAAAACGGAGGAAAAGATGAGCGAGAAGAAAGAAAAATACACTGCGGTTGTCCTGGCAGCCGGAAAGGGAACCCGGATGGGCGGAAGCGTAGCAAAACAGTTTCTGGAAATCGGAGGAAAACCAGTCGTGGTTTACGCGCTGGAGGTTTTTGAACATTCGCCGGAGATTGACCAGATCATTCTTGTGACAGGTGCGGATAAAATAGAATACTGTCAGAAAGAGATTATCGAAAAATATGGAATTAAGAAAACTGTTTCCGTATGCGCAGGCGGAAGGGAACGGTATGAATCTGTCTGGAAAGCATTGCAGACGCTGAAAAGCCTGGAAAGCGAACAGGATCAGAAGACCGATTACGTTCTGATTCACGATGGCGCCCGCCCGTTTTTAAACCAGGAAATGCTGGAACGTCTCTGCGCATGTGTAAAAGAAGAAAAAGCCTGTGTCCTTGGCATGCCGGTCAAGGATACCATCAAGCTTACCGATGAAAACGGAAAAATCAGGGAAAGCCCGCGAAAGAGAATCTCGTATGGCAGGCACAGACCCGCAGGCTTGCAGCAGACGCTTCTGTTTCCGGCATTCGAA
>ENA-OQAN01000339-OQAN01000339.1-human-gut-metagenome-genome-assembly--contig:-NODE-339-length-25376-cov-7.540734_pt1 | contig 25376 bp, 38 predicted proteins | sample MGYA00242735_ERZ504527 | MGnify/ENA primary metagenome ERZ504527 (study PRJEB26092, sample SAMD00036230) | human gut metagenome | host: Homo sapiens | study: EMG produced TPA metagenomics assembly of... | reverse complement strand
ACATTCAAAACTCAATCGTGATTTCTTTAAATTTCATTACATAACGTAATTTCAAATGTTGCTTTTCTTTGTCTTTTATTTAAAACTTTTTATTCTGCTTTTAAATTTTAAAAGGATACCTTTTAAAATGATGACATTTCCATCTTCATCTACCGTTACCTCAGTTGGTTCTAACGGATGGCCATCGTTGTTTAAAATTTTACCCATTCTTCTTCCAGGAAGGTAAGAGTGGATGGGGAAGTTTTGTCCCCCAAGAAACGTTGCACACCATTAATACCTTTGATTTTGTAAAAGTCTTCGGCTTTGAATTCGGTTTGTACGAAAACATAGTTCGGAAATAATATGTATTCTCTTTGCATCCAAGCGCCTCCTGAACGAATCAAGCGACTTTCTCTCGGAACAAGGGCTTGATACCCAGCCAACTCTAATTGCTTCTGTATTTGAAGCTCTTGGCTTCCTTTCACTTGTATCACACACCACATATCTATCCCTCCATTTCTTCTGTTTTCTTTGTATTTAAATATTTGACAAGTTCCTTGTATAGCTCAGGTTTTTCCTTCGCCATGGAAGAGAACAGTAATGTTTTAAATTCTTCAATCGCTGCATCCTTAACATCTTGGTTTGGATTTCAACTCTTTTCTTATAAGCTGTCGCACGAATAAGTGCATTTGACTCTTTCATAAGTTTCGCTAAATCTACTTCATCCCAATCTTCTTCTTTCGTGCTGGCTAAGCGATTAAACACGTTTCCTGATGTGATACGGATGATCGCTTCTGCCATATCTAAATCAGGATTACGATCCAATTCTTCTTTTACTAACTTGAAGTTCTGATGTGTCATCTTCAATGCTTCCATATTGGCATTGAACGAACGAGCATATCTACACACACTAGCTACTGATACCGATTGTTCATTTGCTTTTAGAAACTCTACAATTTCAGTATAAGTTGCATCAGACTGAAGCATAGTTTCAACTACAGATTTAAGATCTTCAGGCAAGTTATCAATCTTACTGTGTTTTCGATTGGCCATAGGTTTAAACCTCGACCATATCGTCTACAATGTTTCTTGCTAAAAGCTTTATTCCTTTGCTAGTAAGTTTAGCTTCAAGGTTTCTGTAGTTGACATCCTGAGATAGCTCCAACACTTCATTTCTTGTAGCGATATCTCTTAAACGAATATATTTTTCTTCAGTCAAATAGTTGATGCAGTCTAAAAACTCCCATTTTTCAACTCCATCCATTTCTAACACTGTTTCAACGCTTTTAAGTTCGTTGTACTTGTATCTAAGAACATTAATCGTTCTTAACACACGACCATTATTGCTGATAAAGTTTGCAGCTTCTAGTCGCTTCTTCAACGTTTCTTTATCTGCCATTTCTATACCCTCTCTTTCAATAGTAATTTATAGATTTCATCTAGTTTATTTTCTGTTTTTCGTTGTTCACGAATAAAGTCTTCTTTCGTTAAGAACTGTTTCTGCGCTTCTTTTAAATCGTTCCTGAATTCTTTGACCGATTCTTTGAATTCTGTTTTAGGCGTGTAGTCAGTTTTAATGTCCTGGATATCTTTCTTGACTTCTTTAATGATCTTTTCATGAGCAACTTCGGTAAGATAATCTTTTTCAATCTGTTGGATTTTATAATCTGTTTTATCAATCTTGTCCATAGTCTTTTTTAAAAAGTAAGTGATAATTGTAATGACTGTACCAATTGCCAATTCTAAAAAATAATCCATTTTTATACCTCCTTGCTCGTTATTACAAGGCAAATTTTAGATAAAAAAAAGAAAGTGGTAAAATAAACTACTTTATAGTTAAACTTTACTACTTTCTTTAAATTTTCTATAAATCAAACAATGTGACTTGTCCTTCGTATGGATCGATTTTTTTGTTTTTGAACAAATCACCTATGATTGTTCTTATCTGTATCTCTGACAATCCATATTTCAAGGCAAGTGCTTTGATATCCCCATTTTTATCATACTCAATGCGTATTTTCTCATTACGTTTTCTTCGCTCGATTTCACTGAACTTAGGAATATAAATGCTTGTTCCTGCATAATAGTGAATCAACCTCTTATAGGCTTCTAAACCAATGACTTCAACGACTTGTAACTGTTCTTCATTTAAATCATCTAATGTTACATCTGCACTTTCTGTCATTAATTCATCCATTTTCTTTCAGCCGTCCTAACGTAGTTTTTTAAAATCTCAATCAGTTTGTTTCCATCATCTCTTGAAAGACGATTAAATATGCGTTGTGGGGTTGATTTTACTTGGAACTGTCTTTCTATAATACCTGCCAATCTTTCGCCTACAGGAGCATTATTTGGTTCTCTATCCAAAGATTGAAGCTCATACATCAATGACCAGCATTTCTTCTTTTGTCCTGATGTCATAACTTCATCAATCTTATTATTCTGTTGCTTTTCCAGGTAGGCGATGATTTCATTGGCTTCACGATACGTTAGTTCCTTAGTTGAATATTTACATGTCTGATTAAAAATAATCATATGCAAGATGTCATTATCTTTATCTTGGCGATCAACATATCCTAATGCACTTGCAATAGCATATATTTTTTTGGTCTGCCATCTCTCAACAGTTTTCATAAGATTGCTCCTTTCAATTATTCCGCTTCTAGCGTTACCTTGATTGAATCTTCAACAATCAATGAACTCTTGATTTTAGCTACTGCCTCTTCAACAGTTCCTTCAAATCCTGAAGCCTCAATAATTCTCAAGATATTTTGATAAGCCATAACATCCTGTACAAGGAATGCATTATCACTCGCTTCTTTTTCGCTGAGGTCTGTGTACTTCAAGATGTTCTTTTGATCTTGCTTGTATTTTCCTTTTAAACGTTTCATAAGAAGCGCTTGTTTCTTCTGATCAGGAGTCATATGAGTGACAACATTAGATAATGTATCTTCAATATAATCTCCTTTGAACATATTCGCCAACATTGTTTTGGCAACATCGGTCAATGAGAGCTTTGTTTCTTCTTTAATAAAATCAGGAACAGTCTTTCCTAAAACCTCTTTGATAACTACCCACGAAATTGGTTTGACTGTTGCTGCATTTTGTACGATGACTTTAGCACCATTATTTCCATAGATTTCTACGGTTTTTAGTTTTGTATCCTGCAGATCTTTTTCGGCGAATTCTTCAAAATCAGCCTTTAAATTTTCCATTTCATTTTTGATGCCAGCCAATTGTGCATCTAATTCAGCGTAGCGATCAACTTTCTCTCTAATTTCCATGTTCGCCACCTCCAGCGAACTTGCTAGCACATGTAGTGCATAGTTCTACATTATTAAATACTTTTACATGGTCAGCAGTTCCACAACACATGCATGTAGGAATATGCTTTTTGATGAGAAGGCTATTGTCTTCCGTTTGAACGATTTCTACTGCTGCACCTTTTGGAATGTTCATCTGATGTCTAATCTGTGCAGGAATCGTAATTCCACCAGTTCTAGAAATCTTTTTAAATTAGTTTGTTTTCCTATCTGTTTTTCCTCCTTTGTTTTCCTATGCTCCACTCTGCATTATCCGAGGGCTTGTGACCTCCGTTGGCTGCATTAGAGCAATGGGTTATTTATCCCCAGTGCATTTTTTGTATTCATCTTCTGTAATCGGATAGGCTTCTTTAACATATAAAGAAAAGTAAGCCATAAACTCTTCCGCTGTTAGCTCTTCATCAACCTCGACAAATCGCTTTTCACCGTTCAGATTCTTGATCACAAAATACTGTGATTTCATATTGAGTACCTCCTATCAGTTCTTTTGCTTTTAATACTTTTTTAGAGTAGTCTGTTTCATAAATGCCTTGTTCCCATAACTTTTGAGCTCCTGCAATACCAATGTTATAAGCCATAAGCATTTGATGTTCGCTTTCGTTCCATTTCAGCTTGCTTAATAAAAAGATGCCAGCCTTAGCGCCTTGGTATGGATCAAGCATATTTGTTAGTCCTAACTCTCTTTCTACCTCTTCAAAATTGACTTTATTGACTTGCATAAGTCCAAAATCATCTGTGCATGATTTAACTTTTGGATTGAAATTACTTTCTACTTTCATAATCGCAAGTACTAATTCCATATCTAATCCTGCATCTATGCACTTTTCTCTTATATAATCTTGCAAATCCATGTCAAGAGGGACATTGTAGTATGTTTTAACCTCTGTTTTTAACTCCTTAGCTTTAGTTTCAACAATTTGTGTTTCGACTTCTATTGGTTTATTCGCAGGAGCAATTGTCGATGCATATATCTTATTCGTTACTATGATAGTGATTATTAGTAAAACCATCAGAAGAGATCTTTTCATTGCTCCATCCTCTTGCATTTACTCATTTCTTTTTGAAGTCTTCTTTTGTGTTTTAACAGATCTCTTTTTCTCATTGGTGAAGAAGTGCTTTTTAAATCTACTTCGCATTTTTTAAGTTTGTTTAAAACCTCGTTTTTACCCATGTTAAACTCCTATTTCATTGTCACTTTCTCTTATTTTTTCTAGATCTTGATACATAAGAAGTATGCTTAAGTATGCAATTGATCCAAGCAAGGTTGACGTAAGGACTTTTGGCTTTGACTTGAGATATTGCATTTGCGTATTGAAATGTATGTTGTTTTCGTATAAGTGCTTGTATCTAGGATTTCTAGTTACTTTTTCAAAGAATTCTTGTCCAGTCATACTATTTTTCGATTCTAGCTTCCAATATTGCCTGAAGCTCTCTTTTTTCCTTTTCATACTCGTGTACTAAACTCCAATCACAAGCATCCCATCGGTCTTTCATATCAATATAGAACAACTCTCTGTCAATCCATTCAATTCTTCGTTTGATTTGTTCATTGGTCATATTCTGATATTCCATTTTTATCACCTCACAATTCCCATATAGGTTTAAGAACTTCAATGATCTGTTCATATGTCATCTTATTATCGTTCTTTTGTAATTTTTGATCTAACACCATTGCACATTTTTTAAGTTTTAAAATGCCAAGATCTTCTTTACTGATGCTCCCATATCGACCTGAATTCGTCATCATTCCTAAAACGATCATAAATGTGTTCAGTTTTGCATAATCTACTAAGCAGTAATCTTTCCATTCATCACAAACTTCTTTAGCAAACTTCTTTCTGTTTAATCTTGGCTTATCAGGCGGGATAATCCCTTTTTCCTGCAAATTCTTTTTGATACGTTTTCTTTCGTCTTTTTCACGATTGGTCATACGTTTATATTTCTTCGCTGCCATATACTCCTCCTACTTTAAGAACTAGTTACCATATCTTCTTTTATCGTCATGTTTTTTCAACTTGCATACTAATTCAAAAGTCGTTTGTATCTTTTCTACATTAAACAATGCATCTTCTTTGATTCGATAAACATATAGATATCGTCTGTCATCTCGGATATAAACTGTTTTCGTGGCCAACTTTAACAATTCTTCAGCAAGATAAGTATCACCAAACCAATGCAATGAGCCGACCATAGTGATAACTCTAGCTTCAAAGTATAGAGAATCTTTTTCTAATCTCATTAGCTTCACCTCCTCACTCTGCATTATTCGAGGGCTTGTGACCTCCGTTGGCTGCATTAAGGAGGACTTTATTCGTCCTCAGTTTTGAATGTGTGTGTGCATTGACAATTTAGCGTTTGTTTTCCTTCTAAATAGGCTTTTTTAATTCTAATCTCTAAATCTTCAGCCATAATAGCTGCAGTTACAATCACAAGAATCAATAGAATAGATGCGAATAACAAACAGTCTTGTATGCTTAGCTTAGAAGTCACTTGACTAAGCAAAACACCCAAAATCACTCCGAATACAACGCTAATCAATGTCTTTTTAATTTTTCTCTTTCCCACTTTCGTTTCTCTCCTCTTTATTGTTTTTTATACTCACATAGATTGCATATACAACTATGGCAGTGCAGATTTTATAGATCATTTGTACTAATTTATTTAGCATTTAAATAACCTCTATTCCTAACGTTCTAGCCATGGCAAATAGTCCATTCACTGAAACATCATCATTGTTAATGCTATTTTCATAAACATTGGTTGCTCCACGAATGCCCCATTTTGATTTACAAACACCTTTTAAGAAGTTCAATTCTTTATTCAATCCTTGTTGTTTTAACGCTGGGAATAATTTTTCTACATCATCATCCGTAACATTGGATGTTGAATAGTATCGGCTCATCTTGATTCTTGAAAACAGCTGAGCGAATTGTGCTTCCTGTTTTCCTTTCATCTTCGAATAGACCTCTGTATTACCAATCAATACGATTCCAACGCCCTTTGTTCCTGTGATTGAGTTTGGATCAGCAAGTGTTCTTATCTGTTCAAGTGCCGATAACTTCAAATGTTGAGCTTCATCGATGATGATCACTCGGTTTGTTCCTTCGAGCTTATCTCTAATCGAAAGCATCAACTCCATCTTGTTTCTGCTTTCAGGAATTTTAAGTGTCCTAGCTAGAAATCTAAGCATATTGCCTAGAGTTCCAGCTACAGGACTCATTTCCATATAGATTGCTTGCGTTGGATTCTCTCGTACATATTTCTGTGCTGCTTTTGTTTTACCAATTCCTGCATCACCATGGGCGATTGCGATACCTCCATTTAATTGAGCATATCTAATCATCTTATAAATGTCTTCGCTGATAGAAATAGGAATGTAATCTTCCATCGGTTTATATGTTTGAACCTTTTCTTTGATTTCCTCTTGCTCAGTAATAGTGTCCAAATATTCAACGATCTTAGCCTCAACTGCTGTGACATCACCTTTGTATTTACCACCTCTATACTGCGAAAGAGCTGTCATACTCACGCCAATCAGTGGCGCAATTTTCGCTTGAGAAACACCAGCTTCTTTCATGTATTTCTCAAGTCTTTCTTTAACTGCAACGTTAAGCATAATAATCTCCTCCTTGTCGCTTAATTGAGTTTATATTCATTTTGTCTAAATCCACATCATGCACTTTGCATAACATGGGTTTTTCATCCACGTTTAAGATCTCTAAATCGTAGATTGGTTTAGAAACATCACTGTCTTTGTTTTCTTTAGCAGATTTCAACAACAATTCAAGTGCAGTATTTCTATCGATATTAGCAATGATTGAATCCTTGATTGCTTCCTTAGCCACTTTCTTAAGTTCTCTAGTTTTAGCCATCGCAAGTTTTACTTCGTCCTTACTTGCGCCGTATTCAAGTACTGCGACATTGTCTGCTTCAACTTCCATGATGAATCTATCATCAAGGTCATATACTCTAACTCTGGATAAATCATCGGGATCATATCTTAGGTAAACTTTCTTATTCAGCATCTGCATGATTAATTCATTGTTGAAGTAATCTAGTTGAGTGCCTCCAATCTTCAAACTAACGCCACGTCTTGTCACTTTTTGAGCTCGAGTGGATCTTAACATCATTAGATTCAACTGTTCTTCGGTTGCGGTTGTCTTCGTATGTAGGTTTTCTTGATATACATCAATCTTTCTTTTACCTTTATCCGCTGCAACTGCACCGTTGTATTCTTCATAATTCAAGTAATATTCAATTAATTCTTCGATTTCTTTGATAAATGCTTCTTTATCAGGTATATTTCCGTTTTTAAGTTCAACTTTTAAGATCTCAGGCTTTTCAACTACATTTCCACCTGTATAAGTTGCAAATAATCTAGAAATACTGTTTTTGAAATCTAAGAATCTTCGTTCAATGATCTTAGCTTTTGCGTTTCTAACGAGTGCATTGACCATATTGATTCCTAAGCGTTCAAGAATCGGAGGAGGAGTAAATTTATCTTCGTCCTTTTTCTTCTTTCTGTGTCCTGAACCGCCGAAGTCGAATGTTAAGAACTCTCGACCATTATCTAAGTAAACATTCTTAGGTATTCCATACTTCTTGATACCTCGTCTTAATGAATAAATTGAAGCTTGCGATGATGGGGTATCTGTAATGTAGATACATGTCATAATTCCGCTTCGTGCATCCATAAAGGCTGTTAGGTAAAGTCTGAACGTCTTTTCGCCATCCCCAACAATTACATCAATTGTATGGTTATCACCAATCCAGTAATCGTTTGAATCCATGTTGTCATAGGTTCTTCGTATATATGGTGCGCACCTATCGTCAAATGCCTTATCTCCATCTCTTCCAAGAGTTAATATTGCATCAGGAATATCAGCTTTTACATGCCTTGTAAAAGTACAATAAGCTGGTATATCCTCATACAACTCAGGTGCTGTATTTTGAATATATAGCTGAGTATATTGATAGCATTTTCTAAGTGGATGCTTTGCTTGATCCAACAAGAAGCTCAAGAATACTTGCCACACATGTTCATCAATTTTTGTGTAGCCTTTCTTGGCTTTTCCTCGTTTATCAATCAAGCCTTCTAGATCTCCATTCTTTAAGGCTTTATATTTGCGATAAAGAATACTTGTAGAAATATTAAGCTCAGGATGTTCTAACTTCATCTTTGTGATGAATAGTTCATCAACTTCACTCTTATTTCTTGCGTTTTCTTTATTCCTGAAGGATTGCCATTCATTAATAACGTTTTCCCAAAAAACACATTCCTCTCTTTCTTGGGTGCTCATAAACTCTAGCTTTTCAGCGTTCTGTACTTCAATGTTAGTGTTTAAGATCCCTTTAGATTGATAGTATTTTTGTTGTTCCTCTTCTGTCAGTTGATCTAGAGGTATGGCATGAACTAATCTACCTCTTGAATTTTTAACTTGTACAGATTTATAAAAGCCTTCTGTAACAAGTTGTTGAATTCTAACTCTGTGACATCCTTTTAATTCTGCTAATTCTTGAAGTGTTAGCGTCTCCATTTAACCACCTCCTCACTCTGCATTATTACGAGGGCTTGTGACCTCCGTTGGCTGCATTAAGAAGGACTGGTCATTATTTACCAGTGCCCACTAATTCAAATGGATCTATAACCAGCTTCTCAGCTAGTATTTTTAAACTTGAATAATCAGGTAAATGAACTTTATTTTCATAATTAATAACTGATTTGAGAGTTAAGCCAGTGTAATAAGCAAATTCTTTTTGTGTCATTTTTAAAGAATTTCTTATTATTTTTAAATTCTCTGCAAAACTATTGCTCTTACTAACAACATGCAAATATTTGTGTTAGATAAGTCATTCTCCATTAAGTACATAGGATTTACATTGAAGAGTTTTGCAAGCAAGCAAAGGTTTTTAGCTGTAGGTTCACGTCTACCAATTTCATAACTTGCAATTGTGTGATGAGAAATATTAGTTTTTTCTTCAATATCTTCTTGTTTAAGTTTGAAAGATTTTCTTAATAAACGAAGATTTTTACTAAAATTATTTGTTTTATGTTCACTCGTTTCTTCAACTAATGTGTCTATTTCACATTGTTCAACGTCTATGTTGGATTCGGATGCCCTTTCTATGTGAGAAAATAGGCGATCTATTTCTTCGGTTTTAACACCCTTGTTATTATTTTGTTTGTTATCGTTATAATAGAAAATAATCATTATTATTCCTCCTTAAAAATATCATTTACATTACATTCCAATACTCTTGCAATTTCTTTAGCTCTTAACGGATGTATCTTTTTTGTTTCTTGCCTTTCAATTCTGCTTAGAGCTTGATTACCTAAGCCTGCCTCAATAGATAATTTGCATTTAGACAAACCTTTAGCTTTTCTCTTCTTTTTGATTTCGTCAATATTAGGTATTAAATACATATAATCACCTCCAAATGTATCCATATGGCTACCTTAGCCATATTATAAGATACCCACATGGTTAGGTCAAGACGTTTTTTTATTTATTAGATGTGTTTTTTCTATCCAAGTGGTTACATAATTGCTATACTATAAAAGAGGTGATAAGCGTGAAGCTCGCTGACAACATAAGACTTTTAAGAAAAGAAAAAGGTTTAACGCAAAAACAAATGGGTGAACAATTAAATGTTCCATTTAGAACAATTATGAATTGGGAACGTGGCGTAAGAGAACCTAGCTCACAGAATATGGTTGCACTAGAAAAATTTTTTAATGTGAGTGGATCTTTTTTGCGTGGAGAAACAGATATAAGAGAGCCTATGATATGGGATGATTTAGATGTTCTAAATTCTATAAATAACGAATTCCCTCAAATGCTTAAAAGAGTATTAAATATATTTGAACAAGAAGACGAAGATAACCAACATGCAATTTTTACAATAATTTCTGAATTGCAAAGTATCTTAATGTCTAATAAAAAAGAAGAGAAAAAGAAAGTTCTTTACATGGCAATGCTTAATTTAAAAACAATTAACGATACATTAAAAGTTAATAAAACCCACGACTAAAATACTACATATATTAGACTTTATCTTCCCTTATATCCAAGTGCGATAGGATATATCAAAATACGATATTTTTATAAAAAAAAGATGCAAATTCCATTATAAAATCTGCATCTTTTTTATGTTTTCATTGACATAGTAGGCATACTATGTTATAATAATAATGTAAAGAGGGAAGGAGGTGTTAAGATGGATGAACATATTAGCGAGATTATAAAAGACCTCTCAGAAGCTTTCCTAGCAATTGTTAGTTCGATCTGCTTAATCATTACTACTGCTAGAAAAAAATCCAAGAAGTCTAAATCTAAATCTCGAAAAAGGGTTAAAAGATGAGGCAACCTCATCTCCCTGATTCAATTATAATATAACATGTTCCTCTATCGGCATCAATGAAAATCTTTGATATTATTGTATGTGCATTATCCTTAGTTGTGATTATTGACGGCTTCGAAGGAGAGTTTGCCAACCCAACAATTTTTGATATGGCGAAATGGATCAGCTGTATAATAATGATTGCATGCTATATCAACTACAGAAAAAGAGGTGATCTAAATGACTAAATTTAATGAAAACGAATATAAACGCGATTGGAAAAAAGAGAATATGAAAACCGTTCGTGCTTCTTTTAAAAACGACTTCGTAGATCAGTTCAAAGAGGCGTGTAAAATTCTTGGAATTACTCAAGCAGATGCAATTCGTGAAGCCATGAATAATACTATTCAAAAAGCTGATGAAATTAGTAAAAAATAATAGTTTAAAATCACCTTTTAAGAAACGTAAAAATTAGTCGTTTTCTTAAAAATCTCACTGTAAATCCATTTTTATTAAAAAGCTTTTGAAAACTTTAAAAAAGTCGATAAAATGGGGCTTTATGAGAATTTACAGTGAAAAACCTAAAAATTTACAGTGAGATTTCATTTTTCCCCTTTTAAAAATTATATTTATATATACAGATTTTTAATTTTTTTAAAACCTTAAAACTTACCTTTTAAAAGTCATAAAAGCCTTTATTTATCGGCTATTATTGACTTTTTTTATTTTGGTTTAAAAGGCAGTAAAAGTCTTTTAAAAGGGTATTTTTCATTATTTTTTTTAAATTCTTTTATTCTTCAAAAATGCTCTTTTTTTATGATTTTTTTGTTGCAAAATAAAAATTACTGTTTTTCATAGTATTACAGTAATTTCACTCGAAATTGCACGATTTTATGGGCTTTTTTAAACTTTTTACGGGTTTTTACGGATTTTTTCAGCTTAATTTCTCACTGTAAATCTTTTCTATTCTATTTGATAACTCACAAAAGACTATATTTGAAAATTCATTATCAGCAGAAGAAATATTTTCGAGAATGACATTGGTGATGCCTCATATACGATTTATTGAAGGGGATACATTGATTTTCTTGGATGAAATTCAAGAATGTCCGAATGCACGTACGGCATTGAAATTTTTGGCATTAGATAACAGATATGATGTAATCGCAAGTGGTTCATTATTGGGTATCAGTTATAAAGAAGTAACGAGCATACCTGTTGGCTATGAGTTGTCGGTTACAATGTATGGTTTAGATTTTGAAGAGTTCTTGTGGGCAAAAGGATACAATGAAAATACGTTGGAGTTGTTAAAAAAATATTATGATTCAAAAGAGAGAATTCCTGAGGAAATACACAATCAATTCATGCGATTGATTCGTGAGTATATTGTCGTAGGTGGAATGCCTGCAGTTGTGCAAACATATTTAGACTCGAATCATTTTGGACAAGTACAAAAAGTTCAGGAACAAATTATTTCAAGCTATATGGATGATATTTCAAAATATGCTTCTTCATCTGAAAAGCCAAAGGTAAAAAATTGTTACATGTCGGTTACGAAGCAACTCGCAAAAGAGAATAAAAAATTTCAGTTTTCTGTTGTGGAATCTAAGGCTACCGCAAGAAAATTTGAAAATAGTATTGAGTGGTTAAGAGATGCTGGGCTTGTATGGCTTTGTAAAAATGTATCTGCCTGTCAATTTCCTTTAGTTGGATATGAAAATGATAAATTCTACAAGATGTATTTAACAGATTTAGGCTTGCTAGTGGCAATGTATGGTTTTGAAATGAAATCGGCTATATTAGATGATACTTTAACAGGGCCAGTAAAGGGTGGTATATATGAAAATCTAATAGCGGATATTTTAATGAAAAGTCGTCATTCGCTTCATTATTACCAAAATAAGAACCTAGAAATAGAATTCTTGATTGAACAAAACACAAAAGTAATTCCAGTCGAAGTAAAGGCAGGAAATAATCGTTCACAATCAATGGATCAATTGTTGAAAAATGAAAATATTCCTTATGGATATAAATTTGTGAATGGAAATTGTGGAATTAATGGTAAAAAAATAACTCTTCCATTATACTTAGCTATGTATGTAGATTAGGTTGTGGTAAAAATGAGAGAAAATGTTGAAAAGTATATTGAGTTAATTATAGGAAGTATCTTACTTTCGTTAGGGATTTATTTGTTTGTGACACCGAATGGAATCAACTTTGGTGGTGCCATTGGTATTGCACAGATTATTGAGTATTTTATTGTAAAGATGGTGCCAAGTCTTGGACATATGAATTTGGTGGGTATCATTAACTTTATGATCAATATTCCTTTGTTCATTATGGGCTTTAAAATTATGAATAAAGAATTTTGTATCAAGACTGTCATTAGTTTAGTGGTTCAAACCATTACATTATCTATTTTGCCAAAACAATCTTTTGTGATTATGCCAGACATGCTTTCAAATTGTATCTTTGGAGCCTTAATGTGTGGTATTGGAGTAGGACTTGCTTTACAAAGTAGTGGATGTTGCGGTGGTATGGATATTGCCGGTGTATGTTTATCGAAGACAAAACCAGGCTTTTCTGTAGGCAAGCTATCGATTATTATCAACTCCATCTTATTTACAATTTGTGCCTTTATTTTTGATTTGCAGACATCACTATATTCCATTATCTTTGTGGCCATTCTTTACTTTATTAGTGATCGTATCCACTATCAAAATATCAATATGACTGTATTGATTTTTACAAAGAAAGAAAATATGAAGAATGTAATTATGGAAAGAACAGGACGCGGTGTAACGTACTGGATGGGTAAGGGTGCTTATACAGATACAGAACAGTATATTTTATTTTGTGCTGTCAATAAATATGAGATTCGTAACTTCAAAAAAATTGTCAATGAAATTGATCCAAAGGCCTTTGTGACAATTAGCGAGGATCAAGAAATTGATGGTGGATTTGAAAAGAGATTATGATGTAGTAAAAACTACCTACAAACCCTGCAAGAGTTGGTGTAGGTAGCTTTTTTGTTTTCCAAAGAAAAAGGAACGATTAGTTCGCTCCTTCATTGTATTTAGCTTCGATTTCTTTGGCAATCTTTTTACCTTCCATTACAGCACTACCAATTGTTTTTGGCCCTGTAAAGGCATCTCCAATAATGAATACATTATCTAATGTAGAGGCGTGTGTATCCGTTGTTTTTAAATTGTCATTTAATGGAGTGAAGTCTACTTTTTGACCAATAGCCATCGCAACTAGATCACAATCTATTGTGAATAATGAATCTTTTACTTCGTGGCAGCTTGCTCTTCCAGATTCATCCATTTCTCCAAGTTCCATTTTCGCAACTTGAACACCACAAACATTTCCGTTTCATCCTTTAAAATGTCTTTGATGTTGTTTAAGAAGGCAATCTTAACACCTTCTTTTTCACAGGCTTTGATTTCTGCAGGACTTGCAGGCATTTCCTGTAAAGATCTACGATATACGATTGTGACATCGTCAATGATACGAACTAATGATCTTGCACAATCCATCGCAACATTTCCACCACCCCAAACAATGGCCTTTTTATATTTTTTGAAGTCTTCTTGTTTGTGATTGATATTTAAATCGTAAAGTAATGTTAAGCCGGCAACGACGCCATTACCTGTTTCAAAACCAAAAGTATTTTCAATTTGGGCACCAATCGCTACAACCACATAATCATAGTTTGTTTGTAATTCTTTAAACATAGTTTGATCCACAAAAGTATTAAAATGGAATTTAACACCGGCTTCAATCAATCCGTTATAGGCTTTTTCTAAGAAAATTTTCGGCATACGATATTCAGGAATACCTGTATAAATGGCTCCACCAATTTCAGCTTCCTTATCAAAAATATCAATCTGGTACTCATTTTCTGTTTTAACTAATTCTTGAGCCAATGTATAGCCAGCAGGACCGGCTCCAATAATGGCAATCTTTCTTGTCATAAATTAAATTCCTCCATCTTTTTCGCTATTATATCATAAACTATTTCTTTAAGTACGAAAGAGCTCGTTTGTTTACGTTTTTTACGACAATCTCAAGTTCACGAGCTGAGATTCTTTTTGCGCCATTGGCTAAGATCGCATTTTGAATCAAGCCATCACTTGTCGCAACTGATAATTCATATTTCTTTTTTAAGTCGTGTACAGCCTTTTCAATATAGCTGTCTGCTGTTTGATTATATCTCGTATAAATAATGTCTAGATTTCCTTGATTAAAATGTGAACCTGTATTGTTTTTTACGCGATATCCATCAAATACTAAGATGACTTTGATACGCTTATATCCTTGATAATTCGAGATTCGATTGATCAATTCATCACGTGCAGATTCAATGTTTACTTTGGCAATATCTTTTAAATCTTGCCAGTCATAAATCATATTGTAGCCGTCAATCATTAAACATTCTGGCTTTTTATTTTCGACATGAATCTGATTTAAATTCATATCAACCTTCGCTTTTTTCTTGATTGGCTTTTCAGCTTTCTTGTTGTTTCCACCAAGTGAATTAAATACTTTCTTTAATTCTTCTTCACGAACTGTATGTTTTACATAAGAAGTATAGGAAGTTGCGTTGGCTTCTTTAATTTGGATGTGCATATGCTCCTTGACTTCATCCCAAGGCACAAAATAACCTGCTCCATGTTCGCAGAATACAGATCCGGTTGGATTGTTTAAATCGGCTTCACTATCATAATTTGTTTCTTCAATGATCTTTTCTTGATCAAAACACTCATGATAGTCTTCTAATTCACAAATAAATTGGCCTTTTCCTTTTGTGTATGCGATGACATCTTTTTGATAGTCCATCAACTCACGAACGGGTCCCGTTCCTTTTATGTGAACAAGATTGTTCATGTCTTCTTCAATTTTAAATGAGCAATGCTTGTTTTCTAAATCAAACAAGGCTTTTGAAACATGTTGATTTTCAACGACTAATTCAAAACTATAATAAGGTTCTAATAATACAGATTCTGCTTCTTTTAGACCTTGTCTTATAGCACGATAGGTTGCTTGTCGAAAATCCCCACCTTCTGTATGTTTTAAATGGGCTTTACCGGCCACTAAAGTGATTTTTATATCGGTAATTGGCGATCCAGTTAATACACCTTTGTGTTGTTTCTCTTTTAAATGCGTTAAAATCAGATTTTGCCAATTTAAAGCTAAATCGTCATTGGAACAGTTTGATTCAAACACAAGTCCTTTACCTCTAGGTAATGGTTCAAGTTTTAAGTGTACTTCGGCATAGTGCCTTAAAGGCTCAAAGTGACCGACTCCAATAACTGTATTTTGAATGGTTTCTTTAAATAAGACTTTACCTGTTGTAAAACCAACTTTAACTTTAGATCTTTTCTCAATTTCTTTTTGAAGAATTTCCATTTGAATGGATCCCATTAGCCTTAAAAAGATTTGTTTCGTCTGCTCATCATATTCAATTTGTAGCTGCGGATCTTCTTGAGCAAGTACACTGCAGTAGCGCATCATAGTAAGTGCATCTACACCTTCGGGAAGTAGGAGTTGGTAATTCATATAGGCATTTAAGAGTGGTTTTGTCGTGTCAGATTCAAAGCCTAGCCCTTGACCTACTTCATACTTGTTCAATCCTTTTAGTGCACAAATCATTCCTGGATAAGCGGTTTGTACCATTTCAAATTGTTTTCCGTTATACAAACGAATTTGATCTACCTTTTCATCTGTACCAACTTTATCTTTGGCATTTAAAACACCACCCGTAATCTTTACGTGGGTTAAACGATTGCCTTGGTCATCACTTGAAATCTTGTATACACGAGCCCCAAAATCTTCAGGGTACTCTTGGATAAAAGATAAATCGATAATCGCATCCATTAAATCTTCGATGCCTTGGATTTTTAAGGCAGAACCAAAGAATACGGGGAAGCATTCTCTTTTAAAAATGGCTTGTTGAAGAAGTGATGAATTGATTTCTTCGGTTTCTAGATAGTGATTCATGATATCTTCATTCAACATGGACAGTTCATCTTCAGCATCTTTTGATTTAAAATTGATACAGTTGGATGAGAAATGCACTTTAAGATCATTCATAAGCTCTTCTTGTGTCTTATAGCTGATATCCATTTTATTAATAAAGATCAACGTAGGAATCTTATAGTGTTTTAAGCATTTCCAAATGGTAGAAGTGTGAGATTGAATACCGTCTTGTCCGTTGATTAAAAGAATGGCTAAATCTAATACTTGAAGACTTCTTTCCATTTCGCTTGAAAAATCGACATGGCCTGGTGTGTCAATCAAATAGATTTCACTATCTTTCCAATGAAAGTGAGCTTCTTTTGAATAAATTGTAATGCCTCTTTCTCTTTCTTGATTATCATAATCCAAATAGGCATCTTGATGGTCGACACGTCCTAATTTTCGGATTGTTTTTGATGTATAAAGCATACTTTCGATACAAGTAGTTTTTCCTGCATCGACATGTGCTAATATTCCAGTTACTATTCGTTTCATAAATATCATTTTATCATGTTGACGCAAATGATAAAATAGAGATAGGTTTTTTCGGAGGAAAAATATGAAAGTCTTAATGTTGAATGGTAGTCCACATGACAGTGGAGTGAATGATTTGGCTTTGCGTGAAATGGAAGCTGTATTTAAAGAAAGTGGGGTTGAAACCGAAACTGTACAAGTTGGAAACTTAGCTGTTCGTGGTTGCTCAGCTTGTGGTGCTTGTACGAAACTTGGCAAGTGTGTATATGATGATATTGTCAATGAATTGTTACCCAAATTTGAAGAAGCGGATGGATTGGTTGTTTCAAGTCCTGTATATTATGCCAGCGCGAATGCGACATTGATTGCAGTATTGGATCGTTTGTTCTATATTTCTCGTTTTGATAAGACAATGAAGGTGGGGGCTAGTGTTGTTTCTTGTCGTCGTGGCGGAGCGAGTGCTACTTTTGATGAATTAAATAAGTATTTTACAATCAGTGGTATGCCTGTTGTATCGAGTCAATATTGGAATTCAATTCATGGAAATAATGCACAAGAAGCCAATCAGGATGAAGAGGGTAAACAAACAATGCGTGCTTTAGCTCGTAATATGACGTTCTTGATGAAAAGTATTGCCTTAGGTAAAGAGGCGTATGGTTTGCCTGAAAAAGAAATTAGAAAGGGTACGAATTTTATTCGTTAAAAGGTGATCGCATGGTGAATTTAAGACATCCAGATAATATATTTTATGATCGCGAAGGCGATTTATTCATAATCACAACGGATTTAGATGGTCGTCAGGAAGTGGTTTGTAAGACCAATCTTGAATGTGTGAGTGATGTTTTGGCAAGATTACTAGATATCAATTTTAAAAAGGTTCTAGACAGTGATGATCGTTTACGTATGTTAGGTGATTTAGAACAATTTGCGTGTGTATATGCACTGAAACTAATGACATATAAGACGGTAAAGGGACTTTATTTAGAGTTTCCTACTTTAGCTAAATATCAAGGTACAGCTCTAATTAGTCCACACACAGTCATTGACAATCGTAATGATGGCTACAACAATAAGTATCACTTAATGTTGGTGAATGTTATCTATACATCTATGATTCATGCGACTGTTAAGTATGCAGGTTCAAATCAGGAGGCTGCACACATGAAAGAAGTGTTTGAAACGGTTTTACCAGATGATAAGGGTCTGATTGAAACGTTGAATGATTTCTATGATGGAGCTATCAATGAAGCGGATTTAACGGATATTATTAAGAATATTCAAAACGAAAACACGACAAAAGCTTAAAAAATCGTTTTCATCGACCGATTTTCGATTTTCGGTCGAGTACAAACACATAAAACATCTCTATGGTTAACGTGGAGGTGTTTTTTTTATGAAACAAATTGTGCAATTCATTGAAGATAATAATATTTCAGAGGAAGAAGTTGCCAAAGCAGCCCATATGTCTTTGCGTAATTTTAGAAGGCAAATTCATTCCGAGGATCGTACGCAAACGCGTATTGTGCTTATTCTTGCAGATTATAATCATCAGTCCATTGATTCGATTTTCTTTGATCAATGTATAATCAGCCCGTTAATTTAGAAGGCTTAACATGGACTCAGGTTCAAGATATTATGAAATTGATTCATCCCGAATTGTTTACAGATATTAAAAGAAGTTCGAAATTTAAGAATTTTGAATACAATTTAAAAAATGACATGGGTGATCGTATGCGTTTTATACGGGAAGTTGTTTTTTCACTTTCACAAACTCAATTTGGCAAATACATGGAAGTAACAAGAAATACTGCTAAGTATTGGGATGAGGGACAGATCAATGTGGATAAGATCTTAAAAATATCGCAAAGAACAAACATCAGTATGGACTTTATGATTCGTGATAATTATCCGTTGACTTTACAGACACAAGATATGAGTGAGGCTTTATATTTGGCGGTTATGACAAATTGTGTATTGTATCGTTTGAGAAATATGAAACAGTAAAATTAATTTAACTTTAGAGCATGAAAAAATGCTCTTTTTTTCTTGCATAATTGAGGGTTTCCTATATAATAGATTTGTTCTTTTAATGAAACAAAAAGTTTAGTATAAAAAACAAGCAGGGGTGATTGAATGAAAATAGGCAAAAAACTAAAAGAGCTTCGAACCCAGAATGGGTTGACTTTGGAAGAACTTGCGAATCGTAGTGAATTAACGAAAGGCTTTTTATCACAGTTAGAGCGCGACTTAACAAGTCCAAACATTTCTGCATTGGAGAATATATTGGAAGCTTTAGGTACCAATTTGGCAGATTTCTTTCAATCAAGCAAGGAAGAGCAGATTGTTTTCCATACGCAGGATTTTTTTGTGAATGAACAAGATGATTTGGTTACGGAATATATTATTCCTAATGCTCAGAAGAATCAGATGGAACCTCTTTTATTGACTTTAAAACCGGGCGCAAAGTCACAGGAAGTCAAGGCTCATGAGGGAGAGGAATTTGGCTATATTTTAAAGGGTAGTGTTGTTTTAGTTGTTGGTAATAAAAGGTTAAAAGTTAAATCAAAAGAAACCTTCTATATTACAGGTAAGGAAGGGCATTATTTAGAAAACGTATCGAGTGTGGATGCCAAAGTATTATGGGTATCTACACCGCCTGTATTTTAATTGACAAGGAGAGAACATACATGGAACAGGAAAAGAATAAATTAATTCAATTTCGCCACATCGTAAAAGAATTTGATGGTCAAGTTGTGTTAAAGGGTATTGATTTAGATATATATGAAAATGAGTTTGTCACACTATTAGGGCCTAGTGGTTGTGGAAAAACAACTTTATTACGTATTTTAGGGGGCTTTTTAGAGCCTAGCGAAGGACAAGTCATCTTAAATGGAGAAGATATTTGTGAAGTGCCAGCCTATAAGCGTGAGTTGAATACGGTTTTCCAAAAATATGCACTATTCCCTCATATGAATGTGTATGACAATATTGCGTTTGGATTGAAAATTAAAAAGATGAGTAAGGATGTTATTGATCAAAAGGTCATGAAAATGTTGAAGTTGATTGGTCTTGAAGGATTTGAAAATAAAGATGTTACTTTATTATCTGGTGGTCAGCAGCAGCGTGTTGCGATTGCGCGTGCCTTAGTTAATGAGCCAAGCGTATTATTGTTGGATGAACCTTTGAGTGCGTTGGATTTAAAGCTTCGTAAAGAAATGCAGTATGAATTAAAGAAGATTCAACAAGAAGTAGGAATCACATTTATCTTCGTTACGCATGATCAGGAAGAAGCACTAACAATGTCAGATAAGATTGTTATTATGAAGGATGGCGAGATTCAGCAGTTGGTAGTCCAGAAGATATTTATAATGAACCAGTCAATCAATATGTTGCGAAGTTCATTGGGGAAAGTAATATTATTCCAGCACGTATGGTTTGCGATAAGAAAGTACGTTTTGATGATATTACATTTGATTGTGTCGATGTTGGATATAAAGAAAATGAACCAGTGGATGTCGTAATTCGCCCAGAAGATATTGATATTGTGGATGTGAAAGATGGCAAGATGACTGGTGAAGTTGAGAGCGTATTATTTAAGGGTGTTCACTATGAAATCATGGTGGAAACGGTTCCTGGTACGCATGTCACGGTAAATATGCACGTAAACAAGAACTATGCGATCACAAGTGAAGATGGAAAAGAAAAGATTTCTGCCAACGACTTCTATCTAGACTTAGAAGATATGAAGGATATTGATGATAAAGAAATCATTGCGCGTGCCGATGCACAGGCTTGGAATCCTGAAACAGATGAGTTTATTTCAATTCACGATATTGATACAGATTTAAAACAGGAAGTAGGAGAATATACTGTTACTTTCTCAACAAACAATAAAACTTCAATTACGCGTAAGATTTGGGTTGTGGATCAAAGGGTTGTTGAAAACAAGAAGGCCAATGAAGCCGTTTCTGCATTTAACTTCTTTAAAACAGTGGATGAAATCAAGGAATCCATGGCTATTGATACAGACTTGAAGACTTGGGCAAATGCACAGGGCTGGAAGTTGGATGACGAAAATGAAACAGTAGATCTAGATGTAGATTATGATTTTGATCCTGAAACAATTAAGGAAGGTGTCTATAAGGTAACTTTCTGGACGACGGGTCGTGAATTCAAGATTCATACAACGGATTATGTAGAGGAAGGAAAAGAGGTCGGACTTACTTTCTTTGCGGAAGATATCCATGTTATGGAGAAAATGGGATTCTAGAAAATGAAAAAATTTCAACAATTAGCAATCCCTTATATTGTGTGGGCTTGCATCATGTTGTTGCTTCCGATGTTGCTGATTGCGTTTTATTCAATCATTCAGCAAGGCAACAGTATTGTGCACTTTAAGCTTACATTAGATAACTATGTTCGTTTCTTTACAGACAAAGATTTCTTGTTGATTTTATGGCGTTCTTTATGGATTGCCATTAAGACAACCATTATTTGTTTGTTGATCGGATATCCAATCGCATACTTTATTTCTAAGAATAGTCCTAAAGTTCAACAAATCTTAGTTCTTGCGATTACTCTTCCTACATGGATCAACATGCTTGTAAGAACATATGCATGGATTGGTATTTTATCAAGTGATGGAATTATTAGTAGCTTTTTAGGCTTGTTTGGAATTCATACAGAACTTTTATATACAGAAGCTGCTGTATTGATTGGTATGGTGTATAACTTCTTGCCATTTATGATTCTGCAGATCAACACGGCTTTAACGAAGATGGATAAATCTTTATTAGAGGCGGCTCAGGATTTGGGCGCTAATAAATTCCAGACGTTCTGGAAGGTTATTTTCCCACTTTCATTACCGGGCGTAGTTTCAGGTATCACATTAGTGTTCTTACCTGCCGTAAGTTCATTCTTCATTCCTAAATTATTGGGTGGAGGACAATTCTTCTTGATTGGTAACGTCATTGAAAATCAGTCATTACTGTAGGAGAATGGAACTTTGGTTCAGCTATCTCAATGATCATGGCTATGATCATGATGCTTCTAATGATGCTTGTAAGGAAATTGGAAGAGCGTAATAAGGAGGAAAAATAGGCATGTCGAAAGATAAGAGAGTATTAGGTAAAGTAGGCATGGCTTTATTATTGGTGTTCTTTTATGCACCAATATTATTCATGATTATTTTTTCCTTCAATAGTTCAAAATCGTTAACACACTTTACAGGGTTCTCATTATGTTGGTATGAGGCTATGCTTAAAAACCACGGTATGATGGAATCTTTGTATGTCACAATTATTATTGCCTTATTGGCGACAATTATTTCTACGATCATTGGTACGATTACGGCGATTGGTTTATCAAAGTCAAAGAAAGTATTGCGTGCTTTTGTCAGTCAGGTCAATGATTTTCCAATCATGAACCCTGAAATTGTTACTGCCATTGGATTGATGCTTCTATTTATTACTTTCCAAATTGAAAAGGGATTTGTGACATTATTATTAGCACATATTGCTTTCTGTATTCCATATGTTATTTTGAGTATTATGCCTAAGATCAAATCATTAGATCCAAACTTGGCCGATGCTGCAATGGATTTAGGGGCTACGCTTGGCAGGCTTTGGTGAAAGTTATTGTGCCACAAATTATGCCGGGTATTGTTTCGGGCGCTTTGATTGCGTTCACAATGTCTTTTGATGATTTCGTTATTTCCTATTTCGTAACGGGTCAAGGTGTAAAGAACTTGAGTATTATGGTGTATACAATGTCTAAGCGTATTAATCCAAGTGTAAATGCGATTAGTACATTGGTTGTATTGCTGATCACAATCACTCTAATAATCGTAAATGTCTTGCCAATGATTCATAAAAAGACAAGTCCTTCAAAACAAAATAAACCTTGGAAATGGGCTGTTGTGGGTGTTGTGGTAGTTGGTTTAGTGGCCTCTTTATTTGGCTTGAATAAATCAGCTGGTAGTCAGCCTTATGCAGGACAAACTTTACATGTATATAACTGGGGTGAATATACAGGTGAAAATATCATTTCAGGTTTTGAAGAGTTAACGGGAGCTAAGGTTATCATGGATAACTTTGATTCAAACGAACAGATGTATATTAAGGTTGCCAATGGCGATGCGTATGATGTATTGGTTCCAAGTGATTATATGATTCAAAGAATGATGCAGGAAAAAATGCTTCAAAAATTAGAGCCAGAAACTCGCAAAGAATGTTTAGGTGAATTGGTGGATGCGATCAAAGGTCTTCCGTATGATCCAAAGAATGAATATTCAATTCCTTATTTCTGGGGTACTGTTGGTATCGTATACGATAAGACAAAAGTATCTGAAGAAGATTTGGAAAAAGATGGATGGGATATTTTCTTAGATCAGAAATTTAAGGGAGATATCTATCTATATGATTCAGAAAGAGATTCATTTATGATGGCATTAAAAGCTCTTGGTTATTCAATGAATACGACAAGTCAAGATGAATTAAATGCAGCATATAACTGGTTGATTCAATGTGTTCAGACAATGGATCCAGAAATTGTAACAGATGAAATTATTGATAATATGGCACAAGCTAGAAAGGCTTTAGGACTTATTTATTCTGGAGATGCAGCTTATGTCATGTCAGAAAATGAAAATATGGGATTCTATATGCCAAAGAGTGGAACAAACTTATGGTCAGATGCGATGGTTATTCCTAAGAATGCGAAGAATCCTAAGCTTGCGAATGAGTTTATTCGTTATATTACAAGCTATGATGCAGCTATGGATAATTCGAGTTATGTTGGATATACTTCACCAAATAAAGAAGTTACGGAAGAACTTGGTGGTAAAGGCGGAGATTATGATGGTATCAACGCATATACACCTCGTGCTGGTTACGATAAAGATGAAGTATTCCAATATGATGAAACTACACGTAAGATCATTGCGGATTTATGGTCTAGAGTAAAAGTTGCGGCAAGTAACGCACATTAGTCGAAGAAATTTTGGTAATCCGTAATTAGATATCAGGGTCGACTAAAAGTTGTAGGGTTAAAGGATTAACTAAGGAGCAGAGATATTTGAAATCTCTGCTCCTTTTATAATGGGGGATTTGAGTCTGGATAATTCAAATCTTATGTAAATGTATTCGCGTAATTCTTCGATTTGGAATATGATTACTTTCTATAAAAAGTATGGAAGCGTTCAGACACTGTCTGGACACCCTAGCTGGTCTCATTATTGTGAATTTTTATCTATTTCTGATAAAGATAAGCGTCACTTTTATGAAATGGAATGTATTAATGCAAAGTGGAGTGTTCGAGAGCTTAGAAGACAAATATCATCATCTCTTTTTGAAAGATTGCTATTATCTAATGGAGATGCAAATAAACATAAAGTACTAGATTTGGTATTAAAAGGAAATGTGGATATGCAATATGCATTGGGTGGATTAAACAACAATATATTTGCTTCAAAATACGTTACTTATATGCCAGATAAAGAACAATTAATTGCACAAGTTGAAGCTGTTTTAACAGCTAATTCAAAAGAACATAAATGATACTCTTTTGCGATTTCATTTAAAAAAATTTCTTCGACTTTTTTTCATTCTTATAATAGAATGAATGCATGAATCCGATTATTTTTATTTTATTATGCTTTGCTGCTTTAGGCTTATTTGACAAGATGTTTAAGAATCGACTTGGACTAGCCACTTCTTTTGATCGAGGCATTATCACGATGGGCGATTTTATGATGAGCGTTGGGGGCTTTTATTGTATAGCGATTGCGTTTTTAAATGGTCATGCCACTCTTTTCAAAAATAAAGAAATGATTATTTCGAGTTTGTTGGCGCCAGATCTTGGAGGTTATTCCATTATAGAGTCTATGACACATTCTGAAAGTGTGCTTATCTTTTGCGGTGTATTATTAACGTCCACTTTAGGATGCTTAATTAGTTTTCAATTGCCAATCTTTTTAAATGAACTGGATAAAGATGATTTGAATCACTATTTAAAAGGAGTTGTGTATGGTATTTTTGGGTTTATTACCTATTCTTATTTGTGCTATTTTGATAGGACTATTCTTTATTTCTTTTCAAACGTTGATTGTCGTATGTCAACTCAAATTGAAAATGTCTCAAAAAAAGTAAATTATTAGCACCGAATTAATTCAATGCCATTCGGTGCGTTTGCTTGTCTCGGAAGATAGTAAAACTCTGTCTTCTCCATGGATGAGTCATA
>ENA-OQAN01000338-OQAN01000338.1-human-gut-metagenome-genome-assembly--contig:-NODE-338-length-25418-cov-1.784152_pt1 | contig 25418 bp, 29 predicted proteins | sample MGYA00242735_ERZ504527 | MGnify/ENA primary metagenome ERZ504527 (study PRJEB26092, sample SAMD00036230) | human gut metagenome | host: Homo sapiens | study: EMG produced TPA metagenomics assembly of... | reverse complement strand
AAAATGGGTAGTGAGTCAAGAAATAGATACTTATTTAAAAAACACATTGATTTTTACACTTGGCAATATTGGCTCTAGGATGATTTCTTTTTTCTTGATTCCATTGTATACTAATGTTTTAACAACGAGTCAGTATGGTACGGTGGATCTTATAACTACTATTAGTACAGTTGCAGGGCCAATGCTTACATTGAATATCGCTGAATCGGTTATGCGGTTCGGGTTAGACAAAGATGCAGATAAGGAAAAAAATACACAGTGTGGAAGCATAGTTCTATTCATTGCGATGATAATTGGACTGGTTTTGATTCCAATATGCAGATGCATCACAGAAGTATCTGACTATGCGATGTATGTTTATTTTTATGTCATTTCTTTATCTGCTAGTCAACTGTTTCTATGCGATTTACGCGGAAAGGAATTGTTACTTAAGTATTCACTTGGAAATATCCTTCAGACATTGATGATAGCGATTTTAAATATAACATTTTTTACTTGTCTTAAAAATGGAAGCAGGTGGATATTTATTGGCATATATCATTGCAAACTTTATAGTTGCGGTTTATGCCATTATTGCAGGAAAAGGTTATAAAGCGTTCTCTTTTCACAACATAGATCGTTGCAAACTCAAAGAGATGATTCGGTATTCGGTTGTTCTTATCCCGAACACATTTATGTGGTGGATCATGAATTCTTCAGATAGGGTTATGGTGACCTACATGATTGGTGCAGCGGCTAACGGAATCTATGCTGTTTCTTATAAACTTCCAACCCTTGTATCAACGCTGACAGGAATATTTAATCAAGCATGGAGTTATTCTGCGATTCGTGAAGAAGGAACGAGTGATGAAACTGAATACAACAATAAAATGTTCAAAACACTTTCTGCAATTGCGTTTATGATGGGAATTGGCCTTTTACTATTAACAAAACCATTCTTGAGAGTTTACGTGGCTGATAGTTATTATGACGCTTGGAAGTACACTCCATTTTTGATTGTCGGCTGCGTTTATTTAACGTTGGGTACATTCATGGCAACAAGCTATACCGTTCATAAAGATAGTTTTGGCTATTTGTTCTCTGGATCTTTTGGCGCAGTATTTAATATACTATTAAATTTCATTTTAATTCCAGTAATAGGAGTGTATGGTGCTGCACTAGCAACATGTATAAGCTATATTGCAGTCTTTATGTTTCGTGTGTTTCACACCAGAAAATACATTAAGTATGATATTTTGTATAAGGAATTTATTTTTGGGTCATTGTTAATGATTTTGTCTGCGATTTTAATGTTTGCAGATGGTGTAAAAGGATTTCTTCTTCAATTTATAGTTCTTGTGCTTGGCTTTGTTGTATTTTCAAAAACGTGGATTCCGATACTGCAATTTTTCCTGAATAAAATTCGAAGAAAGCAGGTGATTTAATGAAGAAGTTAGTTAGTGTTATCGTTCCAGTATACAATGTGGAAAAATATATTGATAAATGTGTCGAATCATTATTAAATCAGGATTATAAAAATATAGAAGTGATTCTTGTTGATGATGGAACCCCTGATAGAAGTGGTGATATTATTGATAGACTAAAGGAAGAAGATCGTCGAATAGTGGTAATACATCAAGAGAATCATGGCGTTTCTAGTGCTAGAAATGCAGGAATGGCTGTCGCTTCAGGTGAGTATATCACCTTTGTCGATGGAGATGATTGGGTTGATGCCAACTATGTGACATATTTTGTTGATTTACTAGAGAAATCAAACTGCGATGTTGTGATGAATAAGAATAATTATTCAGGTTGCAATGATGTATCAAATAATAATTTTTCTGTGATTAGTGCGGAAAAAGCTATTGAGTGGATTTATTTGGGAGATCTTTTTGTAGCAGTTTGGAATAAGATGTATCGAAGGAGTGTGCTCGAAGAGAATTATATAGAATTTAATGAAAAAATTTGGTATGGTGAAGGAATGCTTTTTAATGTTGAGTTTCTACAACATGTAAACAGTGTGGCAGTTGGTGAAAGTGCAGTTTACCATCAAACTTTTAATCCTGATAGTGCGATGAGGAAATTCAATTTAAAGAGTAACTTGTGTGGAATCAAATCTTTAGAATTGCAAAAGGAAGCATGGATAAAAAAGAACATTGATATTGAGAAAGCATGGGAATATCACAGGTATTGTTTCAATAGAAGCATAATTGATGGCCTTGTTCGATCTAATATGATTTTAGAGTATAAAGAAACGTATAAGGAGTGTGTTTCTAACCTTAGGAAAAACATATTTTTGCCATTAAAAATGGAAAAAAGTATTAAGAAAAAAATTATGTGGTGTTGCTATTTTATTTCACCAAGGCTCATGGCTATTAGAAAAGCTATAGGATTTAAGAAGGCTGCAAAAACGGGGGGGGTATAAGAAATAATGTTATAATAAAGAAAACAGCGTATATTCTTGTGCTATCACGGGAGGTGCTTTTGCATGAAAACCGTGTGCGCTAAGGATATGTGTGCTGGTTGTATGGCCTGCACAAACATGTGCAAAAAGAATGCTATTACTATTGTAGATGATTACAAGACATATAATGCCGTAATTGATGAAGTAAAGTGTGTGAATTGTGGGTTGTGTGAAAAAATTTGTCCTAATGTAAAATGCGTGGAGCAGGTTAACCCTATCTTTTGGAAAGAAGGATGGGCATTGAATCCTGAAATCAGAAGTAATGCATCTTCAGGAGGAATTGCTTCATCAATTATATATTCATTTATTAAAAATGGTGGATATGTTGCTTCGTGTATACTTAATAAGGGAGAATTCGTTTTTGAATTGACAAATTCGACCCAAAGGGCTGAGCAATTTGTAGGATCTAAATATGTTAAAAGTAATCCAAAAACAATATATATAGATATTGAAAGGAAACTACAAGAAGGGAAAAAGTCCTTTTTGTTGGATTGCCATGTCAAGTTGCGGCATTGAAAAATTTCTCACGCAATCAAGATAATTTGTATACAGTTGGATTTAATATGCCACGGGTCCCCGTCTCCTGAATTGTTGAAAATGTATTTAAAAGAAAAATCAGTGGATATTGAAGAATTAGAAGGGTTGAATTTCCGTGAGAAAACATCATTTGGCTTAAGATCAGTAGGGAAAAATAATAGTTTTCCGCGGATTGTTGATATGTATACATATGCTTTCCTGAAAAGTATTGATTATACTGAGAATTGTTATTCTTGTCGCTATGCGTCACAATCTCGTGTTTCAGATATTTCATTAGGTGATTCATGGGGAAGTGAATTGTCTGAAGAGGAAAAGAAAAAAGGGAATATCTTTAGTTCTCTGTCAAAACGAAAAAGGGAGAAGAATTATTAAAAAAGTCAAACGTGGAACTATTTGATGCGGATATTATAAGAGCGATCCAATTAAATCATCAATTGGAATATCCATCGAGAATTCCATCATCAAGAATGTTTTTCTTTGAAAATTTAGAAAAGGGTTTTGATTTTGCTATGAAGAAAATACTACCGAAAGAATATTTAAAAATGAAATCAAGATTATTTTGTCTAAAGTTGGAATTAGAAGATAAACTTTCATATTGACAAAGAGTTGGGAGATGACATAATCTTGAGAGCAGAGCAGAGCAGAGCAGAGCAGAGCGTTTATCATGGCTTGACGTGTTAAAAGGGATAGGCATAATCCTTGTTGTTATAGGGCATATCTATTCCAATCAAACCATCTTTAATTGGTTGTATTCCTTCCATATGCGCTGTTTTTCTTGGCAGCAGGATGGGTGTATAAAGAAAAAACAGTTTTAGCAGACATAAAGCGAAGAATCCAAACCATTGTTATTCCGTATTTCTCATTCGGTTTTCTGGTTCTTATCTACTGGCAATTGATTGAGAGAAGATTCCGGGATTCAGATATGAGCTTTATGGATTCTTTGTTCGGTTTATTCTCTGGTTGTTATGATAATTTGGAGTTCAACATCCATTTGTGGTTCTTACCATGTTTCTTTGTAACGGTAATCCTTTTTAATATACTGGTTAATCTAGGCGGAAGGAGAATGGCTTATCTTGTTTCTGCTCTGATGAGTTTAGCTTTTATTGTGGTTCCAATGCATGGACTTATTTGGGGCATTGATCGTGTATTCAAGTACATAGGATTCTATGCTGTGGGTGTGTTCATAGCGGGAAAAAGCGTGAAAGCAGTAAAGAAAAAAGTGGAAGCAGAAATAGTAGCGATAGTTCTGCTTGCTTTGAGCTTTTCCTTATCATGCTATCATTTAACTATGGGAATCATGTGGTTTGTAACAGCCCTGATTGGTGTTGCTGCTGTAATTCTGATTTCTCAACTTATCAACGAGAATAGAATCCTGCAATACTTTGGTCGGATTTCTCTAATTATTCTTTGTATTCACGGTCCTGTATATCGAATCGTGGTAAAAATTGTATCAATTCTGTTGAATGTGGGTACAGATGCAGTGAGAGAAAATTTTCTACTGGCCATGGTAGTGGTAGTTATTACGATGGCAATATGCAGTACGGCATATGAGGTTGTTGTAAGATTTGCTCCATGGATGGTGGGAAAGAAAAAGTAAAGGAAAACTAACAATGTCAAAATACTTTGGAACCGACGGCTTCCGTGGAGAAGCCGGAATTACATTAACAGCGGATCATGCCTAAGTTGACCACATTGGGGTCAGACGTTATATCGTAAAAACAAAGAAACTAAATTTGCTCTGAAAATCCAATAAAGAAAGTATAAAAATTTTAAATCTGGAATTTGCAAAAAGAGAGGATGCATGAAACCGTAAGTTTCCCAAATCTTACCTTGCTATATCTAGCAATTCTGTTATAATTAAAAGCATATACATTACAAAAGTGAAAGCCTTAAATCGTCGCTTTGTCGCGTTTGGGGAGAGAAGCGGACATACAGGAGCGATTTATTTCGCCTGAAATATGGTGAAATTGGATTTTTGTACGCTTTTTGGGAAAATGACAGATAAATAAAGATAACATCAGATGAGAAAAGCATCGAGCTGAATAAAAAAAATTCAGCCCGGTGTTTTTTATTGCAGAAAATCACATTTTAGTTCACTAAGATGTAAGAAAGAAATTATTAACTCTGAATGAGAGGGATATTCTATGAAGCAAAATACTAATTCTTTTTATATATTACAGGTTTCAGATTTTCATATTTCTGAGGATTCAAAGAATAATGCTGATGCAGCGTTGAAGGCTGTAACAGATAAGATTAGCGAAATGAATATTAATATTAAATATTTAATCCATACGGGAGACATCATTAATTCTAAAGATATTAATAAAAAAATAGAGGAAGAACATAAAGAAGAATTGAATTCTGACCAATATGATCAATATTTGGATGAAATTGTAAAACAGCGATTTAATATTGCTGAAGAAGTAATGGAGAAATTTGAAAAAGAACCTGGATGTCATGAAGAAAAATATAATTATATGTTGTGGTAATCATGACAAGGTTAGATATAAGAATAAAGAAAAAGATGCGTTTAAACCTTTTAGGGAATTCCTGGAAAAAGTAGGAAGTCATACAGAACTTACAGAACTTTACAATCTGGATGATTTAAAAGTTTTAGTATTGAACACGAATATTTCTGATGATAAGAAAGTTACATGTGTAGACTGTGAAAATTTAAAAAATGTTCTTAGTGTGAAAGTACAAGAGGAATGTTATGGAGAGTTTTATACATATGGTGCAAATGGAAATATTTCTGGAGAAGATAATAAGGTCAGTGTGATAGTTGCACATCAGCCGCTTTATGATATTTGTGAGCGAATCAGACTGCCATATGGATCAGAAATCCAACAACAGATTTTTTATCTGCGTTACAGGATTTTATCAATGGTAATGGTATTTATCTATGTGGAGATAAGCATACATCCAGTATTGCAGCATCATATATTCATGATATACCACATTATTTTTGTGGCCATCCATTTGTTTTTTGAAAAAAAATGAGTTTCCATTAGGCTGTATATATAAAGATTTAAAACAAGATTCAAAACAGAATTCAGAACAGAAAAAGAACAGTGAGATAGATTATAATTTAATAGAAATTAGAGACGGAAAAACAGGACAAGTGAGGAAGATTCATTTGATAAAAGATGAAGGTGGATTGTGGAAATGTCAGATACATCCAATTGATGCAGTTGTTTCTGGTTTATATGAAACAAGTAGAAAGTATATTGTGAAAAACAGTTTTGTTTTACTGGCTACTCAAAGTAAGACCAGATATAATTCATGGGCAAATTTATCATGGAGAAATTTGTTTAATCGGTTGGATACAGGAATTAATGATAAAGATCTCAAGGAAATATCAAATTTTTACAGTTTATTCTGTCGCTTAAAAGACGGTTTAGGTGAATCAATTGAATGGAATGATAATGTTAATATTTTTAATGAATTATGTAAGATTATTACTAAGTTTATGAAAGAAAATCATTATCATGATAATATAAAAAATATAATGAACATCAGAGGCGATTATAGTTCAGGTAAAAGTACATTTTTAGGCTTACTGTACATTTTTTTGCTATATAATTATAGCTACGGATATATAGATTATATTCCGGCATATTTTAATATGGAAAATGATGATATTTTAAACAGAATTCAAACAGGAAGTACTTATGCATCAGCAGTAAAACATACATTTACTTCTTTTATTGATAAAGTAGAAAGTATTGCACGGATTGAACATACATCAGTTTGTTACATTATAGACGGATTGGATGAACAGGATATATGGAGTGAAAGTTCACAGGATAGTGTCGGCAGAGTAGCATTGGATATTTTGTCAGAAACAAATAATTCCAGATATATTATGTCATTTTGTCAGAATAGATTAGCGCGTTTTAAGAATACTATGTCTGCAATAAAGTATTATGAAAAAAGTTATGTTATGTATTTTAATTCAGTATCAGTCAAAGAACAGGAAGAAAAGGACAGTAGTTTTGTAAAATTTATCAAATATATTATTTCGTCAAATTCAAGAGATAGTAATACACAGAAAGATCAAGGTGGTATTACAGTTGTAACAAATAGTAATGAACCGAAAGAGTGTTCTGCAATTAGAAAATTGCGAAGACTTTCCATTAATCCGGGATTTATATATCATAATTATCAATATATCAAAGAATGTAAAGAAGAAGATTCGGTTAATACAGTCTATATGATGTATATTGATCAACAACATCAAATTTGTCTGGATACATTGGGATATAATTTTGTACATTATGCACCGGCAATGGCATATTTATTCACATATGAAGGATATACATATGAAAAATTTAAATCTATATCGCCAGCGACTACTGTCTATTGGGAAAGAAAAATACTGGAGTATCCGCATAAAATATATAAAACATTTATTTTTATAAAAAAGCATAAAGATGCAAGGGAATATCTTCTGGCATTACATTATAATAGAGAATTGAGATATTTTGCGGAGAATACGAAGGCGGAAATACCAGACTATTCGATTATTAACAGATTAATTCCAAGAAATATTTCAATTATCATTAAAAAATTGTGGAGGACAGATCAGAACAAATTTATTATTGTCTGTAGAAATCTTGTTGAAAAACGTAAACTTAATAAATGTACCTTAAGTATGCTTATTTATATATTAGCGTACTTAGATCAAATACCGGATTATATTTGTGATGAAATAAAGATATTATTATTTGAATCAGCAAAGATGGATGAGTATTCAATGGAAATGACAGCGAATACTAAAGATCCGTGGATAATAGCAGGAGAAAATTCCAAAAGGATGAAAAAGTTCATTGATTTGAATTTTCTGCATTCACAAAAAATCCTAGATGCAATTAACTCAAATTCATCATTTGGACTGGTTTGTGAGTTGTTAAAAAAACCTAATTTTGCATTATATAATCGTCAGTATATGATGTGGTATTATGGTGATTTGACAATATACGGAGAAAATAGGATTAATAATCTGGTACCAGGTCAGGATAACATTCATAAAGGTATTGATTATTATAATTGTTTTTATACACTGTATCATAAAATTTACGCATATTTTGAAGAAGGTCGTAAAAGAATATATCCATTACTGGAATATGATTTGTTTACAATTTGGGATTTGGTATATAGCAGACAGTTGAACAAAAGTACCTCTTCAGAAAAAGCTTTGTTCTATTCCGAAGACGAAAAAGAAATTCAAATATATAAATATGTTGCTGATATCTTAAATAAGTATATAACTTACAATTGTGAAGCGAACATTGACACTCTAAATATAAATACAACCGATTTAGAGAGTAATCCTATATGCGTGGACGGGCAATTATTAGAAAAGATAATAACTCATCTTAATAGGTTAAATCCTGCAACCGACAAGGAATATGTACATAGTTTTTTTAAAGTGATAAGAAAATTGTTTTCTGGATATGAAACTAATACAAGCGGGAATTAAACAATTTAGTTCTCTTTGCCTGAAAAAATAAAAAATTATTAAAACTACATATATAAGAGGTATAGAAATAATGAAAAACAAAATGAAAACAACTGAGATGGAAGATTTTGAAATACTGTACAAAAATATCGGGAATGAAGTTATTAAAGAGAGAATTCGGTCGTCAGGACAATGGTATATTGAACGGGCAATACGATATAAGAGGTATTTTTATTCGTTAAGCATCATAAGTATTATATTGCCATTGATTATATCTTCTGTGAATATTTTGGGAGCTTCCTGGGAAAATGAGGTAAGAATTGTAACTACGATAGCTTCTGCCATTGTGTCAATGGTAACTGGGTTATTAACATTTACTAAATGCGGGGAAAAATGGACATTATATAGAAGCACAATAGAAATGATAAAGAGTGAGCTGACTTTATTCTGGACAAAAACGCCTGTTCCGGATGAAAAAGATTTAGCGAATCTTACATACAGATTGGAAGAAATTATGAATAAAGAACATAGCAGATGGAAAAAAATGCAGCAGGAAGATGACAAGATTACATTAAAATCCAATGAGAAAAATGAAGAGACCGGTAAATAAAAGATAAAGAGGGTGAGAACCAAAAAATAATACGAGGAGACATATCAATGGAAAAGTTACGCTCAGTTTGCATAATACAGAGAATTGATCAGAGGGTTCCTGCTGTATATTTAAAAAGAATTTTTTTATGTTTGCAGGAGTATATGTATGTGAAGAAATCATAGATTCTGATATGATCAATGAGATAAAAAACGGGGAGCAAAAGGAGACAAATTTATATAATTGATCTAACTGCTTCTGAAAATGATTATAAAGAAATAGATACATCAACTGTCTATCTCAAACTAGCTCTTGAGGAGAGAGTAAAACTGAATACAATTAATGGAAGAGCAGAATTTGGGAAAACAGTATTTCTGATATTATGGGAACAATTACACTTTTGCATGCAAGATGAGAACGAAATTAAAGGATTTAGGTCTTTGGCGGATATATTTGTTGATACGGATTATGCACATAAACACTATTTGAGTCATTTATATTTAAATCAAATGGAGCTAGAAGAGAAAAATATTTTATCGGAATTCTATCTTGATTGTTTTAGAAAAATATATGATGAGTATAATAAGAATCCGTATTCTTTGAATCTGAGTTTCGCATATTTAAATTGCACCAGAAAAATGAATAGGATAGATGCATCGTGCAACAGACAAACTTTGTTTGACGAGATTAAAGTTATGGAAAATGCTCATGAAATGTTTGAAATTGATTCCTCATTTACCATAGCAGATGTGTTGGCTGGACAGATAGCATTTAGCAGAAATTCAACATGGGAAGAGGGAAAATACTATCTTCAAAAAGCATTACGGCAAGAAAGAACTAAGAAATACAGCGCTTTTATATATTATTGTATGGGGCATTTTTATGAAGTTGAAGAAAAAGATTTAAATAGAGCAGAGAAATTGTATAGTGCTATTAGATTTTTGAACCCTGAAAATTATCGTATGAATTTTAAATTGGGATGGATTCAGTATTGCAGGTCTGAATATCTTGAGGCAAGGCACTATTTTGATGAAGTATATAAACAAATGAAGGTAAAAGAAGATGAAGGGTGGATTTTACCTTTGGAAATGGAATACAAATATAAGTGTGCACTTATATTAAATAAAAGCGAGGCATTAAAAAATACATTATCTGCTGAAAAACAATCTGTTTCAGAAGGCGAATTACTGGATATTAAGAACAAAATATTTAATAATAGTTTTTTTGTTTCTGATTTTCTGGATCAAGAAGAAATAGAATTGTACAGGAAATATTTTCAGAAAAAGATAGACGAACATAAATATAATCTGATTCTTGATTGATAATTTATTAAGCGAGGGATATCAAAATGGAAAAAGAAAAAAGTACAGAAGAAATTGAAAGAAAAGATGCGAGTATAATTTCAAAATTTCAAAGAGGAATTGTATACGAAACAAGAGCAGATTTTCCGAATTCGGTTTTTAATAAGGTATATAAAAGAGCATATGCATTAGTTGATAAGGACGTACAAATACAATTGCGGGACAGTCAGGAATTGGATTATAAAAGTACGCCTAATAATATCATCACTTTTGTAGGGCGACGAGGAACGGGAAAATCATCTGCAATGCAGTCGTTTATGCATGCATTATTAAATAACACTAAGAATCCGGAAAGAGAACCAGGAGAATATACAATTTATGATAATTCTCGAAATCCAAAACCTGTTCAATTTATAGGTATTGATTGGATTGATGCATCTTTATTGGAGAAAGGCGAAGATATTTTTGAAGTTATTCTTGCGAAAATGTTAAAAGTATTTCTTGAAGATATTGAGTCGGAATCAAATGAAAGATTGAGTTATGAAAAAAAGAACATTGTATAATTCTTTTGCGGATATTTACAAAAAACAGTTGAATATAAAAAAAACAAAATGATAACTATTATTCAGCAGAAACTGCTATCTCCAGTCTAAGAGATTTATCCAGAAGCGTTGACATAAAAGATGAATTCCAGAAATTAGTGTATAATTTTATAAATATTAAGTCAGAAAATTCCAGATTTGAAAGAGATGATTTGAAAGAAACTTTTCTGGTTGTGGCTATTGATGATATTGATATGAATATTGATTCCGGGTTTGAAATTCTGGAAAAAATTCAAAGATATTTGAGCGTAGATCGTTTTCTTATTCTTTTAGCAGTTAACCATGAACAGATGCAGATGTGCTGCCAGAAGCATTTTGTAGAATTACATCAGATTCCATTGGGACATTTGTCTGCAAATGAATATTCCAGCGCAGAAAAACTGAGATCACATGTAAAAGATATAGCGGAACAATATATGGAAAAAGCCTTACCTTTTTATACCAGAATCTATCTGCCATCATTGAAAAAGATGGATTATGACAGAAATCATTTGACTAAAATACAGATAGAACTGAAGAATGGAAAAAAGAAGACCTGTTCCATTAAGCAGGCTGCTTTTATACTGGCAGCACGAAAAACGATGGTTCGATATGATAAAGATGGTATAAAAAGGCATTTTATGGAACCTGAAACTTTGCGGGAGCTTAGTGACTATTGGCTGTTTCGCGAAACGATGGCAGATTTAGTGGAAAAGGATGAGGATGATAGTACATCTCAAATTTTTCTTGAGAATTTGGATTTGAATTTCCGCAGAAGTATGGACGATTTATTATTTCGCTATGCAGAAGAAAAATTGTCAGAATTTGAAAGTGACATATTTATTCGATTAAGTGAAACAAATCTTCAAAGAAGAGGAAGGGATGTTATTTTTGCCTTGCTACGTGAAGCGTCTGTAAAAAAGGATCTATTAAGCGATGATGCGGCGTCAGATGGAATTTTTATTTAGAAAAATATAAAGAATTTGGTTATAGTTATGGAGAACTATTGCATTGTCTGCATCGATTTGGGCAAACAGGAATGTTGGACAAACGGTTGATACATGCTATTCTGGCGATGTATTCATTGACGATGACTAAAATTTTCTATCGCTATAAAATAAATGAATCAGATAAAGCAGGTAATAATTATAAGATGTTGAAACAGGTGTTGGAGAATTCAGTGGTTGGAAGCTGGGGATTAGATATATTGCCTAAGGTTCACAAATCGCATGATACAAATGCTACACTTGTTTATGCCGGAGCATGTAAAAATATTCATATGAATCAGAAGCGATTATTGATATCAAGAAAAAGTTGAAGAACTGATATGTGGAGTTGAAATAGAGATACAAAAAGAATCGGAAACATATTCAGATGAAAAGAATAAAATATCTGATACTCTTATAAATCAAATAGCAAGTTTACTGGAACATATGGAATGGCAGTTTATTCTTATGATGTTTTTGTCCTCTGCGGAAAATGTAAGTTATATTATTGAAAAATCCAATGATAAAGTAGGAAGTAACATTCCGGGAGGATTTGCAAAAAACAGAAAAAGAGGCCAGCATTTATTTTCAAGATGGAATGGCAGATTATAGTGCTTTAAACTTTATTAATAATTTGTTCTTTTACAAAGAAAATCTGGTTGAATTTATCAAGATGTTGTTTCGGGCATTGGAATTGCAGGAAAATCCGAGTGACATAAAAAAAATTTATGACAAGGTAATAGAACATGACAATGGGTTTTATAATGAGATAGCTAAGTGGCATAAAAAATATGGTGGAATGGTTGTTCCTTTATATGATACAGATTTATATTACAATCTGATTAAACGGATTGCCAGGGAACAGAAAAATCAGGATTCCATTGCAAAAGAACAGGTGTATGACTGTTTTATTGTTCTGTTGGAAGAAATTTTTGTCAGACTGAAAGAAAATGATGAATATTATGTAGAATATGAAAAATTTGCTGATATTTTTACTGAATGTCCTGTGATCAAAAAGCTAAAAGAACCAGATGCAATTAAAAGAAAAATTTACACGGAGTTTATCTGGGAATTAATTAATGGGAATAATGTGAAAACAAAAGAAATTAGTATGAAAATATAATAAGTAGCTTTTAAGCAGGAAGATACAATATGGAACAAATATCCAAAATACTTCGCATTTTATTAAAACGTATGCCGTATCAACCTTTTATAAATGGAGAACTGAACTGTTTGTCGATGAATAAAAATAAATTGGCAGAAGCTGTGCGTTGTTATATGCGTTATACAGTGATACGGAAATAAGATATATGATGGAAAGGCTGGGAAATCTTTTACAGGAATATAATGCATTTTTAAACAGTACATATAGAGATGTTTAAGACGATATATCTATATTTGATACGGTATTTCATTTTGCAGATGATATTCTGATCAGAACAAATAATGAATTATGGTCAGATATGAACATATATTACGTTGGAGAACTACTACGACAGATATAGCAGAAGATATTTTTGTGACAGCCTTTCAGGCAAGGCATGATTTGCGGGATTATATTTATTGTAAAGATTTCACATGGCCTACTGTAATCGGACATAATAATATGCAGCTGAGAAAAATTACAGATAAAGGCATGGCAGAAAATCATTTCCATTTATGGGGTTCAGCACCATATTTTCATATTTCATGGATCTGGATGATGAATCACATGCAGGAGATTCAAAGCAGTAACCTACATGGTTTAGAAGAAAATGTACGTTCTGTTTTCTATGAAAGTGGTAAGAGCTCATTTGAAAGAGATATGAAGAAATGTTCTCTTCAGGCAGCATTGATTCGTCTTTATTTGTATTCTGTATTAATGGATCAACAAATTGAATTAGGTGATTATTATATTAACTGGCAGTATTTAAATCCATGGTTCAGAGAATTTGAAGAAACCATAGAATGTCAGGAAATTATAATGTTCAAAGATTTGAAGGCATTTGTAATGCTGGAAAATATCGATTGTCTGAAAAAGTATCGAGCAACATTTAATAAGCTTTTTGATTGCTACGTGAATTATGATGACTTGTTGGATCAACCAAATGTTACAGTAAGAGAACTGCTGGAAAGATCATTTCAATCTATTGAAAAGGTCAGACTAAAAGAGGTTTATCCATTTTTTTCAGAAATGGAATATAAAAAACTGTGGGAAAAGGAAAACTATAAAAGGATTGTTCGTTATTTAAATAATTATGATGAAATGAGGTGGCATATAGATCAGATTCAAGGTGCTATAGATAGAATAAAACTTACAGATAGCAGGAAAAATCATGCTGATTATGCGTTAAGCGCAATTGGATTTAGTAAATATTGTGAAAATCAGGTAAATAAACTTCTTTCAGGTGAACGTTGGATTTTATATGAGATGTTTCGCAGGATTGAAAAAAGAGATAAAACGATGGACCTGCAGACCTATAATCTGTTTTATGCATATCTGCTTATAAAAGAACATATCAGAGGTGAATTGGTACAGTCTAATGAATGGGTCGGATTTGAAAACTTTTCAATATATCAAAACAGAACAGGATATTTTACTCTGGAACGTGAACTGGAGAAGCAGAAAGCGAGAATGGCGGTTGAGTCTTGCTGGAAACAAAATATAAAATTGCTTGAACTCAGAATTTCACCATATGAAACAGCAAAGAGGACAAAAGAAGAAATTGATATGCTTGATCAGGCAATTGATCCTGAAAAACAGTTTTGTAATTCATATTATTATGTGCTTCATTTCATAAAAAAACCAGATGTAGAAAAGGTGGATAAATTATTTTGTGTCCTCAGACACGCAAAGCTGAGAAGGGAAATATGTGAGAAAACAATGGCATTATTACAGTTTCGAAAACAATATCCAAAGTCTGCATGTAGAGTCTTGGGAATTGATGCAGCTGCACAGGAAATAGGATGTCGGCCGGAGGTCTTTGCACAGGGGTTTCGTACACTTAAAAATGATACCTGTTTTGGAAATACGGATAAAGGTTATATTAAGCTTCCGCAATTGCATGTTACTTATCATGTCGGCGAAGATTTTCTTGATGTGATTGATGGATTAAGGGCAATTAATGAGGCTGTTTTGTTTTTAAATATGGACTGCGGAGACCGTTTGGGACATGCTTTGGCTTTAGGAATTGAACCGGAGGTTGGTATAAAGATAAAGGCTTTTGTATTTCATTGCCTCAACAGGACTATTTAGATAATGTTGTCTGGATGTATCATGCTATTGTAAGGTATCATATAGACGGCCTGGATAACCTTAAAGATTTTCTGGAAGCGGAATATTATAAATATTTTAATGCAATTTATGGGCGATTTATGGATATGGATTATATCAAGAATATTCAGAAAACCAGAGGGAAAAACGGGCACAAGGGAAATATGCTGTTTGATATACATGCATATTATGATTCGTGGAAACTTAGAGGAGATATTCCTCAATTATACAGAAATGGATACTATTTATTCGATAAAACAGATATTTCGCCACTTGCTTCATATAGTGTAAATTGGAATTTTCCAAGGGATATTGAAGTAAGAGAGAAAAGTGAAGCAGCTGTTTTGTATTACTATTATCATTATAATGGTTTGGTACGAATAGAAAGGAAAAAAATCATAGAAAAAAAAGTGAGCGCCGATTACATAAGAGGAGTTAAATTTATACAGAAAGCAATGCAATGGGAAATATCTGAGAAAGGTATTGCAATTGAAACGAACCCGTCTTCAAATTATATGATCGGAACATTTTCAAAGTATGATCAACATCCGATTACGACATTTTATAATAATGGACTTACATCAGAACGGGAACTGTTAAAATCTTCTTCACAAATCTGGGTATCTATTAATACGGATGATCAGGGAATCTTTAATATCAAATTGGAAAATGAATATGCATTTATTGCAAAGAGCTCTGGAAAAAAAGGTAGACGAAAATGGAGAAAAAATGTATTCAAAATCAATGATTTATGATTGGTTGGATAAGATACGAAAGATGGGATTGAATCAATCATTTCTTACAGTAAATGATGACGCAAACGATAAGCTTCCAGAAAATGCCCGAACGGAACAATATACTGTTTAAAAATCTAGATATGTGTGTGGAGGTTCTGCAGAAAGCAGGAACAGTCAATGAATCCGGCTGTGTGGATATTGATACCGGGGCGCTGATGAACGGAGGTGTGGATGAGTACCATTATCTGGGATGAAGCCGGAAAGTGGGAAGCAGTATTCGCAGTGATGTGTCTGGCTATAACAGTGTACTGAGCGGCAGGGCATCTGTTGGGAAGGACTGTTATCTGGAATAAAGTAAGCGATGAATGATCATCCAGTCACGACTCCCAGGGAACCTTAAATATTTAGGTTCCCATGGTCTTATGGATCTCGACCTTGTGTAATAATGACAAAATTGCGGTCAGTAGAAATAGAAAGAAAAGCGCAGAAGAGAAATTTCTTAAAAAAATATATAAAATAAGGAGAACACATCCATGTACACCCCCGACAAAGATTATCAGCATATGCTTGATAAATTGAATATACTCCGAAAACAAAAAAATATATCAAAGTATGCCCTGGCAAAAGCAACAGGAATGTCCACATCCAGTATGAGCAATCTGTTAAACGGGAAAACAAAGCCGTATTTATATAACATGCTTCTGATCTGCAATGTGTTGCAGGTCTCTCTGGGAGAATTACTTGAGAAAGACAATTATGAGAATGAGGAATGGCTCATAAGTGCATATCGCACCATGTCCCCGGAGAAACAAAGAATGCTGCAGGTATATGCAGATATGTTATTACATTACGATAGAGAAATGTAAAGAACTCTTGCTTCTGAAACACTATATCATTACTATCCACTTTAAAAAGTAAAATATTATGATTGTATTAACCCTGCCGGTTCAAAAACAGGCAGGGTATTTTTTTGCCCGTTTTCAGAACAAAAGGTCTTGCTGAATGAATAAAAGTCTGATATAATAAGAACAATTAGTTCTTTGAGTGAAAAAAGAATAAACCGTCGTAAACAGGGAATAGTAATCATGTATTTATTCCTTTGCTTTTTATATTGAGCGAGTCCAAAATGGTCTTGCTGGCTTCGCAGAGTATTTCACTCTACGTAAAAATCCCCCGACATTCCCTGTTTACGGGACTTTCGGGGGATTTGACGGCAGTTATATGACGGTTAATAAACTGGAAAGTTTTTGCATGTTTTGCTGTTTGAGTTCCATAGACGGATGTACATATCGGTTCAGGGTAATGTTTACAGTGGCATGTCCAAGAATTTCGCTCAGGCTTTTGATATCAAAGCCAAATTCAATACAGCGTGTGGCAAATGTGTGTCTCAGTGCATGAAAATTTACAGGAACCAGACCACACTGTTTCTGTACATAGCGAAAATAATTTTGCATAGTACGGGGTTCAATATATTTTTCATTGACAGTGGCAAGAACATATCCCTGACGATTGGGAAATTCCTTCTGAATGAGTTGGATCAGTCTATCGGGGATTGGAATTGTACGGATAGAACATTTACTTTTGGGTGATGTAATCACAACACAGGTTTTCTGTGTGGTAGAATCCGGAATCTGCAGTCGCTGCATTGTATTATGGACATGAATGGATTTTTCCTGAAATGAAAAATCTTCCCATTTCAGTGCACAGATTTCGCCCACCCTCATTCCTGTAAAAAGACACAGCAGAATTCCAAGATTACGTTCTGACATATTGGCATAAAGATATCGGCAAAGAATTTCCTGAGAGGAACGTGGAATTACGACTGTATCCGGTGCAGTCTGGCGGATGAGGATATCTTTTCCGTTGCTTGGCGGCTGATATCCCTGAATCTGGCATATCTGAGCAGACTTCTCATCAGAGACAGAATATCCAGAACTGTCTTTGGTGAAAGTCCCTCTCCGGATGAGCCACCATGGATAAGAAGGTCATCGCAGAATTTCTGTATCCGGGATGAAGTGAGTTCGTTTAACGGAACATTATCAAATTCAGGAAGAATATAAGAATGAAGTATGTTGTGATATTTAACGTAAGAAGATTTCTTGATCTGGGACTGTATGGAATTCATCCAGTCATCTGCCAGTTTTCTGATAAAACATGGCGGTATTGTATTTTCGGAAATTTTGTGAAAAGCAGTCAGATTTGATTCTATATTAATAATAGCCTGGCTGCGTTTTCTTTTTGCTTCTTTGTAGGTGGGAGCATATACATATCCGTAAACAGCTTTTCCACTCTGTGAACGTGCTTTGATGTATCTTCCTTCCCAGCGTCCATCTTTTCGCTTATAAATGTTTTCACCTTTTCGTGACATAATTATTGGTTCTCCTTTCAATTTCCTCCGCATGACGGTTTTATTTACGGTGAATGAGCTAAAGCATTTAACTCTATATGGCGAATTAAAAGGTGAACCTCATTAAAAATTTCATAAAAACGAATGATAATACAAATATGCTTTGGCAAAAAAGCATAGAATTCAGCAGATTGCTTTATAAATATTGACAAAATGTGTCACATTATGTAAAATTGTCCGTAGTTAAAAAATATTGTATCCAAGAGAAAACGTCTCACAGAGTGAAATACTCTGCGAAGCCAGTTGGAAAATGAGGTGACCTTCGCCATGTTGTTCGTGTACGAATGTACGGAAAACATTATTACAGACTTTAAAAAATTTTACGATACTCAATTGTCTGCAGAAGATAAAAGGAAAATTTTTATTCCTACATATGACTGCATGAAGAAATATCAGGGTTCCTGGCATATAGAGAAGAAACCGCTGTTTAGGAATTGTTTCTTCATAGAATGCAGAGACAAAAAGGAACTGAAAAGCACACTGAACAGACAGCATTGCTCAGATTTCCTGGCAGAAGATGTCATGTCCGGCATAACATCTTTACGTTTGGAACAGGAAGAGTTCCTGAAAGAACTGATGCACCGGAGACGAAAACTATCTCCATGTCAACAGGCTATATCAAAGACGGCACAACATATGTGACACAGGGACCTCTGCAGGGAAGAGAGAAATTTATCCGAAGAATAGACAGACATAAACGTCTGGCATGGCTGATGCTCCGGAAGGGGAAGGTCAGTGGGAGTTGCGTACAGGTCTGGAAATTATTTCAAAAGGATGATGTGAAAGATGAAAAAGAAAAATGCAGTAAATATAAAATAAAAAATTTCGTAAGCTGGGGAAAAACGCAGCTTATTTGACTTGTTTTGAATATATCAGACAGATAAACAGCAAACAGACTGAAGATGTATTCAAAAATAAATAAGAAACAGAAGGAGAGAATAAGGAAGACCGTATGTATAGGAAAAAGTCAAGAGGATGGTATAAGCACAAAGACTTCATATTGATAGATCTTATATGTTTATTTCTATCTTTAATATTTGCATGTCTGATTCGAAACGGTTCTGTTCAGAACCTGTTAAGATTAGAAATTTATCATAATATGATGATCTTTGTAATAGTGGGGGATTTATTCCTGATCATTATGTTTGAATCTTACAAAGGAGTTTTGAGAAGAGACCGCTATCAGGAATTACGTTCTGTTATCCGGCAGATGATCCTGTTGGAACTGACAAGTGGTCTGTATCTGTTTACTGTCAGTGATGGACACAGCTTCTCAAGAACTGTTCTATATCTAATGGGAGTACTTTACGTATTTCTGTCCTATGGTACAAGAATAGCATGGAAAAAACATCTGATTCATAAAATGGCAGAAGGTGGGGAGCATTCGTTATATATCGTAACGAACTATGACTATGCGTCAAAAATAATCCAGAATGTAAAAGAATACAATTACAATCGATACAATATCAATGGTCTGATAATCGTTGATAAAGATGCAGTCGGCAGGGAGATTTCAGGAATTCCCGTAGTAGCAGATCTGAAGAATGCAGCATCCTACATCTGCCAGCAGTGGGTAGACGAAGTTTTTGTAAATGTAGATGAGCCTTACTCATACCCGGATGAATTAATTCAGGAACTTCTGGAGATGGGAATGGTGGTTCATGTAAATCTGGCAAAAGTAAAAAGTGCTCCGGGACAGAAACAGTTTGTAGAAACTGTAGGCGGATATACAGTTCTGACAACTACTATGAACTATGCTACAGACAGGCAGGCATTTGCCAAAAGAGCGCTGGATATCCTGGGAGGACTTGTAGGATGTTTCCTGACAGGCATTATCTTTATTTTTGTGGCACCGGCTATTTACATCAGTTCGCCAGGCCCGGTTTTTTTTTTTCACAGACACGAATCGGTCAGAATGGAAAGCCATTCAAGATGTATAAATTTCGAAGTATGTACATGGATGCAGAAGAACGCAAAGCAGAACTTATGGCACAGAATAAAATGAGTGATGGGCGTATGTTCAAGCTTGACTTCGATCCACGCGTGATCGGAAATAAAATTCTTCCAGACGGGACAAGAAAAACCGGAATCGGAGAATTTATCAGGAAGACATCCCTTGATGAATTCCCACAGTTCTGGAATGTACTAAATGGAAGCATGAGTTTGGTAGGCACCAGACCTATATTACAGGATGAATTACTTAAATATGAATTACATCACAGAGCCAGAATTGCCATCAAACCAGGAATTACCGGTATGTGGCAGGTGAGCGGTCGAAGTGATATTACAGATTTTGAAGAAGTCGTGCGCCTGGATACAGAATATATCAGTAACTGGAACTTGGATTGGATATTAAGATACTGTTTAAGACGGTGATGATGGTCTTGAAGAGAGAAGGGTCAGTATGAAGAAAATCTGATAAAGTCCGTACATGAAATGTAAGGGAGCATAAAGTGGAGCGGATTTTAGTGTTATTGGTGATGTGTTTGCTTGTAGAAGATGGATTGAATGATGTGTGCAGTTTTAACGAAGTTCATACACCAACAAATGTCTACTCAACAAACCGTATTGATGTTGCATAGTCGAAAAGAACCTGTTTTACACACTATATGAGGCACTAAAACTAGTTATATTTCACAGCTATATGAACTGAAAATGCCGATAACTTATACAAAACACTGAACTTTTGACCCTCTGTGGCACAAAATTGGCACATCTTTTTCAGATGTTATGAGGAAATGGCGAAAAAACAGGATAAAACAACAAAAGTCCATGAGCTTATCATTAACGTCTGAAACTGCTGTTGAGTACACTATCTGACCCGCTAATGACACCAACATCATAACGGTTTGTTGAGGCATGAAAAATAGAGAAAAACAGATGATTTCTACTTCATAAAACAGCTGTTGTGTAGAGCATGGATGGCGATGATAAATACATGTTTTGGGCGGTGAGAGTGCATGGTTTGTTCATGGTGAACAATGAGTGGTGAGAATTGGATTGATGATATATACAGCTTTAACAAAACTCATACACCGACAGGGTTCGATTTAACAATCCAACACTTAGAAAAACGTCATTGCAGGGTATACGGGGTTCGACTGTATAAAACAGCATTTCGGCTATAGAGAAATAGAGACGAGTGTACTCAACGGATGTTTTATGGAGTAGAAAACAAGGGAAATATGATTGCTGGGGTAATTGGACACGACAGCATAAGAAAACACTTAGCCGAGTGTGGTTATCACACAGTGGACGTTAGGGAGAAATACTATCTGTGAAGAACAGATGTGTACATAGATTAGGAAGTTAACAAAAATGGAGGAATACATATGAGCGCAGTTACTTTAGATAATAAAACGATTTTAGTCACAGGAGCAGCAGGCTTCATAGGCTCTAATCTTGTGAAACGAATTTATCAGGAAGCTCCTTCTGCTACGGTTATCGGCATCGACAACATGAATGCTTACTACGACGTGGCACTCAAAGAGTTCCGCCTGAATGAGCTGGCCAAGTATCCCACATTCACTTTTGTCAAAGGCAACATCGCTGACAAGGAACTGATCACTGAGCTGTTCGAGAAGTATAAGCCGTCTGTGGTTGTCAACCTTGCGGCACAGGCTGGTGTGCGTTACTCCATCACCAACCAGATGCCTATGTGGAATCTAACTTGGTCGGCTTCTTTAATATCCTCGAAGCCTGCCGCCATTGCGAGAGTCTGGAGCATCTGGTGTATGCTTCATCTTCCTCCGTCTACGGTTCCAACAAGAAGGTTCCGTACAGCACGGATGACAAGGTTGATAATCCTGTGTCTTTGTATGCAGCCACTAAGAAATCTAATGAGCTGATGGCACATGCCTACTCGAAGCTCTATAACATTCCGTCCACTGGACTGCGCTTCTTCACCGTGTATGGTCCTGCAGGTCGTCCGGACATGGCCTACTTCGGATTCACCAACAAGCTGGTGAAGGGCGAAACTATCAAAATCTTCAACTATGGCAACTGCAAGCGTGATTTTACTTATGTGGATGACATCGTTGAGGGTGTTGTCCGTGTGATGAAGAAAGCACCTGACAAGAAGAATGGCGAGGATGGTCTGCCGATTCCGCCGTATGCAGTTTACAACATTGGTAATCAGAACCCTGAGAACCTGCTAGACTTCGTGCAGATTCTGAGTGAGGAGTTAGTAAGAGCGAAAGTTCTGCCGGAAGATTATGACTTCGAGGCACACAAGGAACTTGTTCCGATGCAGCCGGGTGACGTGCCTGTGACCTATGCAGATACCAGCGCACTGGAGCGTGACTTCGGGTACAAGCCGAGCACAAGTCTGCGGACTGGATTAAGAAATTTCGCTGAGTGGTACGCTGAGTTTTATAAATAAGGAAAATAGAGGGTTAGAATTTATGGAAAATATCTTGGAACTTGATAAGCAGAGATATTCTGGGGGGGGATACCCCGTTTTTTGCAGTTTTATCGTAAAGCACAAATGAGTAAAAATCCTTTTCTTCATAAAATATACAAGAAATTGTTTGAGATTTCTACCAAGAAAAAGGGAATTGAGTTTTCTGTTGATAATGAAATTGGCTATGGGTTTTATGTTGGACATCCATATGGGATCACAATTAATGCGAAAGCAATAATTGGTAACAATGTTAATATTCACAAGGGAGTTACGATTGGTCAGGAAAATCGTGGAAAAAGAAAAGGAACACCTTGTATTGGAAATAATGTTTGGATTGGAGTAAATGCAACAATTGTTGGTAATGTTGTAATTGGCAATGATGTACTTATAGCTCCAAATACCTATATTAACTGCGATATTCCGGACCATTCTATTGTTTTTGGGAATCCATGCATTGTAAAACATGCGGATGATGCAACGAAGGATTATATAAATCATGTAGTGTAAATTCTATGATAAAGAAAATTAGAGGGTTAAAAAATGAGAGAGTTTAAGGATTTAAAGATTGCTGTGGCTGGCACTGGTTATGTTGGTTTGTCTATTGCCACATTGTTATCTCAGCACCACAAGGTGACTGCTGTGGATATCATCCCTGAGAAAGTGGAGCTGATCAATAATAAGAAGTCCCCGATTCAGGACGAATATATTGAAAAGTATCTGGCAGAAAAAAGAGTTGGATTTGACCGCAACTCTGGATGCAAAGGAAGCATACAGTGATGCAGATTTTGTCGTAATTGCTGCACCTACCAACTACGATAGCAAGAAGAACTTTTTTGACACCAGTGCAGTCGAAGCTGTAATCAAGCTGGTTATCGAGTACAATCCGGAAGCTATCATGGTTATCAAGAGCACCATTCCAGTTGGATATACTGCAAATGTTCGTGAAAAGTTCCACTGTGACAATATCATCTTTAGCCCGGAATTCTTAAGAGAAAGCAAAGCTCTGTATGACAACCTTTATCCTTCTCGTATCATCGTCGGTACTGATGTTGACAATGCCCGTCTGGTGAAGGCTGCACACACTTTTGCAGAACTCCTGCAGGAAGGTGCAATTAAGGAGAACATTGACACTCTGTTCATGGGCTTTACTGAGGCAGAGGCAGTTAAGCTGTTCGCCAACACCTATCTGGCACTGCGTGTCAGCTACTTCAACGAACTGGATACCTATGCTGAGATGAAAGGCTGAACACTCAGCAGATCATCAACGGTGTTTGTCTGGATCCTCGTATTGGTACTCATTATAACAACCCGTCCTTTGGCTACGGTGGATACTGTCTGCCGAAAGACGCCAAGCAGCTGCTGGCGAACTACGCCGATGTACCGGAAAACCTGATCGAGCTATTGTTGAGAGCAACAGAACTCGTAAAGACTTTATCGCCGACCGTGTTTTGGAGATTGCTGGTGCTTATGAAGCAAATGACAGCTGGGATGAGAGCAAGGAGAAAGAAGTTGTTGTAGGCGTTTATCGTCTGACTATGAAGAGTAACAGCGACAACTTCCGTCAGAGTTCCATTCAAGGTGTCATGAAGCGTATCAAGGCAAAAGGCGCAACTGTCATCATCTATGAGCCGACCTGAAAGACGGGGATACTTCTTTGGTAGTAAGTAGTTAATGACCTGGATGAGTTCAAGAAGCAGAGTCAGGCCATCATTGCGAACCGCTATGACAAGTGCTTGGATGATGTGAAAGAGAAAGTCTATACCAGAGATATTTTCCAGAGAGATTAAGCAAGATCAAGGAAAATTAGAGGAGAGAGTCAGATGAAAAATAAAGAAAATATAAAGGTATGCTTGGTGGGTTCATCTGGCGGTCATTTAACCCACCTTTATATGTTAAAGCCATTTTGGAAAAACAAGGATCATTTTTGGGTTACGTTTGATAAGGAGGATGCAAGAAGCCTGCTCGAAGGTGAAAAAATGTATCCTTGTTATTATCCGACAAACCGGAGTCTAAAGGCTCTTATTAAGAATACCAAGATTGCATGGAATGTGTTACATAAGGAAAAGCCAGACTTGATTATTTCCTGCGGTGCAGCAGTTGCGGTCCCGTTTTTTTATATTGGTAAAATGATGGGCGCAAAGTTGGTCTACATCGAGGTTTTTGATCGAATTGATAAACCGACAATGACAGGAAAGATGGTTTACCCCATTGTGGACAAGTTTGTTGTGCAGTGGGAAGAGCAGAAAAAGGTTTATCCAAAGGCGGTTAACCTTGGAAGCATATTCTAAGTAGGGGACGAGAAAATGATTTTTGTGACGGTAGGAACACATGAGCAGCCATTTAATCGGCTGATTCAGAAAATAGATGAATTAAAGAAAGACGGCATTATAAACGAAGATGTAATTATCCAGACTGGTTTTAGTACATACGAGCCGAAATACTGTCAGTGGAGTAAGCTGATTCCATATCAGCAGATGGTGAAAAATGTGGCCGACGCCCGTATTGTAATCACTCACGGTGGCCCGGCAAGTTTTATCATGCCACTACAGATAGGTAAGACTCCTATTGTTGTGCCGCGTCAGCATCAGTTCAATGAGCATGTGAACGATCATCAGGTGGAGTTTGCGAGAAACGTGGCTCAGAGAATGGGAACGATTATCCCGGTAGAAGATATTGAAACATTGGGAGATATCATAACGAACTATGATCAGATTGTTGCTG
>ENA-OQAN01000337-OQAN01000337.1-human-gut-metagenome-genome-assembly--contig:-NODE-337-length-25516-cov-2.322305_pt1 | contig 25516 bp, 34 predicted proteins | sample MGYA00242735_ERZ504527 | MGnify/ENA primary metagenome ERZ504527 (study PRJEB26092, sample SAMD00036230) | human gut metagenome | host: Homo sapiens | study: EMG produced TPA metagenomics assembly of... | reverse complement strand
GTAGGTCGTGGCGGCGGCCCCGCCAACCGTGCGGTGCTCGCCCAGCCGGTCGGTTCCGTCAAGTGCCGCTTCAAGCTCACTGAGCAGGGCGAGGTCATCTTCGCACGCTACGGCAACCCGGCACTGGCCATCCGCCACGTCGAGTCCGTTGCGGCTGCAACGCTGCTGCAGTCCGCTCCAAGCGTGGAGAAGCGCAATACGGACATGACCGCCAAGTACGCCGACATGGCCAACAAGCTCGACGAGGCCGCGCATAACCGCTTCCTCGACCTGCTGAACACCGACGGCTTCGCACCGTGGTTCTCCACCGTCACGCCGCTGACCGAAATCGGCCTGCTGCCGATCGCTCCCGTCCGGCCAAACGTGGCCTTGGAGCCAAGTCCCTCGACGATCTGCGTACCATTCCGTGGATCTTCTCCTGGGCGCAGGCACGCATCAATCTGGCCGCATGGTACGGCCTGGGCACCGCGTGCGAACAGTTCGGCGATTTGAACACCTTGCGTCAAGCGTATGAGGAATGGCCTCTGTTCTCCACGTTCATCGACAACATCGAAATGTCGCTGGCCAAGACTGACGAGCGCATCGCCAAGATGTACCTTGCCCTCGGAGACCGTGAAGACCTCAACAAAAAGGTCCTCGACGAGATGGAGCTCACCCGCAAGTGGGTGCTCGAGATCGTAGGCGACAAGTGGCCTCTGCAGCACCGCCACGTGCTCGGCCAGGCCATCCGCATCCGCTCGCCGTACGTGGATGCGCTGTCCGCCACTCAGGTGCTCGCCCTCGGCTCGCTACGCAAGCGCGTGGACAAGGAAGAGCTCACGCACGGACAGAAGGAGAACTACACCTACTGATCCTGTGCACCGTGTCGGGTGTCGCAGCAGCCTGCAGAACACGGGCTGATCTTCGGCTGACCGCCTGACAAAAGCGAGCGGGGAGGTTCCGTGCCGATAAACGGCGTGGGCCTCCCCGTTCGCTCGCGCGGCCCTAGCCTGGCCGGCGACAGCGCACAAAACAGGCACGCAGGCCGAGCGACAGACTCCCAATCATCCGACGTAACCCGGCGCCTGTCCGCGTTTACCCACGCCGCGACACCGACAGCCATCGTGGGCTTATACAACTGGTTCGGTCAGACTTATATTCTCGGCAGATTGAGCCTAGTCCACATTTCTCTATTTCTTCCTCGTCCTGCTTATAACCCCAATGACAACCCTTTTGGTTACGGCTTTCCTTCATGACAAACTGTCTTGGAAGAAGATTGTTCGCATCATAGCGCTGTCTTACTGTTTGACCATATTGGGTGTATTTCTGAACGAGTTGTGTTGTTGACGGAAGACGCCGCACTCGAAGGTTTTTGTTCAGCGCCTAACATGCAGCACTAGCATACTTATCCTCAATCCACTCATGATTCAGTAACAACTGCATGACTCCTGAAACACAGACACATAGCGAAGCCCTCGTTTGTAACTTCCACGAGAGAGAACCTTTGCTATTTTCACTAGAAAATCACATCCTAAAGCGCACCCCTACTCATTTTCCATTAGAATACTCTTAATATCTTAATCATTGTCGATTGAGATTAAATTTTCACATGGAGGAAATTATGAAATCCAGAAGAGTTTTTTTTATCTCCACAATTATCTCAGTTTGCCTATGCACAGTTATGACCACTCCAGCCTTTGCTGTAAATTGGTGGCAGGTTGGATGGATTGTCGCCAATAACGTCATCGACCGGGTAGTCAATCTCGATGGGCAAAGTTCAAATGATCAATATTCCACCTATATGGTTTCACCTTCCATTGTTTTCAACAATGGCACCAATGGGGGCGAATTCTATATGCGCCCTCAAGTCTCCAGCCGTGTGACCAGTTTCGAAATGCACGCGCATAGAGCTAACCCCGTCGATTTTGGAGCCAATATAGTTCTAGCCTTGTCCACAACCTCAGGCAAAAGGGTTATCAATAAAACAGTAGGGACAAACCAGTATGTCTCATACACCAGATCAAGCAGCGATGGCACCGGAACATGGGACGCTCGTTTCACCGAAGATGACAGCGGGAAAAATTGGCAGTGTTATTACCGCCAATATTACGGCAATGGAAGAAGTCTTCCAACGATCATCGACGTCCCAAATACCGATCTAATCGACTACCTGGCTAACGATGGCACCACGTTCCGATACAACGCCAACCCAGATCAACCAAGAACAACAAAAGCCCCAACCCTTGACATCAAACAACTTAACAATCAATTTTATGACGAAAAAAAGTGGTATATCAGTCGATTACTTCGCGACTACAATACAGGAGATGATATTATTTTTGAAGATATCATAGATAAAATTCAATTCAATCCCAATGAAAACAATACATCACTCTTCTTTTTATTAGACAAACGAATATATTGAATGGAAATTTAATGGAAATATCACCAACAAGTACAAGAAAGAAGACAGAATTAACCTTCATTTTAAAGTAATTACCGTGAAGCAATATAAAGGGATTACATTTGAGAGTATCGATTTCTTCAAAGATTCAAGCAACGGAATAAATAAACAAGGACCATACCCTTGCATCTCCGACTACCTAAAATAAGGAGAACAGTGCAGTACATATATCTCACAGCACTTGCCCTGCTAGGATTATGTATGCTTATTTTTCCAAGGCAACTCTGGAAAATAAGCAATTTCCTCTGGACTCAAAAAGGAGATCCGAGCAATCTATACACATCCTTAATGAGAATAAGCGGTGCCGCCTTTCTTGTTTTAGCTCTTATTCTTTTCATCTTCTGCAGACTGCAGTAACACCTACCTGATCCTGTGCACCGTGTCGGGTGTCGCAGCAGGCCTGCAGAACACCGGCTGATTGTAGCCAGTTTCTTTCAGGGTCCCCCGTTCGCACTGCCGATCGGGGACCCTTTTTCATACCTATATCTGCCTTATATATGGCAGAATCGGAGCCTTGTCATGAGCCTTCTCGCTATATATGGCAGACCATCATGCGAAAAACCCACTTCGGGGTACATTTTTCCGGTTTTTCACCTTTGGGACTGCCATACATAAGCGAAATATCACCGGACAGAACACGAAATCTGCCATACATAAGCGAGATATCGCTCTATTTCCCAGCGAACGGTCAGACCAAAACGTATGATGTTGGCTAGCCTGAACAATGAAGGGTGGAGTCAATGGCAGACGAACTGTTTGTAGACCAGAACGAGGTCGAAGGTACGGCAAGCGGCGCATGGAGCCGCATGCTGGCAGGCAATCGCAGGTTTGCGGAAGGCAAACCGGAACATCCGAATCGTGGCGCCGAAGCACGCGCAGCACTTGTAGACACACACGCACCGGAAGCGGCCGTACTGAGCTGCTCCGACGCGCGGGTAAGCCCGGATATTATTTTCGATTCCGGTCTTGGCGACCTGTTCACGGTTCGCACGGCCGGTCAAATCATCGACGAAGCCGTGCTTGCATCCCTGGAATACGCGGTGACCGTGCTCGGCGTACGTTTGCTGGTGGTGCTCGGCCACCAGAATTGCGGTGCGATCAAGCAAGCTTCCAAGGATTACGAGGCGTTACTGCACGAACTGACCGCCGATGCCGAGGATTCGCTGATGGCCGCCGACAGCATTGCCGACATCGACGAACGCATCTGCGCTTCGGATTCGCTCATGATGCGCACCGTCGGTTTCTCAATCTGGCAGGCGCACGAGTCGGAATTGGAATCCAGCGAGGATTTCGAACGCGTGCACATCGCGCGCACCATCGAACTCTTGGTGGAACAATCCGAAGCGATCCAGCAGGCGCTGCATCCGACAAACTCATGATCGTCGGCGCAAGGTACCAGCTGGACTCCGGCAAAGTCGAGGTTCTTAGCTTCTGAAACGGATTACAATTCGGAAAACGGAGATTTGCGAAACAGAGATCCAAAAAAGAACAATCCGAAGCTAAGCAATCTAAGAATAATTGAGAAAATCCAAGAAAATCAGGAGATACAGACACTTTGACATACCGCCCCGATAGAGTGGAACCATGTCTCTAGGTTTGAACATTCTCCTGATTTTCGTTTTTCTGTTGCTCGGATCGGTGTTCGCCGGCACCGAACTGGCGTTGGTCAGCCTGCGTGGATCGCAGATCGACCAGATGGAACAGGAGGATGCCCGCGGAAAGCGCGTCGCACAGATCGCGCGAGATCCGAACACGTTTTTGTCGACCGTGCAGATCGGCGTGACGTTGAGCGGTTTCCTTTCCGCATCGTTCGGCGAATCGTCGATTTCGCCTTATATTGTGCCGATCGTTGAAAGTTGGGGCGTGCCGACGAGTGTGGCCGCTCCCCTGACCACCATTGTGCTGACGTTGATCATTTCGTACTGTTCGATCGTGATTTCGGAGTTGGTGCCGAAGCGTATCGCCATGCAACGCAACGAGCAGATCGCGCGTGCCGTGGTACCTGCGATTCATGTGTTTGCGAAGGTGTGCAAGCCGATTATTTGGCTGATCGGCAAGAACACGAACATTATCGTGCGCTTGCTTGGTTTCGACCCGAACGAAACCGACAGCGAAGTGTCCGACGAAGAGCTGCGCGTACTCGTCAACACCAATACGAACTTGAGCAAGGACGAACGCACGATTCTCGACGACGTGTTCGACGCGTCCGAAACGATTGTGGCCGAAGTGATGCGCCCGCGTGCCGACGTGGTTTTTTTGGATGGCGATATGCCGATTGAGGAGGCGGCCGCATATGTGAGAGAAATGCCGTATTCCCGCTATCCGGTGACCGGCAAGGATTTCGACGATGTGCTTGGTTTCGTGCATGTGCGCGACCTGCTTGACATTCGCGATCCCGAGGCGAAGACGGTTGCCGACGTGACGCGCGAGGGCATTTCGCTGCCGGGCACGTCGAAACTGCTGCCAAGCCTTGAGCTGCTACGTAAGCGCGGCATTCATCTGGCGGTGGTCATCGACGAATATGGCGGTACCGACGGCATCGTCACGTTGGAAGATATGACGGAGGAACTGGTCGGCGATATTCGCGACGAATATGATCTGCCGGAAGAGAAAGGCGGCGAACGCACGGAACGTACCACGTTCGTCAATGGCGTCGCCACGATCGAAGGCGGCATGACGATTGAGGATTTCGCCGATTTGACCGGTATTGAGCTGGAAGACGGTCCGTACGAGACGGTTGCCGGCTATTTCCTGGCGCATACTGGAAAGATGGGCGAAATCGGCGACGTGCTGCTTCCGACGACGGTTATGACATGACCGTCACGCAAGTGGATGGCCGTCGTATCGAAACGTTGGAAATCCGCAAGCATACTGTTGACGGCGATGCTGCGAAAGCTACGAAATAATCAAAAATAAAACGAAAATAAAACAGACTTGCGATTATGTAAATGCTGATTTTTTACACAATCAACATCAGTAATCGCAAGTCTGCTCTGTTATTAAATCCGCTGAGTTATTGCAGATTCAGCCGCGCAGCATGGGATGGCATTCGTCGTCCCACCATGCAAGCTGCGCGATATTGGCGCGGATATGCTCGCAGGATGCGTGGAATTTGGCCTGTTCGCTTTCGGTGAGTGTGGGACTGAGGACTTCTTCAACGCCGTTCGCTCCGATGATGCACGGCAGGCTGGCGTAATTGCCGCTTTCGCCTTGTTCGCCGGTAAGCAGCGTGGAGCAGGCGGTCGCATAGTGTTCATCGCAGAGCACAGCCTGCGTAAGGCGTGCCGCAGTGGCTGCAATAGCGTATTCCGTGCACTCTTTGCCGGCGTACACGCGGTATCCGCCTCGACGGGCGTCCTGCTCGGTTTCGTCCTTGTCGAGGGCGAATCGTTGCGGATCGTCTTGTGCGAGTTGATCAAGCGGCTTGCCTGCGATGTTCACGTTCGACCAATAGGCGAACTGCGAATTGCCATGCTCCCCCAGCATATATGCGCCGATTGATCTCTGATCCACGTTGACGCGTTTCGCGATGGCGTTGCGCAGTCGTGCGGAATCCAACGCGGTTCCCGTTCCGATGATTTTGCGCGGATCGTAGCCGGTGATGTGCCAGATTTCGGTTGCAACCACATCGCAAGGATTTGAGATGGTGATGATCACACCGTGGAAGCCTGCATTGAACAGTCGGGAGATCCAGGTGCGTGCAATGTCGGTGGTGACGAACAGTTCGCCGTCACGATCTTTGGCGCTGGTTTTCACGTCGCCGGCAGCGTTGATTACCACGTCGCAGTCGGCTAGCTGCTCGTATTGCGTGCCGTAGTTGCCGATCACGCAGTTATGCGGATAGAAACCCAACGTGTCACTTAAATCCTGACATTCGCTGACTACTTTTTGCTCGTTGATGTCGCACAGCTTCAGTTCTTCGGCCAGTCCTGCGGAAAGCACGGCATTTGCGACATGCGCGCCCACGTGTCCGATGCCGATAATGCCGACTTTTCTCAATACAGTCACAATCGACCCCTCCCTCACTTATTCGATCTTTCTGCGTGGACTGTTTGCACGCAAACGTTTCAGTCGTCACGATTGTAGGCTTGCAAATCGCGGATGTTAAGCGTTCTGTACATCTTATGAACAAAAAGCTATACGAATCACCTATACGTCGTTATCAAACGTGCGTAAGCCGTGGCTAGTCATTGCAATCCGCGCAATGTGACAGCAGTGGCGTGATATCGCAAGTATTTCAACATCACAGGCAACGCAACAACATCGCCCTACGCAAGCTCATCGCAGCATGGCAGCGTGACGGCGAACGCAACAGCATCGCGAGCATCACAACACAACATGACGGTTCAGCTCCCGCCGCAATTGCCTCCATTGCGGCAAATATGCGCTCATACGCCGCTGAAAGTCCTCTCCGTGCCCGTTTTCCCACAGGTGCGTCATTTCGTGCACAAGCACGTATTCCAGGAATCTGGGATCCATAAGACCAAGTTGCAGGTTGAGTCGGATGCGGCCGGTTTTCGGCGTGCATGACCCCCATCGCGACGTCATGATGCGTAACGTGACATGCGTCGGCTTCCGCCCGATAATCGGCGACCATTTCGCAAGCAGCACCGGCAGTTGCGCATTGATGGCCCGTACGGCCCGTTCCTTCGCCGCGTCGTTCCACACGAAAACGCGCGGATTATTCAAGCTATTGGGATCGCCTGGATTGTTTCGATCGCCCACGCCGCCCGAATTTTCCAGGCCATTCAGATTATCCGGACCATGCGAACCATTCACACGGTCCAAACCATTGAAATCGCTTTGACGGATCTGTTCATCCTTGGCTTGCAGCATGGTGCGTCGCGCACGTTCGATCCATGGTTTGCGTTCCGTTACAAATCGTGCGATTGCCGCTTGCGACATGCGAGAAGGTGCGGAGATGACGATTTGCGCGTTCGGCGGTTTGATGCGCAGGTACATGTTTTTGATGGCTTTACGCACGATGGTCACCGTCATTCCAGCGATTTGCGTGGTTTCTTCGGATAGCGTGCGATTACGGTTGCGCACTCCCCTGCTGGCTCTCCCACTATTGTTACGCTGGCTACGATGATTGTTCGGCATGTCTGCATTATGTCACGACACGCCGAAGACACACCTTGTATTGACTTTCTCTGAAATTCGCGTATTATTTCAATTCGTTGTGCTTAACAGTGCAGCAGGAACGGGCCCGTAGCTCAGGTGGTTAGAGCGCATCCCTGATAAGGATGAGGTCGGAGGTTCAAGTCCTCCCGGGCCACGGTGATTAAGAGCGGCGCGGCCGCTTTTTTTCAACTATGGGGCTATAGCGCAGCTGGTAGCGCATCTGCTTTGCAAGCAGAGGGTCGCCGGTTCGAACCCGGCTAGCTCCACGGGGCTATGGCGCAGCTGGTAGCGCATCTCCATGGCATGGAGAGGGTCAGGGGTTCGAATCCCCTTAGCTCCACAGATAGGGTTTCCGGTGATTTCCGGAAACCCTTTTTTCATACCCAAATCCGAAATCCAAACCAGCATCCCAATTCCTCCAGTCACTGGAGAAAACCGGACGCAGCCAGGCACCTCACAGTCCAAAAACCTCCACCGAGTGGAGGAATCCTCCCACCAAACAAGCCTCCCAGCATCCCAAAACCTCCAGTCACTGGAGAAAACTAGACGCAACCAAGCACCTCACAGTCCAGATCCCTCCAGTCACTGGAACATATGACCCGCTGAGGCACCTTCCAGAGTCCGTATTATTCCAGCGCATGGAAGAATCACCCCGCTGAAAGACCATTGCAAAAGGCCGTCTCAGGCGGGGCTTGCGTCACCGCTTGAAACGGCCTTGAATTATTGATTATTACGATGCTTGCGATACTTACGATCGCTTGCGATGACTACCGCACTGCGACTGCACCGGCAACAGTGTCGGAATCGTTCGGCACGTTCTGTGTATTCCGTGCATTCTGCCTGGCAAGTTCGTCGCGGATTTGCTGCAACAGCAGGATCGTCTGCTCTTCGGTGGAGGATTTCCGGCTCTTTGGCAGCTTCCTCCTCGGCTTTGCTCCGTTCTTCCGCAAGCTTGGTTTTGGCGAGCAACGCTCGGTCACGTCACGGAATTTGTTGATCGGCACGAGAATGCAGAAATACACGGCCGCCGCGATAATCAGGAAATTCAATATCGCGCCAAGTACCGCGCCGAACGAAACCGTCGCATTATTGAATGTGATTGCCAGCAGACCATCCATATTCGGTTTGCCGAAAATCATGGCGATGAACGGATTAATCACATTGTTGACAATAGAGTTAACCACTGTGGTGACGGCACCGCCCATGACGACACCGACCGCCATGTCGATCATGTTGCCGCGTGCAATGAATTTCTTAAATCCTTCAATCATGATGATTCTCCCATTATGTGAGATCGTGAGATGTTATTGCGGACGTACTCTCTCCCACGCTTTCCGCATTTCCATCCTATAGGCAACACAAGGCACGGCAATCCCGTAAAAAGAAGCAGGTTCAGAACCAGCACTCGCAAAAAGCGTCTCCAAATCCTGAACAAGGTCTTGTGCCGTCCATATTCGTGCACATAGAATGAGACCGTCTATTGGTAACCCAACTATCCCGAAGGGGAAGAATATGCTCACTGACGAGTACGTCAAGCGCGTGTACGCGCAGGTCGAGAAGCGCGACGGCGACCAGCCGGAGTTCCTGCAGGCCGTTCGCGAGGTTTTCGAAAGCCTCGAGCCGGTGGTTGCGAAGCATCCGGAATATGAGAAGGCGGGCGTGCTTGAGCGCATCGTCGAGCCGGAGCGCGTGGTGAAGTTCCGCGTCGCATGGACCGACGATGAGGGCAAGGTGCAGGTCAACCGCGGTTACCGCATCCAGTTCAACTCCGCGATCGGCCCGTACAAGGGCGGTCTGCGCTTCCACCCGAGCGTGAACGAAGGCGTCATCAAGTTCCTCGGCTTCGAGCAGATCCTGAAGAACTCCCTGACCAGCCTGCCGATGGGCGGCGGCAAGGCGGATCCGACTTCGACCCGAAGGCAAGTCCGACGCCGAAGTCATGCGTTTCTGCCAGGCCTTCATGACGGAACTGTGCCGTCACATCGGCCAGTTCACCGACGTCCCGGCCGGTGATATCAACGTGGGCGGCCGCGAGATCGGCTACCTGTTCGGCCAGTACAAGCGCATCCGCGACGAGTATTCCGGCGTGCTGACCGGCAAGGGCCTCGAATTCGGCGGCTCCCTGGCTCGTACCGAAGCCACCGGTTACGGCCTGTGCTACTACACCGCCGAGGCAATGCGCGTGCTGCGCAACGATTCCTTCGAAGGCAAGACCGTGGTCATCTCCGGCTCCGGCAACGTGGCCATCTTCGCCACCGAGAAGGCTCAGGCCCTCGGCGCGAAGGTTGTGACCGCCTCCGATTCCAACGGCTACATCTACGATCCGAACGGCATTCAGCTCGACGTGGTCAAGGACATCAAGCTGGGCCACCGCGGCCGCATCAAGGAATACGCCGAGCGTGTGCCGGGCTCCGAATATCACGAGGGCTGCAAGGGCGTGTGGACCGTTCCGTGCGATATCGCCCTGCCGTGCGCCACCCAGAACGAGATCGACGAGGAATCCGCCAAGCTCTCGTCGCCAACGGCTGCACCGTGGTGTGCGAAGGCGCCAACATGCCTTCCACTCCGGAGGCAATCGCCGTCTACCAGGCCAACAACGTGCTCTATGGCCCCGCCAAGGCCGCGAACGCGGGTGGCGTGGCGGTTTCCGGCCTTGAGATGAGCCAGAACTCCTACCGCCTTTCCTGGACTTTTGAAGAGGTTGACGGCAAGCTCAAGTCCATCATGGAGAACATCGTCGCCAACTCTCTGGAAGCCGCCAAGGAATACGGCCACGAGGGTGATCTGATGCTCGGCGCCAACGCTGCCGGCTTCGTGAAGGTCGCCAACGCCATGGTCGCCCAGGGCGTGCTCTGATCTAGCCGTTTTAGCCAATCTAGCCAATACGGCTGGCTCATCGAAATACATTGAGGGCCTGTCTGGTTTCATTCCAGACAGGCCCTCTTTTCGTATTTCAACACGTACTTCAGCGCACCCAATCTAGTTGCAGTTATATCTGAAAGATATGGCAGATTGCAGGCAGGGGAGAGGCAGATAGGATTTGGCGTACGGTAAGAGACAGACTGGTCTAGAAAATACGAAGACGGTCTGTGTCGTGATGGGAATCACGACACAGACCGTCTTGTTGCGTTTGAGTTTGCTATCGCCGCTACTGACGGCGCACTGCGCTATTTCAGCATTGCATGCGACGCTCGCGGACGCTATCGCCGCTCGCTGCCATTAATAGCGCACTGCGCTATTAATCATCTCCAAGCGTGACGTGGATGCCACCGACGAGGGTGCTCACCACGTTGTACAGCAGCGTGAAAATCACCACGAGCACGGTGATCAGCACCACTTCCACAATGGAGAAGATGGTGACGGCGCTCAGCACAGTGCCCAACGAGAACACGTTGGTCAGGTCGAATCCGCCAGCGTCCAAGCCAGTGGAAGACACAATCTGCGTAACTTGGTCGAACACGCCGACCACGTTCAGCATGCCCCACAGCAAAGCCACCGCGACAATCTGAATGATGCCTCCCGCGATGGAAAGCATGAACGCCACCTTGGCGGCCGACCATGCATCGATACGCGTCAGAGACAGGCTCATACGGCGTGCACGCGGAGCGCCGCCGCGACGCTTCTCACGGACCTTCACACCGCCGGAAGCGGAGGAGGCACCCTCGTGCGCCTGAACCTGATCCGCACCAATCAGCGGCTGGCTGGAAGCGGAACGTGCCACGCGCGGTGCCTGCCCAACCTCCGGCATTTGCTGTCCTTCGATGTTCTCGCTCATCGTTGCTCCTTGCAAGATTGTGCCCAGTTCTTAGCTGAGGCTACCAGTTTTCGCAGACGATTGCCTGTCTTGTCTTCATGCCTCTACATTCTCGCCATCGCCGTTGCCAGCGTTGGCTTCAGTAGCGGCTTCAGACGATGCCGAAGCACCCTCGTTCACGGTTGCGTTCGTCCCATGTTCCGCGGATTCCGTTTTTTCCGCAGATTCGCCAGATTCCGCGGATTCGTCATCCTTCTCCTCGTTGCGTGCGATGGAGATGATCTCGTCGTTCTTGTCCGGCTTGGCGAACGTCACACCTTGGGTGGTGCGGCCGGTGCGCTTGACCTCGTCGACGTTGGAACGGATGACCTTGCCGGACTTCATGATGGCCATGATCTGGTCATCTTCCTCAACGATCACGCGCCCACGAGGGAGCCACGGCCTTCGGCGAGCTGCACGGCCTTGACGCCAAAGCCGTTACGGCCTTGCAAACGGTATTCGCTGATGGCGGTGCGCTTGGCGAAGCCTCGTTGGTGACCACGAACAGATCCTTGTCGGAATCGCCCCAGACCACGTCCATGGCCAGCAGCTCGTCGCCTTCGCGGAACTTCATGCCCTGCACGCCTGCGGTCTGACGGCCCATCGGGCGCAGCTGCTCGTCGTTGGCCTGGAACTTCAGGCTCATGCCCAGCTTCGACACAAGAATGATGTCATCCTCGGCGTTGCACAGTGCGGCACCGATCAGCTCGTCGGCGTTCTCGCCGTTCTCGCCGGCCATAAGGCGCACTGCGATCAGGCCGCCCTGACGCGGGGAATCGTATTCGGCGAGCGCGGTCTTCTTGACCTTGCCGGAACGGGTGGCGAGCACCAGATACTTGGCCACTTCGTAGTTCGGAATCGACAGCACGGTCTGGATCGTCTCGTCCGGCCCGAACTGCAGCAGATTGGCACATGCTGTCCCTTGGAATCGCGCGATCCCTCCGGCAGCTCGTACGCTTCAGGCGGTACACGCGTCCCTTGTTGGTGAAGAACAGCAGCCAGTTGTGCGTGCTGGTGAGGAAGAAGTGGTCCACCACGTCGTCCTCGCGCAGCTTGGCGCCCTTGATGCCCTTGCCGCCGCGATGCTGCGCACGGTATTCGTCGGCCTTGGTGCGCTTGATGAAACCGGAGTGTGTAACGGTTACGACCACGTTTTCTTCCGCGATCAGATCTTCGACGTTCATTTCGCCGGAGTACGGCAGGATCTTGGTTCGACGTTCGTCGCCATACTTGGACACGATTTCGTCAAGCTCGTCGCCCACGATCTTGCGCTGGCGCTCCGGCTTGGCGAGAATGTCGTTGTAGTCGGCGATGCGACGCATCAGTCGTTGTGCTCGTCGAGGATCTTCTGACGTTCCAATGCGGCCAGTCGGCGCAGCTGCATGGCCAGAATGGCGTCGGCCTGCACTTCATCCACGTCCAGCAGGTCCATAAGGCCCGTGCGCGCGGTTTCCGCGGATTCGGAAGCACGAATGAGCGCGATGACCTCGTCGATCATGTCGAGGGCCTTCAGATAGCCCTGCAGAATGTGGTCGCGTTCCTCCGCCTCACGCTTGAGGTATGCGGTACGGCGTGCGATGACTTCCAGCTGGTGGCCCACCCAATGGCGGATGAAGGCATCCAAAGACAGCGTGCGCGGCACACCGTCGACCAGCGCCAGCATGTTGGCGCCGAAGGTCTGCTGCAGCTGGGAGTGCTTGTACAGGTTGTTGAGCACGACCTTCGGCACGGCGTCGCGCTTTGAGCACGAGCACGAGACGCTGACCGGTACGACCGGAGGTTTCGTCGCGCATGTCGGCGATGCCCTGGATCTTGCCGTCGCGCACGCTTCGCGGATGGAGACGACCAGTCGGTCAGGGTTCACCTGGTACGCAGCTCGGTGATCACGAGGCACATGCGGCCCTTGATCTCTTCGGTGTTCACCACCGCGCGCATGGTGATCAGACCACGGCCGGTACGGTAGGCCTGTTCGATGCCTTATGTCCGAGAATCGTTGCGCCAGTAGGGAAGTCCGGTCCCTTGATGATGCGGATCAGGTTTTCGAGCAGCTCTTCGCGGCTTGCGTCCGGGTGGTCGAGCGCCCAATGCACGCCTTCGGCCACCTCGCGCATGTTGTGCGGAGGAATGTTGGTGGCCATACCGACGGCGATACCGGACGAACCGTTGCACAACAGGTTCGGGAATCGTGCCGGAAGCACGGTCGGCTCCTGTGTCTTGCCATCGTAGTTCGGCAGGAAATCGACGGTGTCTTTGTCGATGTCACGAACCATTTCCATGGCGAGCGGAGCCATACGGCATTCGGTGTAACGCATTGCCGCGGCCGGATCGTCGCCGGGGGAGCCGAAGTTGCCCTGGCCGTCGACCAGCGTGTAGCGCATAGACCACGACTGTGCCATACGCACCAACGTGTCGTAGATCGCGGAATCGCCGTGCGGATGGTACTTACCCATCACTTCGCCGACCACGCGGGCGCACTTGGAGTAGCTGCGGTCGGGGCGGTAGCCGCCGTCGTACATCGCGTAGATCACACGGCGATGCACCGGCTTCATGCCGTCGCGCACGTCCGGGAGCGCACGGTCCACGATCACGGACATGGCGTACGCCAGGTAGGAATCGCGCATTTCCTGCTGCAGATCCTTCTTCTGGATGCGTTCGCCCACCATCAGGCCGTAATCGGTGTTGTCGGCCTCCTGCGGGCTCAACGGCTCCATGGAGCCGTCAGGCACGAACTGGCCGTCTTCGTTGCTGTTGTTTTCGTCTGCCAACTTCTAAGTCCTTCTAAATCCTTATGAAACCTTGCCTGAAGTCCTTGAAATCCCTACGCGTCGATCCAGCTGACGTTGCGGGCGTTGCGCTGGATGAACAGACGGCGAGGTTCGACTTCGTCTCCCATGAGCATGGAAAAGGTTTCGTCGGCTGCGGCCGCGTCTTCGATCTGCACCTGCTTCAGAATGCGGTGGTCAGGATCCATGGTGGTTTCCCACAGTTCCTGGTAGCTCATTTCACCCAGACCCTTGTAACGCTGGATGCCTTCGCCCTTCGGCAGCTGACGGCCGGCGGACTTGCCTTCGGCGAGCACGCGGTCGCGTTCGGCGTCGGTGTACACGAAGTCGTGCGCGCCTTTTGGTCCACTTGAGTCGGTACAGCGGCGGCATGGCCACATACACGTAACCAGCGGTGATCATCGGGCGCATGTAGCGGAAGAACAGCGTCAGATTCAGGGTTGCGATATGCGCGCCGTCCACATCGGCATCGGCCATGATGATGACCTTGTGGTAGCGGACTTTGTTCAGGTCGAAATCTCGCCATAGCCGCCGCCGACCGCGGTGATCAGCGATTCGATGGTTTCGGACTTCATCATGCGGTCGAGGCTTGCACGCTCGGTGTTAAGGATTTTGCCTCGCAACGGCAGGATGGCCTGCGTGATCGGGTTGCGTCCCTGAATTGCGGAGCCGCCTGCGGAGTCGCCCTCCACGATGAACAGTTCGCATTCTTCGGGATTGTTGGACTGGCAATCCTTCAGTTTGTCTGGCATGCCCGCAGATTCGAAGATTGACTTACGGCGGGTATTCTCACGTGCCTTCTTGGCTGCAAGACGCGCACGGGAGGCTTCAATGGCCTTCTGGATGATGTTCTTGGCCTCGCTAGGATGCGAATCGAACCAGTCGCCGAGCTTGTCGGTCATCACACGCTGTACGAAGGTTTTCGCTTCGGAATTGCCGAGCTTGGTCTTGGTCTGGCCTTCGAACTGCGGGTGGTGAGTTTCACCGACACCACTGCGGTCAGGCCTTCACGCACGTCGTCGCCGGAGAGGTTCTCATCCTTGTCTTTGAGGATGTTCTTTTCACGTGCGTAACGGTTGACGAGCGAGGTCAGCGCGGCGCGGAAGCCTTCTTCGTGGGTACCGCCTTCGGTGGTGGAGATGGTGTTGGCGAAGGTGTGCACCGCTTCGGAGTATGCGGTGGTCCATTGCATGGCGATTTCCGCGGAATGCCGATTTCAGGTCTTCCGCTTCGAAATCGATCACGTCCGGTTCGACGGGGGTTGCCTTGCGGGACTTCACCAAGTAATCGACATAATCCTTGATGCCGTCGTTGTATTGGTAGGTGACCGTCTGATGCTTCGGTTCGGCATTGTCGTCGCTTTCGCCCGCGACTTCGTCTCCGGCTGATCCGGTTCGCGCAAATCGGTCAGGGACAGTTTCAGCCCCTTGTTGAGGAACGCCATCTGCTGGAAGCGGTTGCGCAGGGTCTCGAAATCGTAGGTGGTGGTTTCGAAGATCGCGCCGTCTGCCCAGAAGGTCACGGAAGTGCCGGTGGACTCGTCTTCGCCCATCGGCTCGCCCTTGGCAAGACGTGCGGTCGGCTTCTGGTCGATGTAGGTCTGGGTCCAGTGGAAGCCCTGTCGACGCACTTCGATGTCGACGCGGGTCGACAGCGCGTTCACCACGGAGATACCCACGCCGTGCAGACCGCCGGAAACCGCATAGCCGCCGCCACCGAACTTGCCGCCGGCATGCAGCTTGGTCATCACGGTTTCCACGCCGGAAAACGCCTTCGCCCGGCACTTCGTCGACCGGAATGCCTCGGCCGTCATCCACCACGCGCACGCCGCCGTCCGGCAGAATCGTCACCTCGATGTGCGAAGCGTAGCCTGCCAGCGCCTCATCGACGGAGTTGTCGACGATCTCGTACACCAGGTGGTGCAAGCCTCGGGGGCCGGTGGAGCCGATGTACATGCCCGGGCGGATTCGCACCGCCTCAAGGCCTTCCAGAACCCTCAGATCGGAAGCGTCGTAATGCTCCGGAGCCAAGGTGTCATCGAGCTGCGCATCTTCGAGCTGATCGTTCTGGATCTGATCTTCCTGCGTGTTTTCAGCTGATTCGTTCAGCGAATCCGCATCAAGGTCTGCCACAGAGATTCCTTCCTGCATTTTTCCCGCCAATGAGGGTCATTCACGCAGGTGATACCACCTAGAACGCAAATAAAGGCCCCTTCTAGGCGTTTACATACACTGCTTGATATTCTACTCATGGAGGGGGACAGAGCGCCAGAGGCATTTATCCTTGAAATCCAGCCGTTTACCCCTGTTTTTTCGCTTTCGGAAAACAACATTCGACCGTTGCGAACGGCCCGCTTGGAAGCGTCGCAGGGGGAATTCTTCGACGAAGCGCCTTCAACGAACGTCTGATAGCACGTGGTGTCGCGCTAATATCGCGCCTTCGTGTCATTCGTCCTCGGCTGAATCCCTGTTGTTGCGGGCCGTGACGCGCACCTCGTTGATGGTCAGCCCCTCGAGCTACGGCGAATGGTGTCGGTCAGCAGCGGAATCATGTACGTCAAGGTGGTGTCCATGCGGGGCTGTCGCATCGGATCGTCAGAATACCGTCGCGCAGGTCGACGGGGTAGGAGTGGCGCGCGTTTTCGACGCCGACACCTGATCCCAATGATTCTGCATCTGCGCGATTTTCAGATGCGGCGTCCAAGAACCTTGCGTTGCGATCACGTTGAAAATATTGCCGACCGTCTGCGGGTCGCGTCCGGGTTTGCCGAAATTCTCCCACGCCTGCCGCGCACGTTCCTCACGTTCCTTATATCGGCCGGCACGTCGCTGATACGTTCGAATACTTCGGCGGGCAACTTGCGTTGGTCGAGATGCAATGTTTCGCAGATTGGAGGATTCGGCATCAGCGCTGCTCCTGTCGATTCACCGACTGTTGCGCTGCAGACGATTGCGTTGCAGATTCCCGTCCCGCGACAAGTTGCGCCATCATCGCCGTCAAATCGTCATGCTGTCCATCTTGCGATTGCCTGCGCAACGCGGCCACGTCGATCACATGCGCGTCCGCGTGAAAGCGCCCAGCTCCATGCGCGGAATATCGCTTGCCGCGGCGACGGTGATCAGCACCTGGTCCTGCCGCATCGCAAAATCGAGGATCTGCCCACGACGGGCCTCGTCAAGCTGTGCGAACACATCATCGAGAATCACGATTGGCTTGCTTTCAAAATGTGCGGAAACCGCCTCATATAGCGCCATTTTCAACGCCAAAGCCATGGTCCACATCTCACCGTTGGACGCGAATTCGCGTGCGTTCATATCGTTGAGCAGCAAAGTCAGGTCGTCGCGATGCGGACCGATCAGATTCTGCCCGCGCGCCACTTCGCCGGGTAGATGCGTTGGAAATGGCGGCTGATCTCCGCGGCCGGATCGTCGAACAGCATCACTTCGTCGAAGGACGGCTCGTAGGCGAGCGCCGCCCGTTCGTCATCTCCCGCCAAAGACGCGTAGATCCGCGCAAAAGGCTCTTCCAAGCGTGAGATCACGTTGTTGCGGTTCCGCGTCAGCTGCATGCCGAGGTCGATGAATTGCCCCGTCCAGATTTCCAGCCCGCTTAAGACCGCCTGCTGGCCGTATTGCGGGTCGAGATTCGTGCCGTCGCCGAGTTGTTTGAGCAGTGCCGTGCGCTGTTTCGCCACGTGCGTGAACTGTTGCAGGGTCTGCGCATAGTGGGGGAGCAGCAGAGACGCGGCCTGGTTGATGAAGTTGCGTCGGGTTGCGGGATCCCCTGCTACCAGACGTTGATCTTCGGGGGTAAAGGAGACGGAGGGCGTGCGCCCGATGAGATCCCTCATATATTGAGATTTTCCGCCGTCAATGCGCGCTCGGTTAGCACCCCGTGCACGATGGTCGCCTCGTAGGTGTGCTGCGTTTCACCGTCTTCCACGTTGGCTCGGATGGTGGCCGACGTGCACCCTTTTTCGATTAATGGCAGTGATGATGACGCGCGATGGCTGGATCCTGTGGAAAGCACTTCGATGGCTTCCACGATATTGGTTTTGCCGAGTCCGTTGGCACCTTGCAGAATGTTGATTCCCGGTTTGAAATCGAGCACGCAATGTTCCCACGATCGGTAGTGGTCGAGTGCCAGTCGGGAAATATACATGCAAGATCCTTGAGATAGTGCGAATTTCTTACGTAAATAATCGCAATTAATCATGCAAATGGGCTGAACTGGCAATAACAGCCATGTTCAGCCCTATTTTTTGCGATGTATCCGCGTTTTCGTGTAGGTCAGCTTAGTTCAGCTGTTGAAGCGCATCGGCACGAGCAGGTAGCGGTAGTCCATGGATTCTTCGGAATTCGATTCCTGCTGGCCGTTGAATTCCACCGGCTTGACCGCGGTGGTCATCTTCATGCGTACGAACGGCTCGCTGATGGCGCTCAGGCCTTCGATCAGGTAGGCGGGATTGAAGGCCACGGTGATGTCTTCGCCATCCATGTCGATGTCGAGGATCTCCTTGGCTTGGGCTTCATCCACCGAGCCTGCGGTCAGCGTGAGTTCCTGGCTGGTGAAGGCCATGCGGATCGGAGCGTTGCGTTCGGCCACGAGGGACACGCGCTTGATGGCGCTGATGAGATCCTGCTTGTTGATGACCGCATGAATCGGGTATTCGTCAGCGTACAGGCGGTCCACCGCGGGGAATTCGCCGTCGATCAGCTGCGAGGTGGATACGCGTCCGGCGTTCTCAAAGCCCAGCAGCGACGGATTCTCCGGATCGAAATCCACGACGATGTTTTGATGCTCGTCCAAGGAACGGGCCACATCGCGCAACAGTGCGCCGCGCACGAGTGCGGTGGTGTTGATGTCCGGGTTTTCCGGCGTCCAGGTGAAGCTCGAACGCGACAAGCGGAATCGGTCGGTGGAGCTCATGATCACCTTGTCGCCTTGGAACTGCACACGAATGCCGGTCAGTACCGGACGGTTCTCCTCGCGGGAAACGGCGACGGACGCCTGGGCGACGGCCTGTGCGAAGGTTTGGGCGTCCACCTGCCCCAGTTTGGCGGGAACCACCGGCAGATCCGGATATTCGTTATCCGGCATGAGCTGCATGGTGAAGGTGGACTTGCCCGACGTGATGGTCAGTGTGGATCCGTCAGTGGACAGGTAGGTTTTCGCGGCGGGAAGCGACTTGGTGATATCTGCCAGCAGCTTGCCGAGCACCAGAATGGATCCGCTTTCATCAACGCCTGCTTCGATATGGTGGCGTGCGGAAATGGCGTAATTGAAGGCGGAAAGCTGGAGGGTGCCGTCGATGGCCTCCAAGCGAATGCCTGCCAAAATGGGGGATGCAGGACGAGCGTCGATCACGCGAGTGGTCCAGGCTACTGCGTCTGCCAGCGCTTGGGAATTGACTTCAACTTTCATGGCTAGTTTCCTCGTTTCGTTCGGTCCATAAGTCATTCTAGCGAGACTGTCGGCGTTTGACGAAGCGTGGGGAATTCCCACTTATGACGACGATGATGAATTTCTTATAACAACCTACATTCGTCATAATAAGGCCTGTGGATAATGTGGGTAAGTGCTCAGACCCCACGTTTTGCAATGGCTCACAACCTCTCATTGCTTGTGGATAACTTTTGGACGAAGTGTGGACAAATCATCGGGTTATCCACAGCCTCGTCGCTTTGAAAAAGTTATCCACAAAACCATGTGGATAGTCCACAATTCATCCACCGGCGATTCTGGCGTTTCCAACGGGTTTTCCACCGAGAAATCATTGATTTGTGTATAACCATGTGGATAACTTCAATAAAAATCTTCCACAGGCCGGCGTGTCAGGATGGTCGGTAAAACAGCTGATAAAGAATTTACTGATACTCATACTTGGCTTGTGAAAATCGCCTGAGAAAGGCAGAAAACGCCTAAAATCGTTTTTTTGAGACGCACGAAAACACATGCAAACGCGCAAAGTCGCATAGAAAACGTTATTTTTCGCCGGAACGCTGCTTGAGCTGCAGGGTCAGTTCCGTCACGTAGTTGTAGATCTCCTGCTTTTCCTGCATCTCGTCGCTGATGCGGGTGTATGCATGCATCACCGTGGTGTGGTCCTTGCCGCCAAACACCTGGCCGATGTCGTTCAGGCTCATGCTGGTGAGCTCACGCACCAAATACATGGCGATCTGACGCGCCAGCGCGATCTTCTTCGTACGCGACGTCCGACAATGTCATCGAACGTAATGTAGAAGTACTTGGCCACCTGGGTGATGATGTCGGTGGGCTTGATCTCCACATCGGTCGAGAAAAAGTCCTGCAACGTCTGTTCCGCCAACGCGCGGGTCACCGGCTGGCCGCTCAGCGATGCCATGGCGGTCACGCGTTCAGCGCGCCTTCCAGCTCGCGAATATTCTCGGTGAACCGCTCCGCGATGAGGTTGAGCACATCGTCCTGAACGTTGGTGCCGTGGGCGATCATGCGGCAGAATGGCGATGCGCGTCTCCAGATCCGGCGGCTTGACGTCAACGGTCAGGCCGGATTCGAAACGGGAGATCAGACGTTCGTTGAATCCCTGCAGATCCTTCGGAGGCACATCGGATGCGATCACAATGCGCTTGTTCGCCTGATGCAGGGTATTGAATGTATGGAAGAACTGTTCAAGCGTCGCGTCCTTGCCGCTCAGAAATTGAATATCGTCGATGAGCAGCACGTCGACTTCGCGGTAGCGACGGTTGAATTCCTTGATTTGACCGGAATTCTGGTTGGTGTCACCCAACGCTTCGATGAATTCGTTGGTGAATTCCTCACTGGTCACATAACGGACTTTCAGCGTGGGATCCTTGACCAGTGCGTAATTGCCGATGCGTTCAGCAAGTGGGTTTTACCCAATCCTGATCCGCCGTAAATACAAAGCGGGTTGAAATCGTGACCGGACCTTCCGCGACGGCCAACGCGACGGTACGTGCGAAACGATTGGAATCGCCAGGAACGAAGGTGTCGAACGTGGCGTTCTTATTCAAATGGGTCTTAGGATCCAGCAGAGGCCTGTTTTGGCCGCGTTGGAAGTTGTTGTGGCGCTCCGGCGGCATAACAACCGGAATCGGCAGCTGCCCCTGCGTGGTTTCCTCCGCATGTGGCGCGGGGGAGAAGTGGGGGTATTCCTCGACGGCAGGTTGGGCCGGTTCCTTTTTTTTCCACAATCTTGAATGCGGGGAAAATATCCTGTTCGGCGGCTTCCCGCAAGGCTTCCAGCAGGGGCTGGTTCAATTCGTTCTGCAACGTCTGCTGTGCGGCCGCGCTTGGCACGCATAAGACAATGGTAGGACCCCACATGCCTTCGGGAAAAACGTTTTCCAGCCAGCTTTTATCTCGGATGGACAGCGCCGGATTCTGGTGCAACAACGCCAGCGCGTCGGACCAGACTCCCCGAGCCTGCTCGAGAGGGTCAGTTGTCGTGTCGGCCACGGATTCCCCTTTCTCGACAGACTTTTTCCAAGTGTGCAACTGTTTATTTGTACTCTCTTTTCCCCAAGTTATCCACCGGTAAGCGTGTTGAAAAGACTGAATTGTGAATAACATCATTGTAGTTTGTGGATAACTTTTGTGGGGAGTTTGGCGACATATCAACGTTTCTGTGGATTGTTTTGTGGGGAGAATCCCCATGAAAATGTGAAGGATTTGATATGCGCATTCATCTCTGTTCAGGGGTCAGAGTAACTTAGTAGAGCTTGACTCATGAGGAGCCGTGCCTTGGCATGGCAAAAAACACCGGGAGCATTAATTATGAAGAGGACATTCCAGCCGAACAACCGTCGTCGTCACATGAAGCACGGTTTCCGTCAGCGCATGCGCACCCGCGCAGGCCGCGCTCTGATCAACCGTCGCCGCGCCAAGGGCCGCAAGTCCCTCGCTGCCTGATTTAACGGCATAGAGCGGTGGAACGGCTGAAAAGCCATCGCGATTTCGTCGCGGTGCTCAAACGCGTCGTAGGGTATCGCGAGAAGACATCGTCGTGCATTATTTGGTGCACGACGATGCCATTATCGACGATTCTGCGGCGATGCGGGGCCGACGTGTCGGTTTGGCCGTTTCCAAGCTGTCGGCAACGCTGTGACGCGTAATGCCGTCAAGCGTCGTTTCCGCGTGCTTGCACGAAAGTACGAATCTGCCTTACCTGAATCCTGCGATATCGTGTTGCGTGCCAAGCCAAGTGCTGCGCATGCCGATTTTCTATCGTTGGAGCAGCAGATCGCAGCATGTTTTGAAGCGGTGAATCGTAAGGCCGTGCGTCGGTAATGAACGCCGGTCGTAACGGAAATTGGATGATTCGTGCCATTCGCTGGTACCAACGTCATATTTCCGCGAATACCGCGCCTTGCTGCAGATATTATCCAAGTTGTTCCAATTACGCGATTCAGGCGATTGAACGATTTGGCCGCCTTAAGGGTGGCCTTCTTGCGTTATTGCGCCTTCTTCGCTGCAATCAGTGGAACCGTGGGGGAATTGACGACGTTCCGCAGCTTTATTCCTTGTTTTACAGATGTTCGTGGTCGAAGGCACACGAGGAACCTCGCTCACGCCTCTGAACGTAGAAAAACCTATAGGCGATAAGGAGACTGGCCTGTAATGAATCAAAATCAATTCCTCCTCGACAGCGGTTTCTGGGGCTGGCTGTATAAGCTCCTGTATCCCGTCGAGTGGCTCATGACGCAGATCATGGCCGTATTCCATAAGTTCCTGGTGATGCTGGGCATGAACGAGATCGGTTTCTCGTGGGTCATGTCCATCGTATTCCTAGTACTTGTGGTCCAGGCATGCGTTTTTCCGCTGTTCTACAAGTCCATGAAGGGTATGCGCAAGATGCAGGCCCAGATGACCGTCCTGCAGCCAAAGATGCAGCGTATCCAAAACAAATACAAGGGCAAGAACGATCCCGCCAGCAAGGAAGCCATGCAGCGCGAGATGATGAAGCTCTACCAGGACAATGATGCGAACCCGATGGGTGGCTGCACTTCCATGCTCCCTATGTTCGTGCAGGGTCCCGTATTCATGTGCATGTTCTATACGCTGTCAGCCATTCCGTACATCGCACGCGGCAAATTCAGGGACGGACAGGGTCTTGGCGCTTTCGACATCGCCACAGCCAAGCAGTTCACGTCCACCACAGTGTTCGGTGTGAACGTGGCTGATAACTTCACGACCGCCGCCGTGCATGGCAAAGTAGTTATCGCCATCTTCGTTGCATTGATGTGCTTCTGCCTGTGGTTCATGCAGTACAACAGCATGAAGCGTAACATGGCTCAGTCTGCGGCAAACAAGCAGACCGAAATGATGCAGAAGATGATGTTGTGGATGTTCCCGATCATGTACATTTTCTCCGGTATTGCCATGCCGTTCGCTGTGCTGGTGTACTGGCTCACCAACAACATCTGCAATCTGTTGCGTTCCATCTGGCAGATCCACGTCTTCCCGACTCCGGGATCTCCGGCCGCCGAAGCGAAGGAAAAGCGTGATCATGTTCATGAGAACGCCCGCCGAGCCAAGGCCGGTCTGCCATCCCTCGAGGAAGAGGCGCTGCAGAAGGCCAAGGAAGCCGCCGAAGTGAAGGAAAAGAGCGGCTACCAGCGTCAGCAGCCGAGCCGTAAAAAGAAAAAGAAGTGAGTAAAAGTGTGTCCCGTGTTTCACGTGAAACGCGGGACACACCACTTTTATCAGCGTTTATTGTCGACGTGGTAAACAGGAATTAGACTTTACACAATAAGACTTTAGTAATAGAAACCCCGCTCAAAGGAGTACAACCACTATGGCGCAAGATGAGGAAAAGACCATCGATCAGCTCAACGAGGAAGCTGATATCGCTGCCGATTATCTTGAAGGACTGCTTGATATCGTCGATTACGAAGGCGATATCGAAATGGGCGTGCGCAACAATCGCCCTACCGTGCAAATCGTCGCCGATGATGATACGGACATCAAGCATCTCATCGGACGCAACGGCGAAGTCGTTGACGCTCTGCAGCAGCTGACGCGACTGGCCGTGCAGCAGAAGACCGGCGAGCGTTCCCATCTCATTGTGGACGTCGACGGCTATCTGAAGCGCAAGCGCCAGCGTCTGCACGACATCGCGTTGGACGCCATCGACGAGGTGCGCGAGACGGGGGAGCCGGTTGATCTCAAGCCGATGAACTCCTTCGAACGCAAGATCGTGCATGATGTGGTGCGTGAGGAGGGTATGAAGTCCCGTTCCCACGGCGAGGAACCGCGTCGTTACGTCACGGTGTATCTCAAGGCTTCCGCTGCCGAAGATACTGAAGACGAGGATGAGGCCTGAGTTCGGCTCGTTTCACGTGAAACATGGCGTCACCATTTGGTGGCGCTTTTTTATTGCGATTTTTTGAGTGACTTCATGCTGGCCGTGCGCCGGACATGTGATATTGCCGTCAATGGTCGGGAAGTACTTGCTGGAATACCGGCAATGAGGAAGAGCAGGATATAGGATGGTGCCCATGAGTGATGTGACAGACGAACTTGATGATTCGCCGATGCTTGAGGAAGTGCTGGGGGATGCGTTGGGCAAGCTTCGTGTTTTCCATGCGAAACTTGCCGAAGAAGGCGAACCTCGCGGTCTGATTGGGCCAAGAGATGTTGGCATTATTTGGGAACGCCATATTCTGAATTCGGCCGCCATTGTGCCTTTCGTAAAGGAAGCCACGGCCAAGAAGCAGTTCAAGACGGTTGCCGATATCGGCAGTGGCGGCGGTTTTCCCGGTATTGTCGCGGCCGCCTGCCTGCCGGATCACCGGTTCACGCTTGTGGAGCCGATGGAACGTCGTGTCGAATGGCTGAACGAGTGCGTGGCCGATATGGAGTTGAATAACGTTACCGTGGTGCGTGCCAGGGCCAATGAGATGATCGAGGCCATTGCGGGTGCTGCTGGCGCTCAAGGCGGCAATCGTGGCAATGGAAGCGCCAGGAACGGCAAAGGCGGCAAGAACGGCAGGGGAGTGGCCGTTCGCGGTCCTGTACTGGATTTGGATGGCAAGCCTATTCAGGCGAAACATCCGTTTGCCGTGGTGACGTGCCGTGCCGTGGCTCCTATGACCAAACTTTCGGGGTGGACGCTGCCGTTGCTTGAGCGCGGTGGACGTTTGGTCGCACTGAAGGGGCGGTCCGCGCAAGAGGAGATCGAAAAGCTTCCAAAGAGATCGCCAAATGCGGTGGCATTCGTCCGCGGGTGGTGGATGCCGAGGTTGGTCCGGGCTTGGAATCGACCATGTGTCATGGTGGATAAAAAGTAAGTTATCCACCATTTCGGTGAGTTATGCACATTGTCCACAACTGGAAAATCGACGAAAAAAGCGGCGGAAAAATGTTGAAAGT
>ENA-OQAN01000336-OQAN01000336.1-human-gut-metagenome-genome-assembly--contig:-NODE-336-length-25566-cov-6.006958_pt1 | contig 25566 bp, 29 predicted proteins | sample MGYA00242735_ERZ504527 | MGnify/ENA primary metagenome ERZ504527 (study PRJEB26092, sample SAMD00036230) | human gut metagenome | host: Homo sapiens | study: EMG produced TPA metagenomics assembly of... | reverse complement strand
CAAGAAACACAAAGAATCGAAGATGTACATAAATTCTCAGGTCACATTGCCTGCGATTGTGCTTCCAATTCTGAAATCTGTATTCCTATAAAAAAAAGATGACAAACTCGTTGCCATCTTAGATATTGATTCTTATAAATTCAATAACTTCTCAAAAGAAGACCAAGCCACCTTAGAAAAGATCTGCGAATTCTTTATTCCCCTTTTCTAAGTACGAAGATATCATCTAGACTCGAATCACTTTGTAGAACCGTCAAACCATCCAGTAAATCTCTAGATAGTTCATCATCTACAATTTGAACAAGAAACGACTTTGTCAATTGACGCTTCGAATGAAGAAAAGCTCTTTGTACAACAGTCTTACCCAGTTGATACTCATTTGAAAGTGCCTGCACCATTAAACTCTTTTCTGGTGATACACCAATTAGAAGGTTGCAGGCCTTTTTTTCATGCAAGAAAGAAAGACTTCCCTTAAAATTTAGAGCATCATTGACATCCACCTTTAAAAGGTTTTCATCAAAACATCCCCAATACGCAAAACTATATACAGGATGATTGGAACGATATACATCTTTATAGTGCAAAAACAAATTTGTGCACTCTTGATAGATTTCACTAGGCGTGTACATCACATGGTAGCCAGGTAAGTTTTCACGCACTTCTTTCCATTTTTCAAAAGGATATATCGTATCCGTACAAGCAGGATCCAGACAAGAATATGAGAAACAAGGCATGCACAATAAACCTGTATCTCCAATTAATTCTTGCAGTGTTTCTATCAACATTTGATAGTTACCCACCAAGCCACTATAACGAGATAAATCTGCTTCTAATAAAATTTTACTTCCCTTTTCAATGCCCAAGTCGATAAATATTTGTTTAAAATCTTCTTTTGTATAAATTTCCATGCCAATATTCTAACTTTTATTTATAACTCTGGCAAGTTTTTACCGCCTTTTTCCAGTTTGAATACAAGCAATCCATTTCTTCTTCGCTCTTTTCTGGCACAAACTCTTTTTGAAGATCTACCCAAGCTCATCTTGTGTCCAATACCCACAAGAAAGTCCTGCCAAATAAGCTGCACCTAAAGCCGTTAATTCATTGGTCTTAAAACGTTGAACAGGCATTTGAAGTAGATCACTCTGGAACTGCAACAAGAAATTATTGGCAGCAGCTCCACCATCCACTTTCATCGATGAAATCTCAATTTGACTGTCTTGCTTCATTGCCTCTAATACATCTTTTGACTGATACGCCATAGACTCCAAGGCTGCACGAACAATATGATTTTTATTGGCTCCAAAAGTTAAACCAACAATAGTTGCCTGACAAGCATCATCCCAATAAGGTGCACCCAAACCTACAAAGGCCGGTACAATATAGACACCATTGTATTTTCAACACTTTCTGCCATGCCCTGCGTATCTTTCGTATTTTCAAATAACTGCAACTGATCACGAAGCCACTTCATTAAACTACCTGAAACAAAAATACTTCCTTCTAATGCATAATTGACTTGATTACCAATTTGCCAAGCAACCGTCGACAATAAACCATTCTTTGATTCGACGATTTTATCGCCCGTATTCATCAACATGAAGCCACCTGTTCCATAAGTATTCTTAATGCCGCCCGCACTAAAGCAGCCTTGACCAAATAAAGCCGCCTGCTGATCGCCTACCACGGAACAAATCGGAACTTCTTGACCAAAAAAATGATACGAAGCTGTCTTACAATATGCATAGGATGTCGGTTTGACTTCCGGTAAGATTTGTCTAGGAATATCAAACATTTCTAATAATTCTTCATCCCAAGATAATGTATGAATATTAAATAATAGAGTACGACTCGCATTCGATACATCCGTAATATGTGTTAAAGAACCCGATAACTTCCATACGATCCAGCTATCCATCGTTCCAAATAATACTTTACCTTTTTTTGCCTTTTCATAGACATCTGGATTTTGATCAAAAATAAAACGAATCTTACTCGCTGAAAAATAAGGATCAATACGAAGCCCTGTTTTTGCCTTCACAACATCTTCATACCCTTTTTCCTTCCAACTATCGCAAATACTCTTTGTCTGTTTAGACTGCCATACAATGGCAGGACTTACTGGAAGCCCTGTTGATGCATCCCATAAAACACTTGTTTCACGCTGATTACTTATTCCAATGGCAGCCACTTGTTCTGGACGGATCTTACTTTTTAAGATGACCTCACTCATCACAGCCAAACACGCTAGCCAAATCTCATTGGCATCTTGTTCTACCCATCCTGGATGTGGGTAGGATATTGTCGTTTCTTTTTGGGCAATCTCAACCACGTTAGCTGCCTTATCAAATAAAACAGCACGCGTACTTGTTGTTCCGTGGTCGATTGCTAAAATATATTTTTGCATAGAAAAAATCTCCTTATATGTCTTATTTTAATCTTTTTGTAAGCCCTTTACAAGATTTCGTAGACAAAAGAAAAGAGATGTCAAAAACATCTCTTAACTACGAAGTGTTGCGTTGCAATCTTTTTGAATATGTTCAAGGATAGCTTCAAACACTTGGTTGATTTCTTCATCTTTTAATGTATGAGAATCCGACTGGAATGTGATCGATAACGCAACTGATTTTCATCTTTACTTACGTGTTCACCTTCATAAACATCAAATACTTCTACATCACGAATGATCATTTCTTTATTTAAACGACCCTGTTTATTGATTGTGTCCACTACCTTTTGTACCGGCATTGTACGATCTAAAACGAATGCCAAGTCACGAGATACACTTGGATATTTTGAAACTGGAGTGAATTTGATTTTTGATTTCTTCACATCGATCAACGCATCAAAATCAAGTTCAGCCATCACAATATTCTTACCATATTGAGGATGAATATCACCTAATAATCCAACACAATCTTTTCCTAACATGATTTTAGCACTACGATATGGGTGGAAGTGTGTTGTATCCATATCATTTTCTACAAATGAAATTCTTTGAGCTGCAATACCAATTTGTTCAAAGAAAACTTCTACTAAACCTTTTAATGTGTAGAAATCGCTTGGTGTTACATCACTTGTCCAACGAGTTTGTTGTAAATTTCCACTCATGGCGATAGCTAAATGCATTTTAGCTCCACTTACACCAGCTACATCACTCAATTCAAAGACATTGATATCTTTGATATTACGAGCACGGTTATAAGAAACAACATCTAATAAGCTTGGCAAAATACTTGTACGAATATAGCGACGCTCTTCACTCATAGGACTAGCTAGTTCAATTGCTTCATCATTATTAAAAATCGCATTGTCTTTCTTTTCTGTACTAACCAAGGTATATGTTAAACAATCCTGTAAACCTTGAGCACATAAGAATTGACGTGCCTGACGAGTCGATTGTTGTTTATACGTTAATTTACCTTCTGTCATAGGCATAACTGGAAGTGTACTAGGCAAGCGATCATAACCTAACATACGAATAACTTCTTCGCTTAGATCGGCCATACCTTCCATGTCAGTTCTTGAACTTGGAATGTGGCAAGTAATCAAATCATTAGTTACTTCAGGTTCAAAGTCTAAACGTGCAAATACATCGACAACTTCATCTAAGTTAAAGTCAGTACCTAAACGATTATTAATAGCTTCTAAAGTACAAGAAATTGATTTTGGTTCATAAGGAACTTGTCCATATTGAACTGTTTCTTCAATACCTGTCGCATCCGCATATTCAATCAACAATTGAACGGCACGATCCAATGCTTTTTTACTAGCTAATGGCTCAATTCCCTTTTGGTAGCGAACGCTTGCTTCTGTTGATAAATTTAAACGACGTGCTGTATTACGAATCGCAACATGATCAAAAATAGCACATTCAATAATAATTGAATCCGTTGTATCTAAAATCTTAGAATCATCTCCACCCATAACACCGGCAATACCGATTGGTTTACCTTGATTTGTGATGACGATATCTTCTGGTTGTAATTTATAAGTCACACCATCTAAGGCTGTATATTCTTCATCAAAGCCATCGGCTACGACAATACTTTGACTTGGCAATGATTTCGCATCATAGAAGTGCATTGGTTGCCCTGTTTCTAACATAACGATATTTGAAATATCGACAATATTATTGATTGATTTTACACCACTAGCTGCCAATAATTCTTTCATCCATTTTGGACTTTCTTTGATAGTTAAGTGGTTGATCACTTTTCCATAGAATAATGGACATTTTGATGTTGTACTTTCAACATGTAAGTTACTAGGTGTACCTACATCACTAGCCCCTTCATATTTTGGAAGTTTAACTTCACGATTTAAGATGGCACCCGCTTCTTTTGCCATATTAAATGCAGCTAAACAGTCATTACGATTTGGTGTTAAACCAATATCTAACACTTCATCATCTAAACCTAAATAGCCAAGTGGATCTGTATTTCCTACAGGCGCATCCGCAGGTAATACTTCAATACCACTCTTTTGATCATCACTTAAACTAGCTGGATCTACCCCTAGTTCAAGTAATGAACAGATCATACCATTACTTTCAACACCACGAATCACACCATTCTTGATTTCTCCACCAGGTAAAACAGCACCTGGTAGTGCAACAATTACATTTTGTCCTGCAGCCACATTGGGTGCGCCACACACAATATTGACAACTTCATTTCCTACATTGACAGTAGTACAGTGCAAGTGATCACTATCTGGATGTTCTGTACAAGTTTCAACGTGACCAATCACTAAGTTTGTTCCTTGCGATAAATGTTCAATACCTTCTACTTCAAAACCCGCATCGGTAATGCGTTTGGCCATTTCTTCAATAGAAAGATCTTGTACATCCATAAATTGATTAAACCATTTTCTTGAAATACGCATACTTAAATCCTCCTACTCATAACGTTTGAATGTAGAATTGAAACGTTTATCGTTTGTATAGAAATGACGAATATCATCAATGCCATACTTCAACATCGCAACACGCTCAATACCTACACCGAACGCAAAACCACTACATTTTTCTGGATCATATCCAGCCATTTTTAATACATTTGGATGTACTTCTCCAGCACCTAGAATTTCAATCCATCCAGTACCTTTACATGTTGGACATCCTTTTCCATTACAAATGTGACAAGAAACATCCACTTCTACACTTGGTTCTGTAAATGGGAAATAACTTGGTCTAAAACGAATTTGACGGTCTTGACCAAATAATTTTTTTGCCATGAATTCTAAAGTTCCCTTTAAGTCCGCTAAAGTGACCTTTTCACCAATAACCAATCCTTCCATCTGCATGAACTGGTGAGAGTGAGTCGCATCATCATCATCACGACGGTATACCTTACCTGGACATACAACCTTAATTGGAAGATTTGGTGCACTTTCTTCTAACACAACCATCTGAATCGCTGTTGTATGTGTTCTTAATAGACGATTTGGATCAATATATAAAGAGTCCTGCATATCACGTGCTGGGTGATCCTTAGGAATATTGGCTCTCTCAAAACAATATTCATCATCGACAATGTCGTCACCTTCAATAACCTGATATCCTAAACCAATGAATAAATCTTCTAATTCCTGGCGCACTAAATTTAATGGATGTGCATTACCTAGTTCTGGTTTACGCCCTGGCAAAGTGATATCGATCTTTTCGGATTCGATTTTTTTCTGCATTTCTAAAGCTGCCAATTGTTCTTTCTTTTCTTCAATCATCTTAGAAAGATCTTGTTTCAACTGGTTGACCTTTTGTCCAAAGATAGGTTTTTCTTCTTTCGACAAATCTTTCATACCCTTCATCAACTCTTGAACAGGTCCTTTTTTACCTAGATACAAGACACGTAAATCATTCAACGAAGATGAATCTTTGACATCTTGAATTTTTTGTGTAGCTTCCTGCAAAAGCTCTTCGATTGTTTTCATGTTGTTCTTCCTTTCCCTAAAAACAAAAAAAAAGACGACGCAAGAACGACTACTGCCGCGTTACCATCTTGCTTCGTCTTGATAGACACACTTAATTAACCATGATAACCGTATGAAACGGAAGAGGTTTTAACTCTTGCTCAAAGGTGAATTCACTATCCCTACTCATATAAACCTTTCACCAATCGGTTTACTCTCTGATCTAAGCGTTAAATAGTTACTATGTCTTCTCATTGCTTTAACATTTCAAATTATATCGAAGTCCATGTTTTTTTTCAAGCCGAAGTATGGTAATATTTTTTATGATTCAATCTGTAAACAATAAAAAAATAAAAGAATATGCCAAACTGATTCAAAAAAAAGAAAGAGATAAGACAAATCTATTTCTCGTCGAAGGCGAACATATGGTTAAAGAAGCATTTAACGCAAAGGCTCTACAAGAATTATTTATCCTTGAAGGACTCGAATGTCCAATAGAGTTTAACTATGAAACCGTAACGCAACAAGTATTAAACAAATTGTCAAACCAGAATTCAAATTCTAAAATGATTGGTGTATGTAAAAAATTAAACTTAAAACCAAAAAAAGAAAATAGTATTCTATTACTGGATAATGTACAAGATCCAGGAAATGTAGGTACGATTTTAAGAACCGCTCATTCTTTTGGCATTGACTGCATTTATATGTCAAAGGGTTGTGCCGATATCTACAATCCAAAAACGATTCAGTCCAGTCAAGGAGCCCTATTCTATATTCCTGTTATCCAAACGGATTTAGTAGAAGAAATTAAAAAGCTTCAAGAAAGAAATATTGAAGTGTATGCCACAGCTTTACATGACAATCACAAGGATCTTCAAGATATTAAGCCAAGTGAAAAATACGCAATTCTAGTTGGTAATGAAGGACAAGGTGTGCGCAAGGAATTAATTGATTTAAGTAATCATATTGTCAAAATTGAAATGGAAACTTTTGAAAGTCTAAACGTGGCCATTGCCACATCGATTTGTATGTATACATTTAAATACGCAAAAAGGTAGCAAATGCTACCTTTTTATTTTTCTCCATTCAAATAATGAATACATGGTACATATAAATTCCGTAACGACAAAGGCATACCAACCTACATGAATGCCAAAACACTTCATTAAGCCATATGTCAATGGAATCAAAATGACAAGTTGTCTAGCCAAAGTGATCACTAACGAAGTATTTGCCTTATTTAAAGCCTGAAAGGCAGCACATAAAACCATACTGATACCCGCAAACACAAAGCTTAAGCTAATGATTTTTAATGCGGGTATTCCTAATCCATACATCTGGTCATTCGCACTAAACATGGCTAATAATTGTTTAGGGAATAATTGAAATACAATCGTTCCTACAGCCATAATGAAAATCGATAAAATCATAGAAAATTGTATAGCTTCAATTGCTCGATCTTTTCTGTTAGCCCCATTATTATAGGCAACAATTGGAATCAAGGCATTGGTAATTCCAAGCACTGCCATATTCAAGAAATTCTGTAATTTATAGTAAACGCTAAAGACAGTAATCGCCATAGCTGAGATTGGTGCTAGAATCATATTCATAAAAACAGTCATAAAACTTAATACAGACTGCATTAATATGGCAGGTACACCTACTTTATAGATTTTACAAAGAATAGGTATCGAAAAGGAAAAATTATGCATATGAATATCCAATTCTTTTATTTTTACCTTCGTAATAACATATCCAATAAGCATGGCACAAAACTGTCCAATAACGGTCGCAATGGCAGCTCCAGCAACACCCATTTCAGGTAGACCAAACCATCCAAAGATCAAGATTGGATCTAGAATAATATTAATAATGGCTCCTGCTCCTTGCATAACCATGTTATAAATGGCATTTCCTGTTGCCTGCATGATTCTTTCAAAGATGATTTGTACAAAGACACTAAATGAAAACATCGTACATATACGAATATACGTATTGGCTAGTGAAACCACATTTGAATCGGACGTAAACCAAGATAAAAAGACATTAGAAAAAAGTAAACCTAAAACCAAAAAGACAAGTCCATTCACAAATCCTAATAAGATTCCATGCATCATTGTATTATTCGCATAATCAAATTTCTTTTCACCTAAGTATCGTGCAAGCAATGTATTAAAGCCAACGGCTGTACCACATGCAATCGCAATCATAATGGTTTGTACCGGATAACATAAAGATACAGCGGTTAAGGCATCACTCGAAATTTTGGCAACAAAGATACTGTCGACAATATTATATAAAGCTTGAATCACCATCGAAATGATGATGGGCAAACTCATAGAAATCACCAATTGTTTGATTTCCATACTTTCCATTTTGTTCATAAAAAATTACCTCCCTATGTTTTGGCAGTTTCATAGGGGATACCAAAACGAAAATAAATGCTAAAATAAGTTAATATGTTTTTTCTATTTTGTCAAATCAAGAATAGACTCACCAATCAAATCAGATGGTTTTGATACATCAAAGTTATCTAAAACACTTGCACCAAGAACACCAAAAGAACTTGAATCATCCAATATTCCATGTTCTTTCATACTAGGTGAATACATTAAACATGGTACACACTCTCGAGTATGATCCGTTCCTTTATAGGTTGGATCATTTCCATGATCGGCCGTAATGATCAACAGTGTATCTGAATCAATAACACCAAGTAGCTGGCCTAATAAAAGATCAAAATCTTCAAGCTCATCAGCATATCCAGAAACATTTCTTCGATGGCCCCACTTGGCATCAAAATCCACAAGGTTTGTAAATAATAAACCTGTAAAATCTTTTTTCATTTCTTCAATCGTTTGAAGCATACCCTCATGACTCGAAGTCGAATGAATACTTTTTGTGATTCCCTGTCCATTAAAGATATCACGAATCTTACCAATGCCAATCACATCCAATGCATTTGATTTTAAAACATCTAAAACAGTTTCACTCGATGGAGACAATGCATAATCATGACGATTGCTAGTGCGTGTAAAGTGACCCACCGAATCTCCTACATAAGGACGAGCAATGACTCTTCCTACCTTGTATTCTGGTTTTAGAGTTATTTCTCGTGCAATCTGACATACTCGATATAACTCATCTAATCCAGTCACTTCTTCATGTCCACAAATTTGTAGAACACTATCAGCAGATGTATAAAGTATCAATTCCTTTCCGTTCGATTGAATCTCTTCCATCGCCAACTCATCTAAAATTTCCGTTCCACTTGCGCTCTTATTTCCAATAAAGACGTGGCCAGTTAATCTTTCTAATTCCTGAATCAATTCATCAGGAAAACCATTTTCAGTAAATGTTTTAAAAGGTTTTGTCGTATGAATTCCCATCATTTCCCAATGACCTGTCATTGTATCTTTGGAACAACTTGCCTCATGCATCTTAAATGCATAGCCTTTTGATTGTAAAGCTTTACCACTTGGATGAAGATTTCCTAAACCTAATTGATATAGATTATCTATCTTTAAATCTGAGCGATATTCTAGGATATGTCCAAAAGTATCGGCACCTGCATCATCAAATTCTTTGGCATCTGTAGCTTGTCCAATCCCAAAAGAATCAATAACGACGCAAACTATTTTTTTATATTTCATAAACGAATCGCACTTTCTAAGGCAAGCGTAATCATTTCATTAAAAGATGTTTGTCTTTCTTCAGTACTTAAATGTTCATTTGTGCATAAAGAATCAGATACAGTTAATAAACAAGCTGCCTTTTTATTCAATACCTTAGCATTGTGGAATAGGGCAAAACTCTCCATTTCGACACAAAGTGCATCTTGCTCTTCAACCATTTTTTCTGGTTGTTCATAGTCCCCTTCATAGTAGAACACATCACTAGAATGTGTATTTGTCTTTACAACAGGAATTGAAACTTCTTGACTTACACTTTCAATCAACTGATTTAATTCTTCATCAGGATATTGCATACGATCGTATCGCCACTTTGTGCTAAGGCATAGGTAGATTCTGAATAACTTCCCTTGACTAAAGCTACAGACTTCATTGGTAATTTTTCAGAATAACTTCCTGTACTACCAACTCGTATAATGCATCTACATCATAGAATTTAAAAAGTTCATACGAATAAATTCCCATGCTGGCCATTCCCATACCGCTTCCCATGACAGATACACGGTGTCCTTTATATATTCCTGTATATCCAAGCATACCTCGTACGTCATTAAACAAAACAGGATTTTCTAAAAAATTCTCGGCAATCAATTTGGCTCTTAAAGGATCGCCTGGCATTAAAACAACTTTTGCGACATCTTCTATATTTGCTCTATTGTGTGCTGTTGACATAATTTCCTCCTAAAAATAAAGACCAGTCAAAGCTGGTCTTTCCATCTTAATATTGTCCTGGGTTATACTTAAATGCATTCGGTACAACATGATTTGGATCATACTTCTCTAAAATTTTACCATATCTTTCACGATAATCATTATCAATTTTCAACTGAGGAATGACCTTTGTTCCCTCTTCAAAGAAGTGTTTTGATCCACGTCCCATTTCTTGTCCACGTCTAGTGTGTTTATCCAAAGCAATATCTGGAACTTCCATGACTTTTCCCATGGCTGCTTCTTTAATAATAATATTTTTCAAATAATCACTTGAACGATCTTTTGTACTTGCACAAAGTAAACGAATCGCATGGATAAAATACATTGGCTGATCCCCATCATCATACGCATACGATTTACGTACTTCATTTAATGTGTTGACTTGCACAGCAGCTTGTAAATTTCCAAAACCAATATCTTCGACTGAAATTGTTAGTAATCGACGCCATAGCTTATCTAGAAACAAAGGTCCTGTGATATATAATTCATAAGCAGCTTGACATGCTTCTTCTACTTTATTGCGTCGAATGCTTTTTTGAAGTGTAGAAATCACTTCATCTGCGGCTAAGCCATTTCTTGTTTTTGCGGCAGCCCAAATATTATATGACATATTCTCTTACACTCACTTTCCATTAATATTGTTCTGAACTATATTTGAATGCATTCTCAACAACATGATCAGGATCATATGTTTCAAGAATTTTTCCATAGCGTTCACGATAATCATTGTCAATTTCTAATTGTGGAATCACCTTTGTAGCTTCTTCAAAGAAATGTTTCGATCCACGCCCCATTTCTTGTCCACGTTTTGTGTGTTTATCCAATGCGATATCTGGTACTTCCACCACTTTTCCCATAGCGGATTCCTTAATAATGATATTTTTCAAATAATCACTTGAACGATCCTTTGTACATGTACAAAGCACGCGAATCGCATGAATAAAATACATAGGTTGATCTCCATCATTGTATGGGAAGTTTTTACGCATCTGATCTAGTGCATGAATTAAAACTGGAACATTTAAATCTCCAAATCCAACATCTTCAACTGCAATCGTTTCTAGACGAGACCACATTTTGTCTAAGAAAACTGGTCCTGAAGTATATAATTCATAGGCTGCTTGACAAGCTTCTTCAACTTTTGCACGACGAATATACTTCTGTAATGAAGATTGTACTTCGTCCGATGCAAAGCCATTCTTTGTCTGAATGTCTGCCCAAATTGTCATTTTATTTACCTCTACTTTCTATTAATAAAATTATTTCTTGAATCAAAGTCTTTATTGTTTCTGCTGACATAAGTTGATCTTCCGCATGCGCCATCAACATTGTGATTTGTGGTTCTTGCGTATTCATTTCCTGCTGTAACAATTGAAGATGAGCTTCGTGGGCTTGTGAAAAACTTTCATCTCCATTTGACATTGTTTGTTCGTAAGCTGTTTGATCGTTTTCACGATAATATTTAAGAGCTTCTAAATAATTTGACTTTGCTAAACCGGAATATGTGATGACCTGCATAGCAACTTGTGATATTTGTTCAACGTTAGCCATATTACCCCAATAATTTTTTTGCCAATTCAATAGCAGCAGCTCCATCTGCCATCGCGTATGCTCTAGGTTCAATACTTGCAACTGGAATATTTAATTGTTGATGAATTGAATCAACTGCAAAAACCAATTGTGGACCTACTAAGCATACATCCCATTTACCCACTTCGTTCTTAATTGAAGCATTAGCTACTGCACTCACTTCAATATCTTCACCTGTTTTTTCAGCAACATCTCTAATTTTTTTCACAAGAATTGAACTTGACATTCCTGCATTACAGCATAACAATATTTTCATTTTGATTTCCTCTTTCTATTTTAGTTCTGGCCAATATGCTTTATTCGCCTCAATAAAATCATCTAAAATTTTTCTTGCCACATTGGTATTTGGAACACATTTATTTAAAGTTAATGCCTGTAACATTTTTAAATAACTGTGCTGCTCATACGCATCAACAACAAGCTTTTCACAATTTACTTGTTGTTCCATCAATCCCTTTTGGAAATGCGGAATCTCACCCACAGTGAGTGGTTCATATCCATCTTTTCCAACAATACAAGGAATTTCAACCATAGCATCCTTTTCAAAGTTTGAAATCGCTCCGTTATTTGGAACAATCAACAACATTCTTTCATGTGTATTAAATGCTAAGGCCGTTGCTAGATCCACAATAAATTCAGCATGGATACCGATTTGTAGTGTTGTATCCTTTGCGGTACCTACTTTCTCAATACGAGCGCATTCACCAAATACACGTTTTTCTCTTGTATCCACTACTTGATCCGCGCGAGTATAATTTGGATCTGTATGTGCCACCATATCATCTCCAAACAAATAATATTGGAAATATGAATTTGGACACATCGTTGGATCAATCGCAATAATATCTTTTACCTTTTTAGCTGTATCAAACCATGAGCTATCTGTATAATGAGATGCATCATCATCGGCTAAACAGTTTCCATATTTTAATTGGTGTGCAATCAAGTCTTGAATATATTCTTTTCCATCCTTATCCTTGATTGATGTCCACCATCCAAAATGATTCAACCCATAATAACGGATACACATTTCTTTACGATTTTTGAAACCTAGAATACGTGCAATTGTATGCTCCATTCCAATTGGCATGTCGCAAATATTGATAACTCTTGAGTTTGGTTTAAAACGACGGCATGCTTCTGCTACAATACTAGCCGGATTGGAATAATTTAACATCCACGCATTTGGTGAATATTTTTCCATATATTCAATGTTTTCCAATACACCCGGAATGCTTCGTAAGCCATAGGCCATGCCTCCTGGGCCACATGTTTCTTGTCCAACAACACCATATTTCAATGGAATCTTTTCGTCTAGAGATCTCATTTCAAGCTTACCTACACGAATGTGTGCTAATACAAAGTCAACATCTGTATAGGCTACTTCTGGATCTGTTGTTGCAACATATTGAATGGTTGGATCTTTTTCTTTGATTAAAATTTCGCATGCCTTTGCGACATGATTTTGACGTTCTTCATCGTTATCATATAATTTGATACTTCTTAATGGTAAACGATCTAAGTTGTCTAACAACATTAAAATAATTTCTGGAGTATATGTACTTCCTCCACCTGCAATAACAATTGAAAATTTCTTCATTTTACTATCTCACTTCCTTTTCATAAGACAATAAATTGATACATATATTATGTTTGGTTTTATTGTTTTTTCACTCTAACAATTTAAAACTATATAAGTTTTTAATGAAGGCATCACTATCTTCACTTTGAAGGAGTGCATGCATATATTTTTTGTGTGAAACAATTTGGTTAAAGAATTGAAACAACAAGTTCATTTCATCGTTTCGTTTCTTTTCGAGCGCCAACAAGAATACGAGCTGCACTTGATTTCCATGATGTTCAAATGGTTTTTTCAACAAAGCCACTTCTATACCTGTCTTATCGGCAAATGTAAACAGGGCATGTGGAACCATCATTTGTGATCCTAAATTAGTTGGATAATTCTTTTCTCTCAACAAAACATCTTCATAGAATCCTTTTGTATCGGATATGAATCCTGATTCATGTAACTTTTGAGACATCTCTTGTAAAAGTTCTGGAAGCTCTTTTGTGTCTGGATATACCTTTACATGCTCTTTTTGAATATAACAATCTAATATCTTAGAAACACGTTTATTCATACGAATCATGTGGATCATTGAATTCAATCGTTCAATATCTTTGATTTCTGGTAGCTTATCCATACTAAATACTTCTACATCTTTTAAGATCAGAAATGAATCCAACGTAATGACTAAATCAATGGATGTAAGATCTATTTTTTTCAAAGCTTCCTTATTTATGATATCCACAATCACAATCTGGTTTTTAAAATACATTTCAAGCCATTGTGTCAACAATTGTTTAACACTATGGCGCTGACTTGTGATAACGATTGTTTTAAGTTTTACATTTTCATTCTCTAAAAAATTGTGCCACATATACAGTTAGATATGAAATTTCATCTTCTGTAACATAAACACGTTTGTATTTGAAAAGAATGGGAACAATCATCATACTGATTTCAAACGCAAATGGAAACTTTGTCTTTACATCATCAACAATAGGATTTTTTAATTCATATCCACCAATAACTCGTCGATTCATAAATTCTATGTGCAAAAGCATTTTACTAGATAAAGCTTCCGATTCCTTTAAGTTGATTGAATATTTATCGAATACTTCATTACAAAATTCATCAAATACAAGCATTGTAAAATCTGTGATTTCAGGTACTTCATCCGTTGATTTCATTTTAAATGTATGCAAAAGATTATATAGAATCGGAATATCAGCTTGCTCTAAATAAGGTGACTGCATACATAATTTAGTAATGACACGAGTGGAAAGATCGTCCGGAGAACTTATTTGATTATCTTCTAGGTTGTATCCATTTAAATTTCGTACTCGACATATCAAGATGCATGCTGCAAAAATAGATAAGTCTGTTTCTGATAAATAGACTTGTTCTCCATTCATGATTTTGATTACATCTTCCTTTGTGGATTTGTAATATTTCATAACCCACGAATCACTTAGAAGCATATAAAGAATGTCCATTAATGCATCTGGATTTTCGAGTGCCATGTCTTTTACAATTTTAAAAAGAAGTTCACGAATTTCACTTTCTTCTAATAAAATGACACACTCATCTTTTTTTAGTCTGAACAATTCCGCATTGTAGTTTTTCAACAAAAATTGAATCACTTTATTGATTTCTTTGCGGATTACAGAATCAGATAAACCTAATAATTCAGATAAATCATATATACTGCAATCCTCAAAGAATAGTATTTTACCTATAATTTTGTAAATACGATAGACAGCTAGATCTACATTTTCATTATCCTGATTGACTATGTTACGAATAATATCTAGGTGCTCATCATTGATCATATATCCTTGTTTGGTACTCGAACGTATTAATATACAGTTTGTCACATCATTCATAAATGTGATTTCATTACGTATAGTTCGTGTTGACACATTTAGATTTTCTGATATTTCTTTTCCATGAATCCCCGGATTATTCATAATCAATTTAATAATTTTTAATTGTCTAGCTGTTAACATGTTTCTCTTCCTACTTCTCTAAAGCTTGTTCTTTTTGTAGCTCTTCTTTCTCCATCATCTTGAAGAATGGATAATAGAATACAGTTTGTAGAATTAACAACACAAATACTAGGCTACAGCCTTCCAATCTAATGTCATTAAGAATGCACTTACTCCTGGAGGCAAGAATCCTGGAGGATTGGCAATTGGTTTACCGACTAAGCCTAAATTCATTGTTAAATATACAATTGTTGTACAGATCAATGGTCCGAACACAAATGGAATAAACATAAATGGATTTAAGATAATTGGTGTACCAAAAATTAATGGTTCATTGATTCCAAACAAGCTTGGAATAATGGATACTTTACCTACTGAATTCAATGATTTTGCCTTTGATCTCATCATTAAAATATTTAATCCTAATGTTAAACCAGATCCTGTTACGCATAATATACCATAGAATAATCCAAACGTAAAAATATGTTGAACAGGTTGTCCTGCCGTATAAGCTGCAATATTTTCAGCGGCATACGCAATCGCAAAAGTTGCCCATACAGCGGAAGTAATACTTGGTCCATGTAATCCAAAGAACCATAATAGCTGAGTTAAGAACATCACAATCAATAAAGCTGGTAGTGTATCCATACCTGTTATAGCTGGTGCTAATACATTCATGATCAATTGTGGGAATGCAACACCACCAAAAGTCAATGAAAGATTTGCGATCGCAACGGCAATAATTGTGTTCAATACTAATGGTACTAATGCCGCAAAGCTATCTTGTACCATTGGTGGTACACTTTCTGGCATTTTAATATACCATTTACGCTCGTAACAAATGTGATAAATTTCAACTGTAAATAGAGCTGCAACAATACCAGTAAATAATCCAGTAGATCCTAAATAAGATGTATTTAATTGACCATCTTTAACTACAGCACAAAGAATAAAGAATACAACTAAAGCTGTAACAGCAGGTTGACTTCCTTTTAAATCATATTTTTCAGATAAAGTCTTCGCAATAAAGTATGTTGCATATACCGCAAGCATATCGTTTGTGAATGCTGATGCATATGTCAAGACACCCATATTCGCATTTAAAAAATCATAAACAGGTCCACTTCCTAAAAGGTTGGCAATACCTAAGAAAATAGTACAGAATGAACCAACAATAATAATAGGTATTGAAGCAACGATACCATCTTTGATAGCTTGAATGTGTTTTTGTTGTTCAAGCTTGTTCGCAATTGGCATCAAATACTTCATCAGTACGTTTTGAATTTTTTCCATTTTCGCTCTCCTCGTATACAATTTTTTGTCGACCAAATTGTTAACTATATATTAAATGTTCACACTATAATTCTCAAATCTTCTTTTTCCACTTAAAGCGGAAATAAAATAGCCACCATAAAAAGTGGCTACGATATCCATTTCATAATTTCTTCTTCACTTTTAGATACACACTTCGCAATTTGAGATACGCTCATACCATTTGAAAGCATAGTTTGGATCATCAATGTCATTTCTTGATTCATTTGCGCAATCTTTTAATCTGATTCGTTTGCACGTTTATTTGCTTCTTGTACTTTTTTATTTGCTTCCTCTAATCGTTTTTGAGCTTCCTCTAATCGTTTATTCGCTTTCTTTAATCGTTTATGAGCTTCTTCAAATTCAAGTTTTAGTTCATTTTCTTGTTGTATTCTAAAGTCTTCAATCCATTTTGTCCAACAATCATTCGATATGGTTTCTACTCGTTTTTCTACCGTTTGAATTACTTCATCATTTTCTATCATCTTAGTTTTACCATTATCACGACAATTCAAAAAGTAATATACCATTTTTTCTTTATCATTCATCTGATCATAAGACTTATCTAAATTTTGTGTTGAATACACAGATATTTTCAACATGCCATCCGGAAAAAACAAAATACCATTATCATTTCTAAATTGAAGATCTATTTCAAATTCACATTCCTTACCATCATAGAACGCAATGACTTGACATGGGTTTAAATCATATTCTTCCTGTGATCCAAACAACCTCATAAGATAATATTCAGATAAGCGATGTAATTTGATTATATTTTGATCTATCAGAATAGCTAGTTTCATCTTGGTGTTGTCGTCAAATTCTACAAAAACTTCAAGTATTGGATCAACCCCCACATTCGTTACATGTACATTCACCACCTTTCTTTCCAAAAATACCGTGAGTAATGATTTTAAGGCATCGTTTGCCTCCTTACAATCTTCGCCAAACACATACTTAAAGGCGAAATCATTTAATAAATTTGCGCTACGCATGAGCACCTCATTTCTAGTAGGCATTTCCTACATACTCATATACGTAAAAAAATGCACTTTTTCTAATAAATTTTAATTTTGCGCAAAAAAAGCGCCTTTCGACGCTAAATCCATTCCATTTTCTTACAAATATTATAAATTCCATCATCCACATTGGCATCTGTGACTAGAGTTGCGATATCCTTTAATTCTTGACACGCATTTCCCATCGCAACACTTGTCCATTGTGGATCAAACATCACCTTATCATTGGTGTCATCCCCAAAGACAACCACATCTTTTAAATCACCACCAATATGCTGCATCATATCTAGAATACCTTGATGCTTAGCATCATATTGAAACATTAAATAATCTGGCACAAAACGCATATTTCCTAATGTATCCTTTAAAGTCAATTCGGATTCTTTCTCTTTGGGGATTGAGATATACATTTTATAGATTACATCCAATGCATCTACATCTAAGTTCTCATCATAAATATATTCCGTTGGTTCCTTACGATCACCCACTTGATTTTGGAATGTATGATCCTTTGTATATACCTTAATCGAATCGTCTAGCGCAAATAAAACGCATATCCTAAAGATAGTGCTTGGTTGGCAATTGCCTTTGATTTTTCTAAATCCAAAGGAATATTTTGAATCAATTCATCATTTATGACTAAACCTCCACCACCGCAACAAACCATATCATGAAGACCCACACTTTCCATAAACTTACGCGCTTTATAGTGAGCACGACCTGTCGCAATAGCTACAAAATGACCTGCCTTTTGAAGCTCATTCAAGGCTAGCTGTGCACTGGTACAATTTTGCCCGTCGATTTATCTGTAAGTGTTCCATCTATGTCAAAGAAAAAGTATTTTTTATTCATATTTACCCCACACTTTCTGTACTTGAGTTAACACATCCCTCACATCTTGAATATATTCTAAATTTTGTTCCCCACTCAAGTTCGTAACATATTCTTCCATATCTCGAATTTCATAATTTAGTGCCAAACTACTTTCTCCACAAGTAATCTGATCTGTATGTCCATCACTCGTATATGTAACGGTTGCATGATCCGCTCTAGGAAAATTATACACCTCAACATCCCCATTCTCACATGCGATCAAACCTCTTTTTGGCTGCTTAGCACGCATCGTTAAAGAAATTGTCGCAATCTCCATCTCTTTATTTTGAAGTAAGATACCACTTGATTCATCCACACCCGTTTCAAGAGGTGTCATCGTTCTTAATACTGTATTAGGCTTACTTGTCATAAACCAACGCGCAAAACTTACGGCATACACACCAATATCAAGTAGAGCACCATCAGCAAGGTTCGGATTAAAGAATCGATTGTTCACATCATATTCTTTAAAGTTACCAAAATTGACTTGAACCATCTTCACTGGACCTAAACAATTGGATGAAATTACTTTTTTTACTCTTTAAATAAAGGCATATGAAATAGGGTAACCCCATCACTGATTGCCAAATGCCTTTCTTTGACAATTTCAACACACTCTTCCAATTCGTCCGAATTTATAATTATAGCCTTCTCACTAAAGACATGTTTATTATGCAACAAAGCATCCTTCATAATTTCATAATGCGAGTTATGCGGAGTCGCATTATAGACAATATCAATATTTCCATCTTTAAACATAGCTTGATAATTTTCATACACATGTTTAATTGAAAATTCTTCGAAAAACTTTTTAGTGGAACTATAATGACCAGAAGCCACACCATAAACACCAACATCTTCTTGAATCAAAGCATTGGCCATATCATGCGCAATCCAGCCAGGACCAACAATTTCCCGATTATAATGAATGAAATTCTCCATCCTTTTCCTTTTTGAATACACCCATATCATTCACTAGAATCATACCTGTCAATATATCCACAAATAAACTTGTATCGACAATACCAGGCATCATCAACAAGGTTTGATTCAACAAATGAATATCTTCTACATTTTTGAAGTACACATCGAATAAGATATTCCCTTCATCACTAATGAGAAAACCATCTTTATTTGAAGCGCTACGCCATTCAACAATCCCATTTAATTCTTCTAATTTCTTTTTCACAATACTATATGCTTTAGGTAATACTTCCACTACAACAGGCACTTGAAATGCCAAAGTCTCATGAAATTTAGTTTCATCAACCAATACAATATATTCATCGGCCATGGACGCAATAATTTTTTCTTGCGTATGAATACCACCACCGCTTTTTAAAGCATTCAAATGTGAATCTACCTCATCACATCCATCAAAAGCAATATCAACATGATCCACATATTGTGTATTCAATACAGTTAATCCTTCTTTTTGGGCTTTTAAAGCTGTTTTTGCAGAAGGTGTAACCACTTGAATATCTTTATCCTTTACATAATCAATCAAATATTGAATGGTACTGCCACCGCCTAGGCCTACAACCATTCCATCCTTCACTAATTTTGATGCATACAATGCACATTTCTTTTTCATAATCATCACCACCTTCAATATATCATGTAATTTATTTTCGTCAATAAATACTTTATGTAATTTTAATTCATACGCAAAAAAGAAGAACTATACCTTCAAAGAAGCATATAATTCTTCACATTGACTGATTCGATCATAACTATCTGTGCGTTCATTCGTTAAAAATAAATATAAAATTTCAATGACGGTCGCCACAGAAATTCTTGAAAAACAAAACTCATTTAAAAAGAGCTTTTCACGCGTCGAAGTCTGAATATGATATACACATTCTTTGGCAACAACTGAATCCTCGTTATTCGTAATTCCAATCGTAGGTACACCTCGCTTCTTCATTTCTTGACATACCGCTAAAACTTGACTACTTTCTCCACTATTTGAGATTGCGATGACTACATCATTCGAATCAAGACCAAGCGCATAAGAAGCTTGATTTTCCCAAATAGTAGATGTAAAGGTTAAAATACCAATTTCATTAAATTTAAACATACAGTCAAGTGCCACTGGAATCGTATTTCCCACGGCACACACAAGTACGTGTTTAGCATTTTGAATCAAAGAAAGAATCACACTCAATTGATTCACATCTATATTGCGAATTGTAGCCGTAAGTTCTGAAATCTTATTGGAAAGAATGGTTTCTAAAGAACCTGAAATATCACTTGTAGAAATGGTATTTGATTTTTGTTTGATTTCATTGACACAATCCCTAGCCAAATTCACCTTTAAATGATGGAAACTATCCATCTGACATTTTCTGGCAAATCGCGAAACACTCGCTTGCGAAGTATTACATGCTTGGGCAAGCTGTTTAATTGTCATATTCACCACATCTTTTGGATGTTGGATAATATAATCTGCAATTTTCTTTTCGGAATCAAAAAAAGAATTATAATGTCCATGAATTGTATCGAGTATCATATAATCACCACCACTTCTATATTATCAAAAAAGAGATCAAATTACTTGATCTCATGTACGTAAATATTATTAACACGATCCGGTCCTACAGAAATCATAGAAACACGTACGCCAGTAAACTCTTCAATGAAGTGTACATAGTCTAAACATTCCTGAGGCAATTGATCTACTGTAGTCATCTTAGTGATATCTGTCTTCCAACCTTTGAAAGTCTTATAGATTGGTTTAGCCTTGGCAACATCTGCCTGATCACTAGGAATATAATTATATTCTTTACCGTCGATTTCGTATCCAACGCAAACCTTGATTTCATCCAAACCATCTAATACATCAATCTTAGTGATAACAATATCTGTTAATCCACTCATTAAGTTTGCGTGTTTTACAGTTAATAGATCCAACCATCCACAACGACGAGGACGACCTGTAGTAGCTCCATATTCTCCACCGTGCTCACGAATCCATTCACCTTGTTCATCTAATAATTCAGTAACGAATGGTCCTTCACCAACACGTGTTGAGTATGCTTTTACTACACCTACAACAGTCTGAATACGACTTGGTGCAATACAAGCACCTGTAGTAACACCAGCACTTGTTGGACTTGAAGAAGTTACATATGGATATGTTCCATAGTTGATATCAAGCATAGCTGCCTGAGCCCCTTCAAACAATACTGTCTTATCTGCATCCAAAGCATCATTGACTAAGTGTGTTGTTTCTTGGATCATAGGGACAATACGATCATAAATAGCTTCAAAATCAGCTACCATCTTATCGTAATCCATTGCTTTTCCACCATAAACAGCAGTAAATAATTTATTTTTGAAATCTAACAGTCTTTTAAACGAACTTTAAAATGTTCAAAATCTTTAAATTCATGGTAACGAATACCGTGACGAGCATACTTATCTGCATAACATGGACCAATTCCACGTTTTGTAGTTCCGATTTTATTAGCTGCTGCTTGCTCTTCTAATTCATCTTGATATTGATGATATGGCATTAACATCTGTGCACGGTCACTAATAATGATGTGTTTAGTTGATAAACCATCTTTTTCTAATTGTTCCATTTCTTTTAATAATACGAATGGGTTACAAACAACTCCTGGACCAATGATACAAGTTGCTTCTTCATGTAAAACACCACTTGGTAATAAGTGCAATACATGTTTCTTACCATTTACAATGACTGTATGACCCGCGTTGTCTCCACCTTGGAAACGAACGATCATATCCGCCTTTTCTGCTAAAACATCGACGATTTTTCCTTTACCCTCATCGCCCCATTGGGTACCTACAACTACTTGGCTTGACATAAGAGCCTCCTTTTAGGTATGTTCTTTACAATACCTAATTAATTATAAGTAACCCTCATATTATTGTCAATTGAGATTTTTTAAAAAAAGAGCTTGCACAACCATTTAATTCATGATATCATTAACAGGCACTTAGGGGTATCGTCCAAAGGCTAAGATAGCGGTCTCCAAAACCGTTGATGTGGGTTCGAGTCCTACTACCCCTGCCAGTTTGAAACTCAAAGTTCTGAATTTGCTTTATATAAAGCTGTTCAGAACTTTTTTTGTTTCTTAGCCTCTCATTTCTGGCAAACAATTTGGCAAACTTTTTTACAATCAAGGAGCTGAACTCCATAAGTAATAAAATTTACTTATTCGTTACAGCTCCATTATGCTCTAAACACGTCAATCATATCCACAAACCATTGTAGATTCTCTGAATTAAAACCATGCCCACCATGAAACGCCATATATAGTCTTCCATCTTCATTCAAGTTTATTGAAAAATTATGATTCGATAAAGCAATAATTTGCTCTAATCGATTTGAATTCAATATCTCAAGAACTAATTTCTCATCCCCACAACACAAATTAAACTTCTTATCAAATGTCTCATTTTCAGTTTTAATACTTTGTTTATCCAATAAACTACGAGGATATATGGTTAGCCATGTATTAAACCTTTGATCAAGCTTACACAACATCCATTCACCCGTATAAACTGTATTTTCATTCTTTTCCCACAAACCAGTCTCATCACGCAATATTTCAGTCACATCTGTAAGTTTAATGGTACAAAACTCTACATCTAGACCTTTATATTTACCTTGTACATATCCACTGCCACTACAATAATCATGTTTAGGCAAAGGAATATTCGTATCACTAACATTAAGCATATGAGTATTTGGATTAAATTGTACGTCCTCAAAGAATTCTTTTATAATCATATCCATACTAGATGTAGTACTTTCCTCTTTATCCTTGATCATCTGTCCTAAGCCAAGAATCACACATCCAACAATGACCAAAACAAGATTACCACCAAACACAATACCCACTATCGCAATCAACAATCCAAGTATAGACAACAATCTTTTACCCATACCATTCATCTCCCTTCACTCCCATATTAACAAGCCCACAAATCCATCTCAAACAACTCACTAAATTTACCAAAATATAGACAAAGAAGGCCAATGATCACTGGCTTCATTCATTAATTTCTCTTTTTCTTAAACACAGTTAATACCAATACGAACCCACTCATCAATAATAAAGCCATCCATTGACCCATATTGTATAAGTATGCCGTATTCAAAGACTTCTTCTTATCCGACTTAACATCTTTCTTTTTATCTTCCTTTGAAGTCGTTGGCTTTTCTGTATTCGTACTAGGCTTACTATCCTCTTTCCCTGGCTTTTCAGCATCTGTTCCAGGATTCTTACCCTCTTCTGGCGTTGTCGGCTTTTCTGTATCCGTACCAGGCTTAGTATCTTCCTCTGTTCCTGGTTTTTCAGCATTTGCAGCTTGATTTCAAAGTTAGTCGTACATTCACCATCAATATAAACCACTGTCAATGTATGTTTACCAACAGACAACGTTTCAAGATAATCCTTCTTCAATGTGACAAGAGTAGAACCAGTAACCGCTGTATACTTATCTGCACCAATTAAAGTGCCATCCACCTTAACACCTGTAAATTTAGAGATTTCACCATCCGCTTTGAAGCCAAGATCCTTACCACTATTCTTGATCCACTCTCCATTTGCGCCATCAATAAAATTATATGTTGGAAGAGTTCGCTTGTAACCGCAAATATTACAAGTATCATCCACATCATTATCATAAAGATGAGCCGCTTTATCTTTTATGCTACCAGTCTTATCTGTACAAGAAGCATCTGTACATTCATGCCAATGAGATGTAGTATCACTTGTCCATTTACCATAAGTATGTGTATGTGTTGGAACTGTTCCTGTACCCTCTTTAATTTCAATTTGGGCAGAGATATTTAATGTATGATTTTTATCATCTTTATATTTCACATTATACAATCCCGGTTTAAGGCCTGTAATTTCTGTACCTGTACAAGGATAAAACTTTGTATCCGTATCTTCAATATACTCCATTTCATCCGTTACACCCGTAATCCTTCCATCATTTGCACCAGGATATGAAGTATCAAAACCCTTTAATCCAGTAGGAGCTGGTCTTTGTACTGTTTCAATTTTCCATTTCGTTGTCACAGCATCCGTTGAACCATCATCCCATTTACCAGTTTTTGATGTTACCTTCACTGTATATGTACCAGCATCTTTTGCCTTATTACCTTCAATTTTCATCATAACTGAATCATAACCAAAGACTTCTACTTCTTGTTCTTTACCGTTATACTTCAAGTTACGAGCTTTAATTATTGGCTTTTCAGGATCTGCCGTTAAAGATGCAAAATTTGCATTAAATGTAATATCATGATTCTCTACTTTAAAAGTTACAAGATAAGGATTAAATTCATTTCTTTTCCACGGAAGATAACTACCATTTGCTTGCTGAATTATGATATTTTTATTGTAGTAACCCTTATCAGCTGTTAAAGTCGCAAGAATAGTTTCCCCTTCTTTTGCCGTAACAACCTGTCCTTCCTCTCTATCATTATTCATCAAGACAACCGTTCCATTCGTTATTGTATCCGCAACCTTTACTTCATATAGTCTTGCCCATTGCGCTATAAAAGCTGTATCTTGAGTAATCTTGATCTTAGTACCAGGTGTTACTCTTGTTTCGGTACCATCCGCATATTTTACAAGCCACTCTTTAAAGTAATACTTATCAGAAGGAGGTGAACATGTTTTTCCTATTGGTGAATATTCAAAATCACGCACTTTATAATCCTCATCCGATTTTGGTATCTTCATAACTGCATTAGGCCCTTTTCCTTCACCCGGAGAGTATGTTATTTTGACCTCTTTCTACTTCTGGTTCAGGAGGAACAACTGGTTTTTCAATCTTTTTCCACTTTCGCATAAATATTTACATCGCTTATGATTGGCTTAGTAAAATCATGCTTAATCGTACGTGCTTCATCATCA
>ENA-OQAN01000335-OQAN01000335.1-human-gut-metagenome-genome-assembly--contig:-NODE-335-length-25569-cov-2.757212_pt1 | contig 25569 bp, 33 predicted proteins | sample MGYA00242735_ERZ504527 | MGnify/ENA primary metagenome ERZ504527 (study PRJEB26092, sample SAMD00036230) | human gut metagenome | host: Homo sapiens | study: EMG produced TPA metagenomics assembly of... | reverse complement strand
CCATCTTACCTGTCTGCGGGCTCCAGAAGTTCATACCCCACGGACGCGCGATGGCCGGATACGTGTTACCCGTTGACAGCTCGAATGTAGACTGAGTGCCGACCAGCGGGTTTACATAATCTGCATAATTGGTTGCTTTGGCAAAGCTCAAAAAGCCTGCCAGAAAAATAAGTAATGACAGTTTTTTCATGGCTTATTTATGATTTTATTGTTGTACTCCCCATTTAGTAGGTTGATTGGTTAAGGTTATTTCAAGTGTTCCACCGGCAGCTATATCCTTATGTTCAAGGAATGGGATATTCAATTCCTGACCATTCAGCATAGCTGACTCGATATATTTGTTGTCTTTCGAATTATTCTTTGTAATAATTGTAAACGTTTTTTGCTTCCGGCAGATTAATTGTAACCTTATCGAATAAAGGACGACCGATTGAATACACTGGTTTACCCGGCAAACCTGGTAGAATCCCATTGCATTCAGAATATACCATGCCGACATTTGTCCACAGTCTTCATTGCCTGAAAGTCCGTCGGGAGCATTGCGGTACTGCTCTTTCAACACACGGTCAATCAGTTCCTGTGTCTTCCATGGCTGGTTTACATAGTTATACATATGTATGATATGATGGCTCGGTTCATTACCGTGAGCATATTGTCCGATCAGTCCGCTTATGTCAGCCGAAACAGCATCACCCTCCAGACTGGAATCTGCAGTGAACAGCGAATCCAGTTTTCCGACAAATGCCTGCTCACCTCCCATTAATTCTACCAATCCTTCTATATCATGTGGAGTAAACCAAGTCCATTGCCATGCATTTCCTTCACAATAATCATCACTTCGGTGGTTGGAAGCTCTCGGGCTGAACGGACTGCGCCATTCTCCCTTTGAGTCAAGTCCGCGCATGAAGCGTGTAGACGGATCAAAGTATAGTTCGTAAGCTTTAGCAAAGCGTGTATATTTTTCCTGATTCTTATAATCTCCTACTGCTTCGGCAAGTACCGAGATGCAATAGTCATCGTAAGCATATTCCAGTGCCTTGGCAACTGATTCGTTTTCACGGTCACATGGGATGTATCCCAGTGTGTTTTTGTAATATTTAGCCATTGGCATCAGATGCGGCAGCACTAAGGCTGGACATTTTATACCGGTTGTATCATATTCGGCAGCACGCAGACAGGCATTGTATGCTTCTTGCAAGTCGAAATCAGCATAACCTTTTGTATACGCGTCGGCAATCAAAGATGCAGCATGATAGCCAATCATAGTTCCTGTATAGTTTGATGCCAGATCCCACATCGGGAATATACCACCTTCCTGATGTTTCTGCAGAAGTGAACGGATAAAGTCGTTGTTCAGTTGCGGGTCGATGATAGACAATAACGGATGCAGCGCACGGAAAGTATCCCATAGAGAGAATACCGTATAAATCGGTTTGTCAGCATTGCCCTGATGTACTTTCAGATCCATTCCCCAGTAGCGTCCGTCTACGTCTGTAAAGAGGTTCGGGCTGATTGCAGTGTGATACATTGCTGTATAGAAAATACTGCGGTCTGTTTCATCCTGTGTGGTAATATCTATTTTAGACAGATAATCATTCCATGCCTGACGTGCATTACTGCGTACCTGTTCGAATTCCCATGAAGGGATTTCAGCTTCCAGATTCTTTTTAGCTCCTTCTGTATCGACGGCAGAAATACCCATTTTGACCATGACCTGCTCGTCCTTCTGGGTCTTGAAGCTCAACAAGACTTTGCAGCGGGGCTGTAGTCTTCCGTTCTGATCGGTCAATGTATCTCTTACTATCTGATAGGTAAACGGTTTGGAGAATTTTGCATAAAAGCTGATTTGCTGGTCGAAAGCCCAGTATTCTGTCAGTTTATATCCTTTGATTTCAGTATCACTGACAATGTCTACCTGCATATCCATATTTTTCTGATGCTGGATCGAGTAGTCCATATCAAGAATAAAGCCGGCTTCATCACTTGCAGGGAACGTATACCGGTGCAATGCGGCACGTTTGGTAGCAGTCAGTTCGGCCTTTACCTTATATCTGTCAAGAAAGACAGAATAGTATCCGGGTTCTGCAGTTTCATTCTTATGAGAGAATTCCGATGCATAAGGCAAAGTCTGACTGGAATAATCCTGAGGATCATAGGTCTGTTTTCCCACAGTCGGCATCAATAAGATGTCACCATAATCTGCACAGCCTGTTCCACTAACATGCGTATGCGAGAAACCGTTTATTGTCGAATCTTCGTAATAATATCCGGAAGAAGCATCCCAACCGTCGATACGAGTATCAGGACTAGGCTGAATCATACCGTTAGGAACTACGGGTCCGGGGAATGTATGACCATGTCCTCCCGTTCCGATAAACGGATTGACGTATGCGGCATAGTCTTTTTCCATGTTCTTCGTGGTACATGAAGTGATAGTCACTGCCATTCCCATGAAACATGCTATCGCACAGATCTTGATTTTCATAATATTAAATGATAAGAGTTAGTGATGATTTTTATTTTGAAGCTGATGATATAAATATAGTTTCCTGATGAATCTTATATTGCAGATGGATTGTATTTTGCAATATTCTTAAAACATCCTCTATAGAATCCTTTCTTTTTAACACTCCTGAATATGTAGTAGATGGCTGATGTCAGGCGACAAGATAATCTTAACTCCATAAACTTTCTCCAATACTTCAGCAATATCGAAAATATCCGCATTTTTGAAAGGTATCAGATTATTGTGCCATATAGCATCCAGAGCAGCATTGGTTTCCGAAACTTTCATCTGTTTGGTAACCGTGTTCAGTTCTACCTTCTGACCGGGTGACAACGTTATTGCTCCCTCATTGTTATTTCCACTAACTTTAATTTCTCCTTCTATAAGGGAAGTTTCTACAATGCGACCGTTACTGGGGGTTTTAAAATTAAATTTTGTACCCAACACTTGTACGTTCATGGCAGAACTTTGTACAGTAAACGGTTTATGCTTGTTTTTGGTTACTTCGAAATAAGCTTCTCCTGTGAGATGCAGTTCACGTTTCTCCTTGGTGAAGTGTTCGGGATATTTCAATATAGAATTTTCATTCAGCCATACCTTACTGTTATCCGGCAGCGTTATTTCCAATGTTTCTCCGTTAGTAGTCGAAGCAGTAATCCATTTTTCCTGTGAGTCGGCAACAAAATACCATAATGTGAGTCCGGATATAGCCAGAATACTGATGATTACCGCTGCATATTTCACCCAACGGTTGATTGTAGAGAAGAACCACTGATGGCTCTTCTCTATTTCAATCCGTTCGTATAGTTTTTTCTCAGCTTTTCTGATTGCTAAGTCATTTCCCTTTTCAGAGTTGTTTCCCAAGTGATACAATTCTTCCCATCTGAAGAATTGTTCGGCATGTTCCTGCGACTCATTCACCCACTTTATGATGAGTAAGCGTTCTTCTTCCGAGCACTCGTTTTTAAAGAAGCGTATTATTGTATTATAGTTTACTTTGTTCATCTCTTTACCTTACTTCCTGTTCAAAGATATAACAATTAGCGAAATAAAAACACTTACTCTTGTCGTAAAAAACATTTTGATGTTTAAAAATATTATTTGTACCAGATATATCCCGGTTTGTTGCCCATTTTTATTTCTAAAGTGGCTCCTTCCATGATTTGCTGATGAGTAATATAACTCTTGTCATAAGCCACTCCATTCAACTTTATCGATTGGATATAGCAGTTTTCACGACTGGCATTTTCTGCGATGACTGTAAAAGTCTTTCCGTTATTCAGGTGCAACTGTACTTTCGGGAATGCCGGGCTTCCTATTTCATACATGCCTGATACCGGATTAACCGGATAGAATCCCATTGCGCTGAATACATACCATGCCGACATCTGTCCGCAGTCCTCGTTACCGCAGAGTCCTGCCGGTGTATTGGTGTACAGTTCGTGAGTTATCTGGCTGATGTATTGCTGTCCCTTCCACGGTTGTCCGGCTGCATTATATAGATAAGCAACATGGTGACTCGGCTCGTTGCCGTGTGCATACTGTCCTATCATTCCTGTACTGAAAATCGGAAGTTCGTCCTTGTCGGTAGGATGGAACGTAAACATGCTGTCCAGTTTCTGGGCAAAACGATCTTTTCCTCCGGTCAGTTCAATCAGACCGTTCACATCATGCTGTACCGACCAGAAATACTGCCATCCGTTACTTTCACAGATATGCGGCGTATATTCGTCAGCTTGAAGTTCTCGATGAAGTTACCTTTCATGTCGCGCGGCTGCATAAATGAAGTAGCCGGATTATATACATTCTTATAGTTCGCTGCACGAGCATAAAACTGCTTGGCGATATCTTCCTTACCCATCTTCTTTGCCATTTCGGCTATACAATAGTCGTCGAAAGCATATTCAAGTGTTTTAGAAAGCGACCAGTTCTCATTATTATACTGATCGTGCAGGTCGTAAGGAATATAGCCTTTTTCCTTGTACACTCCTATACCACGATATTCATCGATGTTAGCCGTTGCCACACAGGCAGCCAGTGCTTTTTCTGCGTCAAAGTCGCCGATACCTTTCAGGTAAGCATCTACGATCACCGGTACGGCATGGTAACCAATCATCATGTCCGTTTCACTTCCATAGAAATTCCATACCGGCAAGCGTCCGTTCTGTTCGTAAAATGCAAGGAACGATTTAACCATATCGTTGGTGCGCTCAGGCTGCGTATAAGTAAACAACGGATGCGATGCACGGTAAGTATCCCATAACGAGAATGTACTATAGTTTGTCCATCCGTCGGCATGATGCACCTGTTTGTCTGGCCCATAATAAGAGCCGTCTACATCACTATATATAGTAGGAGCCAGCATACTGTGATACAAAGCCGTGTAGAAAACAGTCTTTTCATCCTTGTCGGGAGTATCTATCTGTATCTTGGCAAGTTCCTTGTTCCACATATCTTTAGCCTTTTCCAGATATGTATCGAAGTTATTGTCAGGTGCTTCAGCCTGCAAGTTCTTTGGCAGCTCCTTCCATGCTTACTCCCGAGATAGCAGTTGCCAGTGTGATCTGCTCATTTTCTTCAGTTGTGTAATCGAAGCGGGCGATAACTCCAGTTCCGATGCGCTTGCCGTCTTTTTCGATAGCCGTAGAGTCAATTGTCATTGCATTGAACGGACGCGAGAAACGGGTACAGAAATAAATCTTCTGTCCGCGTGCCCAGCCGTCTGAATAGCGATATCCCCTGATAGTAACCGAGTCGACAGCTTCGATATGAGAATCTTGTGTCGCATCCCAGTTCATAGCCTTTGACAGGTTCAGGAAGATAGCTGCTTCGGCTTTCGGGAATGTATAACGCTGGATGCCGCAACGCTCTGTAGCAGTCAGTTCCACATTGATATTATAATCGTCCAACTTTACCTGATAATATCCGGCATAAGCACTTTCGTTGGCATGTGAAAATTTAGAATGAATACCCAGCGGAGCTTCAGCTTCTTTATACGGAAGCGTAACCGGCATGAACGAAACGTCGTAAAGATCGCCCGCGCCTGTACCCGAGAGATGCGTATGGCTGAATCCGGCAATCGTACTGTCCGGATAGAAATATCCGGAAATTCTGTCCCATCCAGGCAATCCATTGTCAGGACTGAGCTGCACCATTCCAAAGGGAACCTGAGCACCCGGATAAGTATTTCCTGTAAAGTCAGTTCCGATAAACGGATTGACGTATTGAGTGTAATCTTCTGTCATGTTCGAAGATTGGTTCGTTGATGTACATGCGGCAAATGCCAGAACTGCGTAAAGTGGAATTGTCTTCAATCTCATAATATTAGTATTTGATTTGTAAATATAACAAGAAATAAGAGAAAAACACTTATTTCGTTGGTTTATTTCTCTCAAATCGTTACATTTGCCCACAGATTAGCCTTGAAATATCTAGATGAGAGGAAATTTTGAAGATACATATAAAGCTTTATTTCGACGCTACTATGCCGGACTTCTGTTTTATGCAACTCGCCTTGTAGGAGAGGATGATGCAGAAGATATAGTTCAAGATGTATTTGTCGAAATATGGAGAAGGCAGGATTCTGTAGAATTTGGCGAGCAGATTCAGGCCTTTCTTTACAGGTCTATCTATACCAAGGCAATCAATCTGTTGAAACATAAGGCCGTAGCCGAAAACTACAGTGCTGCCGAAATAGAGTTCTATCAGAAAAGAACTGAATACTATCAGCCCGATCATTCGGAAGTTATCAAGCGGATAGAGAACCGCGAACTGCGTTCGGAAATCAGGCAGGCAATAGACGAACTTCCTGATAAGTGTAAAGAAGTATTTAAGCTCAGCTACCTGCACGACATGAAGAATAAGGATATAGCCGATGTGATGGGTATTTCCTTGCGTACGGTAGAAGCACACATGTATAAGGCATTGAAAATTTTACGCGAGAAATTGAGTTATCTGCGCATGATTCTTTTGTTTTGGTTGTAAGGGACTCTTGTGACTCCTGCGTCTTTTTGTGATACTTTGGATAAAAGAACATTACAGTGCATTTATCGTTACTTCTCTAAGGATATTAAACAATGTGATTGATTTTTAAGTGTTTCAGTTTTTTATATCTTTAAGATTGATTTAAAAGGCCAAAAACTATGAAACACTTCTTAACTATCTTATTATTGCTTCCTGTAGTGTTTGGAGCTTGCAGGAAAGACGATATGTGCGAACAAAAATTGATTCCGAATCCTGTCAGAACTTCTTTCACTCAGATTGAGGGAGAGCTTATCAGGGACTATAATGAGTTGGAATTTTAATTTATATTATTGTGAAGTAACTTTTCTGGTAAGGTATGTCGATGAAGAAGGCGGTATATATCCGACTGGAAAAGGCAAGCAAATCAATAAGAAATTAAATGTTAATGGATATTTAGTAACTCCAAACGGAACATTATTAGAATATGTACCTTCTACAATGCAGTAAATGTTTTATCGGAATCCTTACCAAGTGATCCCCAAGATCCAAGTAGAAAGAATAATATCACCCCAAAAGAATGCAATATGAACAATGAAAATACATCTATATGATCTAATTTCATAAATTGGATAAACAATATATTAGAATAGTAGTATGAAATTATATTTATTAATCTGTATAATATTATTTCATAGCTGTAGTTATAAACCACAGGACAAACACCTGGTAAGCTCTGAATATGTTGTTGATTCAACATTAGAACGTAACTATAAAGAGTATGAAGACTGTTATTTTATACCTAACAACCATGATGGGAAAAGCGTTGAAACAGCGCAAAAAGCTTTTGAAATTGCAAAACCAATCTTATATGAGATGAACAAAAACAATATTGAAAACCTAACACCTATTCATATAAGATTAATAGAGGATAAAATATGGATAATATATGGATTTCCTCAAACTAAAAACAATGAAATTATAATGGGAGGAGGACTATATATAGAAATGAAAAAAAGTAATGGAGCAATTATAAAAGCAATTATTGAAGAATAGTTAACATTAAAAAATTTGATTCATCCTTAAATTAAGAAACTATCTCAAAATGAATTGCGCCCCAAAAGTTAGACACAAAACTTTTGGGATGTTTTTATGAAGTACAGTTTAGACAAAGGCTTATCATTGCTAACTGAATAAAACAGCGAGGAGCTGCACTATACTGACGGCACCGGAACACCCTGCTACAACGGAAATATCAGCAGCATCAGCTGGAAGGCAGGAGAGGAACAGACCACAAGAGGTTACAGGTTTACCTACGACGGACTGGACCGCATGAAAAAGGCGGAATACGGAGAGGGGGAACGGCTTGCATCCAACCCTAACCGCTTCAATGAGGAGGTTACCGCCTACGATAAAACGGGAAACATTCTCGGAATCAGACGAATGGGACAGACCGGAGCGCAGGAATACGGACTGGTGGACAACCTCGCACTGACCTACAGTGGAAACCAACTGAAGAAAGTTACCGACAATGCAGCAAGTTCCGCATACAACAACGGCTTTGAATTCAAGGACGGGGCGGACAGGGAAACGGAATACACCTACGATGAAAACGGAAATCTTACTCAAGATTTGAACCGGAACATCGAGGATATTCAATATAATTTCCTAAATTTGCCGCAACGCATTGAGTTCGAAGACGGAAGTACGACCGAATACCTCTATGACGCCGAAGGAAGAAAGCTCCGCACGTTACACAAGGCAGACGGAAAGACAACTACCACCGACTATGCAGGGAATTTAATCTATGAAAACGGAAATCCCGCCAGACTGCTTACCGGATACGGATATGTGTCTTTACTCGACGGTATGTACCACTACTACCTGCAGGACCATTTGGAAAACAACCGCGTGGTGGCAGACCGGAACGGAAAGGTGGAGGAAGTGAACCATTACTACCCCTTCGGAGGTATGTTCCCCACCACCGGAAACGTACAGCCCTACAAGTACAACGGAAAGGAACTTGATACACGGAAGGGACTCAACTGGTACGATTACGGGGCAAGATATTATGATCCGGCACTGGGAAGATTCACAGTAGTAGATTCAGTAGCTGAAAAACACTACTATGCCTCTCCGTATATATATATTGTAACAATCTTCCCATGAGGTATATCGATCCCGATGGAAATGATTGGAAAGATGCATATCCACATTTAGAGAATGCAATATCAGCCAATGTCTCTATTGGTTGGAGATTGAGTGCTAACTTTCAAGTTTGGGGTGCTAAAGTTGGAATAGATGCTGATGCTGGAAGTGTAAAAATAGGAAATGATGGAATACGAGCAACTAAAGGAGCATCAATAGATTTGGGAATTGGAGGAGCTGGGACCTATCAAGAAGCATATGAAATAAATGATAAATATTCGGCCTTAGAAGAAGGAACATCTTGGAATTTCCTTATGCTTAAAGAAACAACAAATAAAACCACTATATATGACTCAACAGGAAAATATTTTAAAGAAGTACATCATAAAGAAGAAAAGAAAGAAGAAATAACTGCAGGAGGTTCTGCTGCAATAGGTATTGGTTTTGAGGTATCTATTAACCTCAAAGAAATATATAATTTTTTTACCGATTTATTTAAATAGTTTCAACATGGATTATACCAAACGTTTTTTATCATTCCTCATTGATGAAATCATTTTTTCAGTTATGTCAATAGTTCTAATGCTTATATTATCTCATATAGGAATATTAAAAGAAAACTTTAACTTTTCTATTATAGGACCAATTATTTTTTGGAGTCTCTTCATCTTTAAAGATCTAAAAGGTAAAAAGTTTTGGAAAAAAGTATATTTAAGTTGCAAATTGTGGACTGCCAAACAAAAAAAAACAGCATCTTCACTAAAATGCGTCTTACGCAATCTATTTTACATATTAGGCATATTTGATTTAATATTTATGTGTTATCATTCTCAAGGAAGAAGGTTAGGAGATTATATCGTAGGTACTAAAGTCATCAAGTTGTAATTCAATTTAATAATTGAGTAGGAGAAAATGAAAGTTTTCTTCCTTACTTTCATTTTCCGACCTCTCACACCACCGTACGTACCATTCGGCATACAGTGCTTCTCTTGATAATATGCGGCGAAGAAATGAAATCATGTTATGAATATTAGTACCCATATTGGAGTAACATTGCAAATATGTCTATCTGCTCATACTGCCATTAATGCATATTCTCCTATTACAATGGTTTCCGCTATCCCTTACAGGAAGTGTTGACAAGGACATTCAGAGGTATAAAACATAATAAATAGGCTTTCTCATAAAGAGAGACTGTTTTCGAATAATTAAAATTTGAAACAACCTCTTTTTTTATGAAAACACTGCCAATGATGCATCTGTAACAGGATGACCACCATCCAAAGCCCGCTCTTCAAGGAGGAGCTGCACTATACGGACGGAACCGGAACATCAAGGATATTCAATATAATTTCCTAAATTTGCCTGAAACCATCACATTCGGAGACGGAAGTACGACCGAATACCTCTATGACGCCGACGGAAGAAAGCTCCGCACGGTACACAGGGCAGACGGAAAGACGACCACCACCGACTATGCGGGGAATTTGATCTATGAAAACGGGAAGCCCGTCAGACTGCTTACCGGATACGGATATGTATCCCTGCCCGACGGTATGTACCACTACTACCTGAAGGATCATCAGGGAAACAACCGCGTGGTGGCAGATCGGAACGGAAAGGTGGAGGAAGTGAACCATTACTACCCCTTCGGAGGTATGTTCGCCCACAACGGAAACGTACAGCCCTACAAGTACAACGGAAAGGAACTCGACACACGGAAGGAACTCAACTGGTACGACTATGGGGCAAGGCATTATGACCCGGCTGTGGGAAGATTTATCACATCAGACCCTTTATCTGAAAAAGATTATTCTGCCTCTCCTTATATATATTGTGGAAGTAACCCTATCAACCGAATTGATAAGGACGGAAAAAATTGGGAAACGGTATGGGATGCAGCCAGTTTATCACTTGGTATAAATAGCTTTTGGAAGAATATTAGTGAAGGAAGTTATGGTGCAGCTGCAATTGATGGTGCAGGTGTTGTAATAGATGCTGTAGCGGCTGCCATTCCATTTATACCAGGAGGCGCAGGAGCTGTTATTAATAGTGTTCGTGCCACAGATAAAATATCGGATGTTGCAAAAAGCACAAACAGAGTAGGCAAGACAATAGAAAAAACAGAGGAAACTTCAAGAGCTGCTCGTAGAGATGTCATGCGAAAAGAGGAAATTCCAACCAGTGCGCAACCCAAATCCCAATCAAAGAATGCCTCAGGAAGAGAATATACCTATGAAGTTCCTAAAAAGGGAGGAGGTACAGAATTAAAATCAGTACAACAACAGACACTGGACAGAAGCCATAAAGAACAGCCACATTGGGAAGCTGGAAAAATCAAAATAAGAGAGAACCAAATTCAATATAATTCATATAATCGAGTTAAATTAGAAACCTCAAAAAGTAAAACCTACTATAAAAACTTTGAATAAGATGAATAACAACGAAACATACGAACAGAAAAGAAGAAGATTATTTGGCAAAGTCAATTTTTTACCAGCATACTTACAACAGCTCAATAAACTATTGAATATAGAAGTTACAGCCGATATGCTTCTTTCTATTGTAAAAACAGATAGCTTCTTAGAACAGATAGACTTTGACTCCGATACTTTATTTTACAAAGAAACAATTTCATTTGAAGACAAAGAGAAGTTACAAAGAATAGTGCGGTCGAAACTACTGGATTGGAATGCCAACTATATGATGGAACTAACCAATGTAAAAGAATGTGGATTACTACCTATCCCTAATTTGTCGGTTTTTAATTGGGACTTCAAATATGAAGATGAAAAGAGTGGAATCATTGTATTTATCAGGCAAGATAAAAAAGAAGAATTGGTATTAGACTTTTATGAAGAAGATTTTCAATATTTTTAGATATTGAAATTTATCGACCAATAAAATAAAAGAATAACAAATAGAAGCCATAAATATGAAGAAAAATGATTTATTTTCAATCATTGAACATGTATCATATGAACAATATGAAAATGTTATATCTAATACATGCATCAATGATTGTAATGAATATAAACAAAATCTCCTACATGAAGCCATTGCTTGTTGTAGAAATGATATTGCAACAAACCTGATAAATAGAAATAATATAAATCAACAAGACTACAAAGGAGAAACTCCTTTACATTATTGTGCCGCATATTTCAATCTTGAAATAGCAGAATTATTACTGCAAAAAAAAGCTCAAATCAATATTATTGATAAATATGGAAATAATCCTTTATGGGTTGCGGTATTCAATGCTCATGGTGATTATAGAATGGTAAAACTCTTTTTAAAGTATAATGCTAATATTCAAAACAAGAATAGAGCTAATCGCTCTCCATTGGATTTTGCCAAACAAATCAATGACTTAGATTTAGTTAATATTCTTCTTCATGAGAGGTCAAATAATTCATAAATTACAAATGAATTAGAACTTTAATGTAATCCTGCCAATATGCTACTTATCAAGTATAATGGAGGATTCTTTAGTATATCCGGACAGACGGGACGGTGGAAACCTATACCGACAACGAAGGAAGAACCGTGCTGGAGCGGAGAATACACACCGATACGAAGGGAACGGAACACCTTGACACCTACTATGTGTACGATGACCTGAACAGACTGCGCTACGTGCTTCCCCCGCAGGCAGAAGAAATATTCCGGCAGGCAGGAGAAACCCGTTCCGGAAGCGATAAAGGATAGCAGACTACGCATATGCACCCTGCTACAACGGAAACATCAGCAGCATCAGTTGGAAGGCAGGAGAGGAACAGATCACAAGAGGTTACAGGTTTACCTACGACGGACTGGACCGCATGAAAAAGGCGGAATACGGAGAAGGAGAACGGCTTGCATCACTGGCGGACTCGAGTTCCAGAACGGGTCAGATAGCGAAACGGAATATACCTGCGATGAAAATTACAATGATTTTATTTCGAAGTAAATAATGTTTTATATTAGATGAAAAATCAGATGATAAAAGCGTTATACTCTTCACTGAACGAATGCGAGCCGTTTTCGTGTGTGAAGTCGGTTCCGAGAAAATGATCGGATAACGTACAGAGAGCGTGTTTGCAGTCACTCTGCCGGATGGCTATCGATACGCAATGATTGTCATTCCCGTACGAAATCATCAGGATAGGTATGTCGTGCAGCAATTCGATGATACGGCTGCTTGCATCCGAATCTCCCCAGTTCAGTTTTCCAAGTATGCTGATAGTGGCAATATTGTTTTCCGTGATTAATTCGGCAAATCCTGACAGCTCACGGCGGAGCAGGCCGAGGGTTTCGGTATCTGTTTCTATCGCCATCGAAATGTTGGTGCTGGATGATGTCATCAGATAAATGGATACCTTGTACTTCGCAAAGACAGTAAGTGTTTTCTCCAGAAAGCGGAAGGAAGAAACACTTCCCGATGAATGCAGGCGGATGTAGGTTATGTGTTTCCGGGCTGTGATGGCTTTTACGGTATGCGTTTCTTCTTGTATCTCACTGACGAGGCGGATGATGCGGCCTTGTCCGTTTATCAGCCGGATACTAATCTGATATTGATGGGCAAGCGAGAGGCTGCGGGACGATACCAGACGAACGCCGGCATTGATGAGGCTCTCGGCTTCTTCGAAGGAGAACATCGTGTCGTTGCTTTCTTCCGGCTTTTGATTGTCGTTCGGGATGTATATTTCTTTTGCCTGTATCCGTTGTACGAGTTCTTGAGCACGGAAAGCGATGGCAGATACATGGCATAAGCGCAACTGTCACCTTTGGCGATATATTCTACTTCACCGTAAGCATTCTGGCATACAAGCGACTGGGTGACATAGACTGCGGCTTGTGCTGTTTGCGCAAAAGCTTGTGCCTGCTGGCAGATTGTTTCTAAATCAGGTTTTCCGTCAGCATCCAGGTGCATCAGTGTGGCAGCATCTGCTACAGTGGCATCAATGTGTCGGCTTTTTAAATAGGCGGCTACCAGTGCCGAAGAAATGTATCTCCCGAAATGAGTAATCTGCGTTCGTCGGACTGGCTGAACGTGCTGTTTGCCAGTTGCCGGATATGCTGAAAATTGGATGTGATCTGTGTTTGGGCAAACTCAAAGGCAGAACCATGATCGGGCAGGAATCCGGAAACAGTTTCCATGCAGTGCTTTTCCAGATGCAGGATGGCTTGTGAAGCCTTTTCCTGTTCGGCACGGAACAAATGAATGGAAATTTCTTGGAGACTGCGTTTGATTCGGTCGAAAGCAGGAACGATTATAAGTAAGGGAGCTTCTGTACAGATGTAATCAGACATCTGCATGATGTCTTCAAGATGGGTTACTGTTCCTAAATTACAAACTTTCATTTTTCTCTTTTTGAGTTAAGTGTCTGGTTATTATGCCGTTTTGTTAGCCTTTTTATCTTGCTTTTTAAGAAAGCCTTTTTTACAAAGTGTAAAGATACATATTTTTATGAAACCGTATTCTTTTATGAAACTTTTGTGATGAAAGATAATTAAAATAAGAAAAACGGTTTGAAGAAGGCTTAAAAATGTCCTGTCGCAATGAGTTTATCCGATTTTTTAAGCGGCTTTCGGTTTTTTCTCTATATTTGCAGCCATCTGAATAAAACCATATGCACGAAAACACATTACATAACCAGAGAAAATCGATCCGTTTCCGCCGTTGGAGTCGGAAAAATTATGCTGTGTTCGGAAGTCTGCACCGGCATGTGACGATTGGAAGGGTGTGTAAGGGTATTGCCGATTCATCGTTGGATAAGGCAAGACATATCGTGTCGGTAGAAGGTAACGGGCAGTGTGTATATGCTATGGACGGCATCAGGGAACAGGATGCTTCACCGTACGATATAGGGATTCCGTTGGGATGTGTCATGCTGCTTTTGATGGGACTGCCTGTGGCTGTTGAACCGGCGGGCAGTGAGGTTGCTTGTATTAGAAAAACTCAGAATAATTGTCATTTACCGAAACGGAATGGCGAAAGGATTCGTGTGGCATCTTGTTGTAGGTGTGCACGGGTACTTTCGCCATTCCGCTTTTTTATGCCTATAAATATATATGATAGAAACATTAGAAAAAAAAGTTGACGACGGTCTTGAACTGACGCCGGAAGAGGCGCTTTGGCTGGCGGAGGAGGCTCCTCTGGAGGAATTGTGTGAAGCGGCTCATCGCATTACGCTGAAGTATGCTTCGCATAAGTTTGATATGTGTTCCATTATCAATGCCAAGTCGGGACGGTGTTCCGAAGATTGCAAATGGTGTGCTCAGTCGGCACATTATGCAACGGGTGTTGAGGTGTACGGACTGGTTTCGCAGGAGGAATGTCTGCGCCATGCAAAGGCGAACGAAGAACAGGGAGTTTCTCGCTTCTCGCTGGTGACGAGTGGACGGAAACCTTCCAATAAGGAGGTAGAGACTTTGTGCCGGCATTTTGCATATTTGAAAGAGCACTCAGATATACAGCTTTGCGCTTCGCTGGGGCTGGCTACTGAGGAACAGCTCGCCTTGCTTCATGAAGCAGGAGTAGTCCGCTATCATTGTAACCTGGAAACGGCGCCTTCTCATTTCGCCAATCTCTGTTCTACTCATACGCAGGAAGAGAAACTGGCTACCATACAGGCTGCCCGTCGTACGGGAATGGATGTGTGTTGCGGAGGAATTATCGGAATGGGGGAAACCATGCGGCAGCGTGTGGAGTTTGCCTTTACTTTAAAATCACTGGATATTCAGTCTATTCCGCTCAACTTGTTGCAGCCGATCAAGGGTACTCCGCTTGAAACGGATCCTGCGCTCTCGGAAGAAGAGGTCTTGCGTACAGTGGCTATGTTCCGTTTTGTCAATCCTTCGGCTTATCTTCGTTTTGCGGGAGGACGTTCGCAACTGAGTGACGAGGCGGTACGTAAGGCGATGTATATCGGTGTGAACTCGGCTATCGTGGGAGATTTGCTGACGACGCTGGGTTCGAAAGTGGCAGAAGATAAAAAACGAATAAAGGAGGTGGGTTATGACTTATGAACAATGTGTTGATAACTTCGACAGGGAGCATTTGTGGCATCCCTATACGTCGACCATTAACCCGTTGCCTACGTATAAGGTGAAACGGGCAAAAGGTGTATTATTACGCTGGAAGACGGTACGGAACTGGTAGACGGTATGTCGTCGTGGTGGTGTGCTGTACATGGATATAATCATCCGGTATTGAATCGGGCGATTGAAGAGCAGTTGAAAAACATGTCGCATGTGATGTTTGGAGGACTTACGCACGAGCCTGCCATCGCATTGGTAAATTGCTTTTGAAGATTGTTCCACCTTCCATGCAGAAGATTTTTTATGCCGACAGTGGTTCGGTGGCTGTGGAGGTCGCACTGAAGATGGCGGTACAGTATCAGTTTGCTGCGGGAAAGCCTGAAAAGAACAATTTTGTGACGATCCGTTCCGGCTATCATGGAGATACATGGAATGCGATGTCGGTATGCGATCCGGTGACGGGCATGCATAGTTTGTTTGGTTCGGCGCTTCCGGTACGTTATTTTGTGCCTGCGCCTCAGTGCCGTTTCGATGCCGAATGGGACGAGAAGGATATTCTTCCACTGAAGGAAACAATCGAAAAGCATCATCAGACGCTTGCCGGACTGATACTGGAGCCGATAGTTCAGGGAGCCGGTGGTATGCGTTTTTATCATCCGCAGTATCTGCGTGAGGCGGCCAGGTTGTGCCGTGAATATGGTTTGCTGCTTATCTTCGACGAGATTGCTACGGGCTTCGGACGTACCGGAAAACTGTTTGCCTGGGAACATGCCGGAGTGGAACCCGATATCATGTGTATCGGTAAGGCGCTGACCGGAGGGTATATGACTTTCTCGCTGTGCTGACTTCCGATAAGGTGGCGGACTGTATTTCTTCACACGAGCCGCATGCTTTTATGCACGGACCTACTTTTATGGGAAATCCGCTTGCCTGTGCGGTGGCTTGCGCTTCTGTCAACCTGCTCTTGTCTAGTGGATGGGACGAGAAGGTGAAGCGCATAGAGGCACAGTTGCGGGAGGAACTGCTACCGGCTGCCGGATTGCCTCAGGTGGCAGATGTACGTGTACTGGGGGCTATCGGAGTCATCGAAATGAAGAATCCGGTGGATATGGCATGGATGCAGCGCCGGTTTGTGGAAGAAGGTATCTGGGTACGTCCGTTCGGACGACTGGTATATATCATGCCTCCGTTTATTATCAGCAAGGAGGAACTGACAAAGCTGACTTCCGGCTTGCTGAAGATTGTAAGAGAAATAACTTGTTAAAGAAAGAAAGGAATGGAAACGATGGTTTCATCGGATAATTTATATAGCCGGACGCTCGATGCGCTGGATGAGGCTGGCAATACTGCGGTAACACTGTCGCAGGGCGGAACATCAGGGAAAATGGATCTGGAAGGAGGGCAAGCGTATGCTGAATCTTTCTTCGAATGACTATCTGGGACTGGCTGCCGACACTGCGCTGCGTGACGAGTTTATGCGTACGCTTTCGGAACGTGATTTTCTGTTCTCGTCGTCGTCGTCGCGCCTGCTGACCGGTAACTTTACCGTATACGATGAATTGGAACAGATGCTTGCCGAGCTATTCGGGGCAAGCGGTGCACTGGTCTTTTCGAGTGGTTATCACATGAATACAGGAATACTTCCGCTGTGGCTGATGCGCATACGCTGATTCTGGCAGACAAGCTGGTACATGCCAGTCTGATTGACGGAATCCGGCTGTCGGCGGCACGGTGCATCCGTTATCGTCATCAGGATTACGGGCAACTGGAGGCTTTGCTTGCCAAGAGTTATAAAGACTACGAACGGATCATTATCGTGACGGAGAGTATTTTCAGTATGGATGGAGATGTGGCTCCTCTCGACCGGTTGGTGGACTTGAAAAAGCGTTATCCCGGTGTGATGCTGTATGTGGATGAGGCGCACGGCATTGGCGTACGTGCAGAAGCGGACTGGGTGTGGCCGAGGAACAAGGATGTCTGAAGGATATTGACTTTCTGTGCGGTACGTTCGGTAAGGCGTTGGCTTCGGTCGGAGCGTATGTGGTGTGCAGTGAGGTAATGCGCTCGTTTCTGGTTAACCGGATGCGGACATTTATCTTTACGACAGCACTTCCTCCGCTGAATGTGGCATGGACAAAGTTTATCCTGTCGCGTCTGGGAGGCTGGAACGACCGTCGGGAACGACTGGCTGAGGCGGCTCTTCGGGTGCAGGCAGCTGTCCGGGGGGCAGGTCGTGAGTGCCCTTCTTCAAGTCATATTGTTCCTTTTATTGTGGGTGAGAGCAACCAGACCATCCTGAAAGCGGAAGACATGCAGCGGAAAGGATTTTATGTGCTGCCGGTTCGTCCGCCTACGGTTCCCGAAGGAACTTCCCGATTGCGTATCTCGCTGACGGCAGCTGTCACAGAAGAGGAAGTGGATAGTTTATGCCGTGAGTTGTAAAGATTATGAACGTTTAAAAAACACCGGTACGAATGCATGAAAAAACTTCAGCATGTTTTAAGAAAAACATCAGCATATTTTTCCGAAAACATCAGCATATTTTTTTTTAATATCAGCATGTTTTTTTGCATGTCTGCCGAATGACTGAAAATGAAGCAATTATTTATAAAAAAAGAAAATAGTCCACGCCTGCTTCTCTTCTTTGCAGGATGGGGAAGCGACGAGAATCTGTTCCGCCGTACGGTGGCGGAAGGGTACGACTGTCTGCTCTGCTTCGATTACCGTACGCTGGAGTTCGATTATTCTTTGTTGGATGGTTATCGTGAAATCAGACTACTTGCCTGGTCGATGGGAGTATGGGTAGCCGGACAGATTCTTTCGGGGCATACTTATCCCTGGGAGATGAAACTGGCTGTCAACGGTACACCTTTCCCGATAGATGACCGGCAGGGAATAGCGGAAGCAGTTTTTCACGGTACACTGGAGAATTTTTCGGATGCTGCGCTGGCGCGTTTCCGCCGGAGAATATGTGGCGGTGCGGGACAGGTGAAGGAGTTTCTTTCGCATCAGCCTTACCGTACGACGGAAGAGCTGGGAGCGGAACTGGCTGCTTTGGAGCATGAGGTCGGGAAGGTTCAGCCTGCGGCTTTTGTGTGGGACAAGGCAATCATCGGTTTGTGTGACAAGATTTTTATTCCGGCAAATCAGCGTGCCGCATGGACTGGCACAGAGGTGATGGAGGTGGAAGCAGAACATTATGATACTGTGTTGTTCGACCGCCTGCTGGAAGGAAAGGGGGAAGAATGGACAAGACGTTGATTCGCCGCCGTTTTGCCAAGGCTGTGGGCAGTTATTCCATACGGGCGGATGTACAGCGGCAGATTGCTTATCACATGCTGATGCGATAGCAAGTATATCCCATCGGGGGGACGGCGTAACGTGCTGGAGATTGGTTGTGGAACAGGTATGTTTACCCGTGCCTTTCTGCATCGTGCTACTCCCGAACGGTTGTTGCTGAACGACTTGTGTCCCGAAGTGGAACCGTATCTTACCGATTTGCTTGCCAATAAGAGGATTCATTTTGCTGCATCCGATGCAGAGGCGCTGAATTTCCCGTCGGGGCAGAATCTGATTGTGTCGTGCTCTGCCATTCAGTGGTTCGACCAGCCGGAGAAGTTTCTGGCAGGCTGTCGCAAGCTCCTGACGGCCGATGGTTATCTGGCTTTCAGTACGTTTGGCCCTCAGAATGTAAAAGAGGTGGTATCGCTTACTTCGGATACGCTTCCTTACCGTTCGCTGAAGGAGCTGACAGATGTATTGTCGGCTGAATATCAGATTGTATATAGCCGGGAGGAAAAACTGAAGTTGTCGTTCGCTTCGCCGCTGGAGGTACTGAAGCATCTGAAGGAAACGGGAGTGACGGGCATACGTCGCCAGAGCTGGACGAGGGAGAACTGGATGATTTCTGCCGCCGCTATAAGGAACAGTACACGGCTCCCGACGGAACCGTTCCGTTGACTTATCATCCTATTTATATGATTTGTAAAAAAATAAAATGTAATAATATGAAAGACAATGTTTTTTTTGTGAGCGGCATTGATACCAATGTCGGAAAGAGTTATGCTACCGGTTATCTGGCAAAGACATGGAACGAACAAGGTGTGCGTACCATTACGCAGAAGTTTATTCAGACGGGAAATGTCGGTATGTCGGAAGATATCGAACTGCACCGTAAGATTATGGGAACCGGTTTGCTGCCGGAAGATGAAAGCGGACTGACCATGCCCGAGATATTTACTTATCCCTGCTCGCCTCACTTGGCTGCTGAAATAGATCATCGTCCGATTGATTTTGACAAGATAGAAAAGGCTACCCGTCAGTTGAGTGAAACCTATGATGCGGTCTTGCTGGAAGGAGCAGGCGGTCTGATGGTTCCGCTTACCCGCGATTTGCTGACAATCGATTATGTGGCGCAAGAAAAACTATCCGTTGATTTTTGTGACTTCGGGAAAACTGGGAAGCATCAACCATACTTTGCTGAGTCTGGAGGCTGTAACCCGTCGGGGTATTCGCCTGCATACCGTGCTTATAATCTTTTCCCGGAAGAAGATGATGATATTATCCGTCGGGATACAGAAGCTTATATCAGTGACTTGCTGGCAAAGGAATATCCGGAAACTCATTTCGTGATTGTTCCGAAATTATAAGATAAAGGCTTAAAATGAGAAAATCTCCTGTCTTAGCTGCATCGTTTGGGATGAAGCAGGACAGGAGATTTTTTTATTATATAACTTACAGATATAAGTAAGGCTGTTTCATTTTTCAGTTTGAAACAGCCTTTCTCATATTTCCTGGGTGGACCTGGAGGGAGTCTCTCGAACCTTTTTATAAAATATCATAATCTATCAAACATCAGATTATTAAATAGTTATATTTAGCTATCATCTATCTAAATATCTCTTAATATCATTGCATATCTCAATTATTGGGTGTACTTTTGGGTGTAACTTTTCAAATACACCCAGTTTATGAACATCAAGAGAAATATCATCTTCGCACTGGAAAACCGTAAAAAAGATGGCATTCCTATCACTCAAAATGTACCATCCGTATGCGTGTCGTTTTTGCAAGCCAACGGATTGAGTTTACAACAGGCTATCGGATTGATATGGAGAAATGGGATGCAGACAAGCAACGGGTAAGAAACGGCTGTACCAATAAGCTGAAACAAAGCGCATCAGAAATCAACACCGAACTACTGCGTCAATACACCGAGATACAGAATGTGTTCAAGGAGTTCGAAGTACAAGACATAATGCCCACCCCTGCACAAATCAAAGAGGCTTTCAATCTAAAAATGAAAGGAGAAAAGGAAGAGAGCCATCATGAGAAAGAGGAAGTGAAATTAGACTTCATGAAAATCTTTGATGAGTTTGTTGCCGAATGCAGCAAACAAAATGACTGGTCATCCTCTACTCTAAAGAAGTTTGCAACAGTAAAAAAGCACATCGCAACTTTTGATCCGAACACGACATTTGAGAGCTGGACGGAAAGACACTTCAATGAGTATATAGATTACTTACGCAGTGATAAAGATATGCGCAACACTTCCATAGCCAAGCAAATCAAGTTCTTGAAATGGTTTTTACGTTGGACTAACCGAAAAGGGTATCATCAAAACACCGCTTATGACAAATTCATGCCCAAAATGAAAAGTGCACCGAAAAAAGTAATATTCCTTACCCGGAATGAATTGGACAAAATCAGAGCCTGCCAGATACCTGCTGCCAAACAATACCTTGAAAGAGTAAGGGATGTTTTATTATTTTGTTGCTTCACAGGTCTTCGGCATTCTGATGTGTATAACTTGAAACGCAGCGACGTGAAAGAGGAACACATAGAAATTACCACCATCAAAACGGCTGACAGCCTTATTATTGAGCTGAATGACCACAGCAAAGCTATTCTTGAAAAATATAAAGATATTCCTTTCCAAAACAATAAAGCATTGCCAGTGGTAAGTAATCAGAAGATGAACGAGTATTTGAAAGAGTTAGGAGAACTGGCAGAAATAGACGAACCTGTACGGGAAACCTACTACAAGGGAAATGAACGAATAGACGAAGTCACACCTAAATATGCCTTGTTGAGCACCCATACTGGCAGACGCACATTTATTTGTAATGCTTTGGCTCTGGGCATTCCGGTGCAAGTGGTCATGAAATGGACAGGGCATAGCGACTACAAAGCCATGAAACCTTACATTGACATAGCAGACGACATCAAAATTCAGGCAATGAACAAATTTAATCTCCTATAAACATGAATACGATAACAACCCTCATACCCCAATACGGAGAGCTGAACAGAATCAGCAAAGACTGGATTGTAAGCCATACTTTCTCTTTTGAAAAGCAGAAATTCATCGTTGATTTCTACTCGGAATGGAGCGATATAAAGGCTTTTGAACAAGCTATCCTTGAACTGGTGCTGCATACACCGCCAGAACCATGTACTGCTGCTGAAAAGTCTGAAAAAGGAAGTCAGAGAATACACACGGCTTTATGAAGCTTACAGCCTTCCCCATGATGAAGTGATTATGCGTGTATGCAACCAATACGCAGACAGCTACAAGGAAGCCATCAAGGAAGAGATGGAAGTGGTAAACAGGCTACGCAAACCGATGAACGAAGCCAACAACCGCTATGATACCATTGGCTACCGAGAGCATACACCCGAAGAAGAAAAGCTGGCGGAAAGAGAATATGAGCGTTGCAAGGCTGAATATGAAAGGGAGAAAGCCCAGCTGGACCATCTTTATGAGCAGCAAACCCTTCTCTGGAAAGAAGCCCGGCAATACATGAAAAACCGTTGCGACGACATCTACCTGCTTAGCTTACACTTCATGGGCATCCTGACCAAATATGTACCGGACGAAGAAAACCAACCGAACGAAGCAGACAGGCAGAGCCGTACAGACAGCCAGCCAGAAACAGAAACGGCAACCGCATCGGCTACAGCTACGACTGCCGGATTGCCTGAATATTTCAGCATGAAACTGATTTCCCTCATTCATGAAATTTGTGTAGGGGAACAGTTTGAAGACATTACCGCACCGGATTTCTATGCCTGCATGAATCTGCATCCCTGCCAGTGCGTACTGAAAATAAAGCCAAGGGAAAAGATACGGGTATGCTATCTGATTTCCCTGATGAAGGAGCAGTTGCCAGAGCAGGATAAGGACAAATGGAAGGAAGCCATCCTGAAACACCTGGATATTGATGAAGACTATTACAAGTCCAAGTACAGGGAACCCGTCTCCGATTTACCCAGTATTCCCAACCAAAAGTTCGCCAAGGAAATGGACGGAATATTCCGATAACCCGTGATATTCCAATATATTTTACGACATGACCACTTATACCACTCAAAATAATTTTGAAGTGGTATTTTTTATTTCTTGATATTCAGCGATATAACAAAACAATCCGTTTATATCATCCACATACTTACCACTCAAAACCCTACCTAATTTTGCATCGTTCGAGAACAGAAAAAAACAGCCTGTGCGCAGGGCTATTGTCAAACAAGTAATCATACGGACGATGAACAATCTCAAAGAACTGTTAGTGAAACCCGTCTGGCAGATGACAGGCGAAGAGTTCCTTTTTTTAAGCAGACACGCTTCGGTACAGGCAGAGGCGCAACCGCAGCCAACCACCGACACGGAAAGAAAGTACGTGTACGGCATACTCGGCATAGCCAAGCTTTTCGGATGCAGCCTGCCCACAGCCAACCGCATCAAGAAAAGCGGAAAGATAGACAAAGCCATTACCCAGATTGGACGCAAGATTATTGTGGATGCGGAACTGGCACTGGAACTGGCTGGAAAGAAAACCGGAGGACGCAGATAAAGGAGGTGATTATGGACTATATAAAAGAAATATCACCCGAACAAGCCGTTATCCTCTGGCAGGAATCCCGGCTAAGTCTGTCAAGATGCTACGAAAAAGCCCCCGAAATTCTGAAAGTACACGGCTCTGTCATCGGGACGCTGGGCAATTTCAGCGCATCCATCGGCAAAGCAAGAGCAAGAAAACCTTCAATGTATCGGCTATCGTAGCCGCTGCATTGAAGAACAGTACCGTGTTACGATATGCGGCTGAACTGCCCGAGGAAAAGCGGAAAGTGCTTTATATAGATACGGAGCAAAGCCCCTACCACTGCCTGAAAGTGATGAAGCGGATTCTGCGGATGGCAGGATTGCCCGACGACAGGGACAGCGGTTATCTGGAGTTTCTCGCTTTGAGAAAATACACCCCGGAACAGCGCATCAGCATTGTAGAACAGGCTATCTACCACTCACCGGATATTGGGCTGGTCATCATAGACGGCATCCGGGATATGGTGTACGACATCAACAGCCCCGGTGAATCCACCCGCATCATATCCAAGCTGATGCAGTGGACGGACGACAGGCAGATTCATATCCATACGATACTGCATCAGAACAAGGGGGATGAGAACGCAAGAGGCACATCGGTACGGAACTGAACAACAAGGCAGAAACAGTCCTGCTGGTGGAAAAGGACAAGGGGAACAGCGACATCAGCCATGTTTCCGCCATGCACATCCGGGCGATGGATTTCGAGCCTTTTGCATTCCGCATCAACGACCGAGCCCTGCCCGAACTTGCGGAAGGTTACAAGCCGGAAGTAAGGAAGCCGGGAAGACCCTCGGTGGAAAAGTTTGACCCTTACAAGGATATTTCAGAACCGCAGCACCGTGCCGCACTGGAAGCCGCTTTTGCACTGAAAGAGGAATACGGCTACAAGGAGCTGGAAGACACCTTAATCAAGACTTATCTGGCAGAGGGGGTTAGCTGAATCACCAGAATGCAGTGGCACTTATCACCATGCTGCGCAACAAACGGATGATAGTACAGGAAAACGGCAGGAAGTATTCCTTCAAGCCCGATTACCACTATTAACCGGCTACATCGAAAATCACTTCACTTTATTCCCGTATCCTATATATACGACAATTTAGTGAAGTGATTTCAGAAACAGACTAATCGCTTCACTTTATTCCGGGGGGCTATATATTAGGAGTTTAGTGAAGTGATTGTACAGACCGCATAGTTTTAAGAGTTGCGGGCAAAAAAAAGAAATAATCAAAGTACTCACTAAAAACGATTTCCTTATGAACATCGAGACTGCAAAACAAATCAATCTGGCTGACTACCTGCACAGCCTGGGTTATTCACCCGTCAAACAGCAGGGTATCAACCTCTGGTACAAATCTCCCTTGAGGGAAGAAACAGAGGCTTCCTTCAAAGTGAACACCGAACGCAACCAGTGGTACGACTTCGGTTTAGGGAAAGGGGGCGGTATCATTGAACTGGCTGCACACCTGTATGCTACCGACCATGTACTTACCTGCTGGAGCGGATTGCGGAACAAACACCGCATGTACACCCGGTATCTTTCTCTTTTGGCAAGCAAGACTCTTTCGGTCCGAGCTTCCAGCAGCTGGAGATAGTACCGCTATCGTCTCCTGCCCTGCTTTCCTATTTACAAGGTAGAGGAATAAATCTGGAACTGGCAAAAAGAGAATGTAGTGAAGCCCGTTACACCCACAACGGCAAGCGTTACTTTGCCATCGCATTCCCTAACGGTTCGGGTGGGTTTGAGGTTCGTAACCCCTATTTCAAGGGCTGCATCGCCCCCAAGGAAATCTCCCACATCAGACAGGCGGGAAAAGCAAGGACTGCCTGCTATGTGTTCGAGGGTTTCATGGACTACCTTTCCTTTCTGACATTGAGACAGGAAAGCTGCCCGAATTATCCGGAATTGGACGGGCAGGACTACATTGTATTGAACTCCGTATCGAATATAAACAAGGCTCTCTATCCGTTGGGCAATTACGAACGCATCCACTGCTTTTTCGACAACGACCATGCAGGAATGGAACACTCCGGCAAATCC